>Ga0222718_10000217_pt1 | contig 60983 bp, 49 predicted proteins | sample C33_27DmetaG_FD_165045 | JGI IMG/M metagenome (GOLD analysis project Ga0222718, IMG submission 165045) | Estuarine water microbial communities from San Francisco Bay, California, United States - C33_27D | ecosystem: Environmental > Aquatic > Marine > Unclassified | place: USA: California... | reverse complement strand
GGACGGGGGGTTGGTTTCCCCGACCGGCCCATCCAGAGATAAGTCTGCTGGGAATCGCGGGCGACAAAGGGGGTTTTCTCGTCCCCCATTTCGATTCGTGACAGGCCCAGGTCGTGCAATCGTGAGAGGAAGCCAGCATCAGTCTCGACGCAGGTCTCCGGTCCCCGGCGACGGGAGCGACTCATAATCCATTCCTGCTCCGGTAACTGATCCCGTTCGGCACATCGCACAGCGACCGCTCCATTCAGTTCGATGGTGGCGATCTGCTTGTTGCTGGGCGATGAGCGGGGCAGACGTTCTGCCAGCCACTCGCGATCCGTTTCATCCAGTTCGAGAGTGGTCAGCGACTGCTGGGCGGGAGGCACAATCGAATCGATGGACGGAAACCGTCCTTCAGTCACGATGGGAAACGCCAGCGACCAGGGGCCGAAGCGAAACACGACATGCTGATCGGAGCGTCCGACTTCGGCGCCGTACAGTTCTACAGCCTGTCGTAAAGGGGCAGAGCGAAAACCGCGTGAGGCAGGCATCATCAATTCTTCGATCCAGGGCCAGTCGAAGCCTTTCTGAATCAACAACTGGCGACTGTCGGTGGCGACCAGATCACCCGACTTCCCTCGCAGCAATAGACAATGGAGGGCATACCGGGTGGAATCTGAAGACGCCGTCAGACTTGCTTCCCGCAGAGATGACAACAACCGTGTGGGTTGGGGAATCCAGCGTTCGGCTGCCGGAAATATCGGAGTGTGTTCTGAAGGTCCGTCGGGATACTGTTCCGAGTGGACCACACCACCCACATCCCACTCCACACAATTCTGCTCGCGTTCCATGGTGAGCGTCATGTCATCCGCGCCAACCTTGAGCAGCTCCTGAATTCCCTCCCAAGGCAACGAGCATCGGGTAAGGTCGAATTCACCCAGTTCCCGATACTGGAGCCAGCAATCGTTATGCGTGGTCGTGATCAGAAATGAATCCCCCAATTCCGAGAACCCCACCACGGGACCGGAGTCCCGTGGTTTGAGGCCCAGAACGGACTTCGCCAGTGTGACGAAGGTTTTCAGCGTCCGACGATTCAGGAACATAGGGCTTCGGCTCCTTTCTGTGAGAGTTCACTTTGGGGTTGATCGACGAGGGCCACGTTGCGTTCGAGGTCGTACGCATCCCAGTCGAGGATAAAGTCTTCCGGTTCCCGTTCGACGGGAATCGGCGAGAGTGGGACGAAACCGCGACGAGCGATTTCACGGACAGATTCGCCTGTGGCTGCCGCCACGTTTCGATTCAGTTCACGTTGAGTCATTACAAGATTCCTTATCTGGGACAGCGCATAAAAAAAGCTCCGACTGAGCGGAGCTGTGGAAATCAACAATTGAAACAAACAATTTTGTCAGGCCGTTAACTGACAGACCCGGTCCAGCAAGCCGTGCAGACGTTGCGAGCGTTTAGGCAACGATGTCAGACTGCGTCCTTTCAAGCCTTCCGTGAACGCGTTGAATAATCGCCAGGCGGTCTTTCCGTCCAGACGAAACTCGTCGTGTTGGGGTTCCTGCCATTCTTGGATCACGGTTGGCAGTGCCGTGACCGGCAAGGCACGAGATTCCACGGCACGAATCATCACATCATGAGCCGTCTTGTCACGAATCCGTTGGGCTTTATAGGCGTCGACGCGTTGGTCCTGCTCGACCCGCAGATCGTTCAGTCGACCGACCGCCTCGTTCACGATGCCGGGTAAATCCCGTTCGATGTAGGTCGTATGCCGTCTGGACAACACAACGTCTCCAAAGAAGCTGAGGTTGTCACAGCAGAAGACCTGATTGCCGATTGCGATCCCCGCCGGGAACGACTTGTCGTGACTATTCCGGAGCCCGATCACCAGTCCGTAATCGTCGGCATTGTGGCCGTTGGTCAGTTCCATCAAGCCGAAATAACGCTGGCCGTCTCCCCACAGGGCGTGTGCCTGCTGGGAAATCTGGAAACCGAACCCATCGATGGTCCGTTCGACCAGGTCAAGCATCCGAGCGTGGGGGATCGGCACCCACGTTTGCGTTCGATCTGGAGTTGGCGAGTATTCAATCTGTTCGCGCGACGCGGCACGAGAACCGCAATGAAGCATCAAGTTCAGCATGGTTTTCTCCTTTTGAAAGAGTTCACAAGACACAAAAAAAAAGCCCCGCAGACCATCACAAGGACGGCAGACGGGGCTGTGTTTCAGAGATCTCAATAGCTATTGGATCTATCAAGTTATTATGACGCGAACTCTAGGATTTTTTAGGAGTACTACATGTGATCAGATCCAAATATGGTTATATGAATTGCATGCAGGGGCGGGTATGGTAATAGGGACAACACTCAGGCAGCTAGTTGAAGACATCATTCCGAGAACATGAGCGGACATCTACCAAAACTTGTTGTACACGCCGATTGGGGGACAGATCCCGCCAAACGGATGATGTCCGTTGCTCGACGGCAATTCAGTCACTACTCAGTCGGTAGGGCGACAGTCGTCGGTGACCTCGATACATTCTTCGACGAACTCTCGGGGCAGTGCGAGCCCGATGAAACACTGCTGGTCGGATTCGACTTTCCCATAGGATTGCCAGCCACCTATTCCCAGCTCGCCGGTATCAACTTGTTTTGTGATGGGTTGCAACTTTTTGGTCAGGGGCCATGGGCCGACTTCTACACGCTCGCCACGCAGGCGAATGAAATTTCCATTCATCGGCCGTTTTATCCTTTTGCACCCGGAGGCACGGCTCAGGATCAGCTTGTTGCGGGGCTTGGTGTCAACAGTATGGATGACTTGTTGCGCGAGTGCGATCGTGCGACGGACGACCGAGTGAATGCGTGCTGGCTGCTTTGGACGCTTGGTGCGAAGCAGGTGGGACGTGCCGCAATCATTGGCTGGCGAGACCTGATCGCCCCAGCAATCGAGTACTACGGTGATGAGATCGGAATATGGCCGTTTGACGGCAGGTTAAATGACCTTTTGCGAACCAAGAGGATTGTCATCTGCGAGACATACCCAGCCGAGGCGTATCACCATCTTAATTTGAGTGGCGGTAACTGGAGTAAACGCAATCAGGAGGACCGACAACTGCGCGGGGTGGAGATGATCCGCTGGTGTGCCAAAAGACCGGTCACGTTTACTGATGAGCTTTTTGCTCAACTCGATGACGGCTTCGGTGCGACGGTGGATGGAGAGGACCCTTTCGATGCCATCGTCGGTGTCTGCTCAATGCTGGACGTAGTAATGAACTATCGCAGCGAAGGCAACTTACAGTCGCCGCACGCCACAACCACCGAAGGATGGATTCTGGGACAACTTTAGAGAACTCAACATGACTGCACACATTTCAGCTCGTATCGCATGGCATCAGGACGGATGGAACGGCAGGGTCTGTCAGGACCCGGCGTCCAACGTGTATTGTGTCGGTCGCCATTCGTATCCCGGTGAGCTGATTCGCGAAAAACGCGATCTTGCCTATGAAAAGGAAAACGCAGGGAGGTGCTGCTCGAAGCTCACCGGCGGAGTGCCGCCGTGCATGTACAGCATCAATGCGTTCGGCGACAAGTCCTTCGACATCTACTCCGACCCGCCCGATTTTTTTGATGGTGGCGCGAAGCGTCAGACTTGGACACTGAAACCAAACACTGTCTGCGTCTGGCCGTACGAAGTGATGTATGGTGAAGATGTGCAAAAACGTGGCGGTGGCTTCGACTACGACCAGCGACTTCAGAATGCCAAAGACTATTTCGCTCAGATCGAAAACGACAAGAGCCTGATTGTCTACTACGCCAATTACAGCAACCCGCTGAATCAGGATGACGACCGACAGTACGCCATCGTCGGCATTTCACGCATAAAGGAAGTTGGCAAGATTCGCTTCTTTCAGGACAGCGAGCAACGGATCAAAGAAAGGTATGGCGGTGGATTCATTTGGCAGTGTGATGTGACGTCGCATTATCCCGATCAGGGATTTCGTCTTCCCTACCATCTGTACCAAGACGATCCCGAAAAGCTACAACAGTTTGCCTTCGTCCCCGAGAACACGCGGCTGTTCAAGTATGCGACACGCGTAATCTCTGACGACGATCTGCTCGACATCGCCGAGCGGTTCTTGGAGATCATCGGAACATTACAGGAAATGGGTGACAAGTCGGAAGACTGGTTGGCTCGATCGAAGTGGCTGCAATCACTGGTCGGCGAGCTTTGGGAAAGCCGAGGGCTCTATCCCGGTGTCCCGGCTGTGCTGGACCTGATCGGTTTTCAGCAGGCGATTCCGTTCTGGAAGCAACAGGTTGAACTGGGCAAAGAGCAGGAAACCCGCGACGGGCTGTTTGCCTTGCTGAACGGCGATACAAAGTCAGTGGATGGACTGGAGTTGACGGATAAAGACCGCAAGAAGATTTCCCGACAGTGGAAGTTACGAGAAGACGTCGATAGTGAGCTGTTAACCGACGTCTTCCCACGATTCGCTCTACGACCGGATCAGCTGGAAAGCATCCTTTCCGACAAGCGAGCACAGAACGGCATTTATTCGTCACTGAAAGACGTCGGAGAGAATCCCTACCTGCTGTGCGAAGAATACATCGGCAACGACGTTGACGATTCGATCAGTTTCAGCCGCATTGATCATGGAGTGTTTCCCTCACCCGATCTTGGCGGTGAGCCTCTGAACGAAGTTGACGATTGGCAGCGACTTCGGGCGCTAAGTGTCGAACATCTGATGCGAGAAGACAAACACACCTTCCTGCCAGCTCGCAAGATCATCCATGACATAAACCATCGGCTGAGTTTCTATCCTGAATGGAAATTGCATCAGTTTACCGAGCGATACCTTCAGGTGGATGAAGAAGACATTTGCGAAGCGATCACCTACCGAACTCTCGAAGACACGCTGTATCTCTATCTGAAGCACGTCTATGAATCGGAGCGGGAGATCGAAAAACAAATCAAGCAATTAGTCGAGCGACCAGACATCACGTTTAAGTCACCCGTGACAGAGAGTCACTGGCAGACGTTCCTGACTCGGACGGATTCTGACCTGAATAAGAAAGCTCCCAAAGAGTATGGCGAGGCGATTGAGGGACAGGTCGAAGTCTGCTCCCGAATTTTCTCGCGTCCGCTGGCGGTACTCGCTGGTGGAGCTGGCACGGGAAAAACAACTGTCATCAATTCACTCATCAAGGCCGTCGAAAAGGCGCACGGAGCCGGCACGTCATTCAAGTTACTCGCACCGACTGGCAAGGCCGCTGACCGCATTCGATCAAAGACCGGCAAAGACGCCGTGACGATTCATTCGTTTCTGGCGAAGCTGGGATGGCTGAATCCGAACATGACTTTCAAACGGTCAGGCGGCAAGAAAGAGGAGCAGGCTCAGACGATCATAGTCGACGAGTCCTCCATGCTCGACTTGGAGCTGATGACGACACTGTTCCGGGCTATCAACTGGTCCGCCGTGCAACGTCTGATTCTCGTGGGTGATCCGAACCAATTGCCCCCGATTGGCCGTGGCAAGTGTTTCGCTGAGATTATCAACTATCTGAAGCAGCACCAACCGGAAAGCTACGCCGAGCTGAAGATCAACATTCGCCAAATGGAGAATCGAGTATTCGGTCGCGGCGAGGCAATCCTTGAGTTGGCTTCGGTCTACCAGCGTGCTGGACTCGAAGATGACGATGACGAAGAAGCCAAGGCGGCCGCTGAGGAACTGCTGAAACGAGTACAGGACGGTGGCGAAGTCGATAAAGATTTGCGGGTCGTTTATTGGAACGATCCTGAAACACTCTCTGAAGTCCTGATCCAAGAGATGGTTCGGGACATGGAGAAGGATTCGGGCGAGTCACTGAATCCCGACCGCCCATTCGATCTGTGGAAGAAGGCTTGCGAAACGGATGGTGACAATGGCTACAAGCGGCAGCGAGCCGAATACAACCAAGTGATTTCACCGTATCGCGGGGAACTGTTCGGCACAGAGCCGCTGAACGAAGAAATCCAGAAGCACATCAAGGGAATCGCGCGAGGAGAACAACCTGATTTCAATCGTCAACTCGACGGAGTCATGTTGTTTGACAAGGTGATTCAAATCACGAACCGCTCACTATCAAATCGTGAGCCGGTTTACGGCTACAACCCGGCGACAAGGACGTCAGAGAAAGTTGAGGTCTTCAACGGCGAGCTGGGTTACGTAAAACCTCACGGCTTCGATGGTAAGAAATGGAAATGGGGCGAATTCCAACTGAAGCATTTTCAGGTGGTGTTCGAGCGCAAGAAGCACTGGGTAGGGTATGGCTCGAAGCTGGGCAAAGACAAGGACGACAAGTGGATTCCCGAGGCCAAGGTGGAGAACAACCTTGAGCTGGCCTATGCGATCTCGGTTCATAAGTCACAGGGCAGTGAATTTGACCACGTCTACTTCATCGTGCCCAAGCACAAAGACACACTGCTTTCCCCCGAGTTGTTCTATACGGGTATCACGCGAGCGGCCAAACACTGCACTCTCCTGATTCAGGAAGACATCGGACCTCTGCTGAACATGCGACGTAGGGAACGGTCGCATCTGGTGTGCATCAATTCGTCGATCTTTGAATTCGCGCCGATCCCTGAAGTTATGCTGAATGTTCAAGCGTGGTACGAAGAAGGCAAAATTCACGAGACCTTGTCCGAATTCGTCGTGCGATCGAAGTCCGAAGTGATCATCACCAATATGCTCGTGGAACGTGAAATCCTGTTTCGCTACGAAGAACCGCTCTTTGCACCGGACGGCACGTTCTACCTACCTGACTTCACGGTCACGTGGAATGGTGAGAAGTATTTCTGGGAGCACTGGGGCCGGCTGGATCAGGATAAGTATCGTAATCACACCGAGACGAAGAAGAAGTGGTACGAAAAACACTTTCCCGGCCGGCTGGTCGAGACCTTTGAGGGAACAGACGTGACGACTCAGGCAAAGAAAGTTATCGCAGAACATTTCGAAGCGTAAGAATCCCGTTTACAAGCCAACAATTGGAATCAATCAAAGCGAGGAAGCAAATGGTACTTTTTCGACCAGCACCGCACCACATACGAATCGGAGTATTGTCATCAAGTCGACCTGACCACAAAACCGAAATCGATCGCGATCTCTACTACGACAACAAAAAGAACAAGTGTTTCAATGTTGAATCGACTGAATACCAAAGCGGCCCGGATGTCGGCTGTTCCCATGAGATCGAGAACTTGGATAACGATGCTCTAGAAGCTCTCCTGCAATCCAACCCTGAGTTCTTAGAGAAGCTACAACAACTCCGGAAACCGCATAATAACTAGCCCAGGGAATCAGCACCCGTCCCAATGATTTCCCACCTGATTCATGACCTCGCAATCGAGATTCATGAATGAGAATACCGATCCAGAGTGGCATAGATGGGCTGGCGACTGACCAGTATTTAACGGGGCAATCACGCGTTCGCTTGAAGACCCGATGAACCCCCCGCATTTCGAACTAAATGGTCTGAGAAGTCCTCAAAAAGGGCGTTTGCCCCGGAGTTCTCGGCAGTTTCATCAAAGCTGTAGCGTATTGGTTGTCTATGTTCCTACTTTCAGGAACTCAAGACTCACTAACGCCACTACTCACTCACCGGGGTTGTTGAATCCTCTGCTTCAGTTTTTGTTTTCAACGGATTGTTGGAAGCTTTACTCGGAGGATTCCCCTGCTCAACAACTTCAGCTACAGATTCGGCTGGTTTGAGAGCAGCAGTCGGACCACTATCCGGCAACTCTACAGGGTTCTTTCTGATTGCATGAATCTTTGATTCCCATGCCTCCCATTCCGCACCCACCAAGCGAACTTGTCCAGCCACACGAAGCTCCTCAAGCGAAGCTACATACAATCTCATCAATGCCGCGAATCCATCTCCATCAGAGCCAATGGGTTCAATCTCACGCTCAAGCCGCCTGAACAGCTTCTGCAGATTGGAGATAGGGACGCTTTTTTTATTGAGTCTGCTGAAATCCTTGACGAGCCTCTTTATCGAGCGTGTAGCTGAGTATCGAGCCGTTGTTTCCCGGGCCACCCCTAATGCGTCAGTCAAAAACCGACATATACTTTGCACATTATCACGAAGCTGTTCCAATTCTTCGACGGGTGTTTCATTTGCGGCTAATTTATACACTTCCGTGACAACCTCTTGGAAAATTCCCATTTTGTCGAAGTCGCCGTTAAGTTCAGGTTGAATCTTGGCAAAGAGCTTCTTTGTGGATTCGACAATACCCGATTTCGCAAAGTCATCATCTTTCAGCGATTCATCGATCTGGCCTCCATAGTTTTCTAAAATTGTCGGATGCCACTTTTCCACATAGGTTTTTATAGCGCGTTTGTAAATCGAAAGAGGGACAATATCCTCGGTTGTTATAATTGCACTATTTTCAGCGAACGAGTTGACAAGATCACCGATAAGCCCGATTCGTTCCCTTGGAACAAGTTCTTTCGAAGGTTTGTCAGGACTTGTGATTCGCTCAATCTCTTTCTCGGCCGCTTCATCGGAATCTAGCAGAATAGCGGTAGGTGGAATTGGTTCATCAGCCCATCTAGATTGCTCAAGTACATTGGTAATATTATTTACTCCATCCGCTGAGACTATCACAACTGTATTGAGATCGATGTATTCCCCCATATTCTCTGGCGTGGAAAAAGCGCGAATCAACTCAGAGAGAATATACTGATCCGTTGCACCTTCAAGAAGGATGTTGTCGGAGCCCAAAAACAAACTTGGTGCACTATCAATCCCGAGCGCAGTGCGAACAGGTTCATACCTCCGTGCTCTAGCTCGTTCAATGTATTGTGTTCCCTCCTCTGCATCTTCTTTCTTTACGACAGTTATGCGACGTGGAAAATTTCGATTTATCAAGTAAGGGGAATGGGTCGTATATACCAACTGGCATGCTTGAGATGAACTTTCTGGACGAACGAGTGATTCAAATACGGCCAGCAAATTCCGCTGAGCCAAAATCGAAAGTGCCGCATCCGGTTCATCCATAAGAATGATTGATTTCCGGCTTCTGCCCGACATATCCATCGCTTTAGCTTGGATGTAGTAGCTTAGAAAATACTTAAGGCCTGAACTTCGTTCATTAAAAGTATAGATACATTCTGTTTTGTCATGAATTTCGAAATAAAGCACACCATCCTTGTAATTCACGGTGAGCCTAAACTGGTCGTCTTGATGCCAGAAGTGAGAGAGATTCAACACGTCGTGCAGGCCCTCGTTCCATTTTGCAATCTGACCTTCAATGTATCCGCGATCTGTACCATCAAGTGAGTACAGATATTTCAAGGTTTCAGCCTTCACACCTAAAATCTGATTAAACAGCAACATCTCAAGAGCGTCGTGGGCTGGTGGAGTATCTTCAAGTTCAACCAGCTGTTTTTTGATGTCGGATAGTTCAGAAGAGAAAGTTGTAAGACTCTGGGCAGTCGGTGCTTCAAGCCCAGAAATTAATGCAGCCGTTTTTTCCACGCTGCGCCGATCTTTGAGACCTTGCGCCTCAAATTTACTATCATAACCTTGGATCAGTGAAACGAGAGACACTTCGCTAGGCAGTAGAGCTTTCGAATTGATGTACTGCACTTTTGGCAATGAATTACGGACTTCTGCGAGTTGTTCTTCGCTTAGAAAAAGAGGAGAGTCGTTAGGTTCAACATAAAGTACGGCCACATGATCATCATCTGGTGCAAGAATCAACGCGAATGATCTGTTTTCTCCAGCTTTAGCCACACCTTCGTTACCTGCAGCTTTGCATACACTCGCCAACTCGTCTTGAGTATCGGCGGTGAAAAGCAGCCCGATGTTTGGCCATGCCTCAACATTGACACGTCGGATTCCTGCATAATGGCAAAGATCAGTTCGTGCGAATTGTCCTGAATCTTCAATACCACAACCATTGATCACCTTATTTATGGCGTTAAGAAGGTGCGACTTGCCGCTCTCGTTGGCACCGACGATAGTTGTGATGTCTGATTCAATTGGAATTTCAATGAATGGAAAGTCGGAATCGCCCGCGTACTCGGGGGTGTATGTATTCCAAGGGCGATAGGATTCTTTCTCGCCTCTGTCAAATTGTTGTCGGTAGTTCAAATGGAATGACTTGTACCATCGAAGTAATACTTTTCTCAATTTCATGCCTAATCCCTGGTCTGCAAATAACTTACTACAGCAAATGGCCTGGCATAGACTAATCAAATCCCATTAGCCAGCCAAAAGACACTTAGGCCTCACCTTGTGCAATCTTCCCATATTAACATGTATGTATGACCAATTAGAAGCTCTTCTGCCCCCTTTTGGCACAATGTTGTGTGGATGACGCTTTGACACAACGAAAGTTTTTGATCGAGTTGGTTTTAAGGACATCTCCAAGGAGCTTCACCCTTGAGATCATCCAACTCTTTCACAAATGGAGATCGCGTATATTGCATTACTGCAACCGCGATGCAATGACGAGCCACCCCCACAATCCAAAGATGATCCGTAGAGCGGGGTGATTGCCACACAGATACGAATCAAGCCGATTTATTGACAATTCTGCCATTTCATCGTGAGCAAAGCACAGCAACTTCATCCCACCTTCGCCATGATCTCCCGGGCCAGATCCATGTTCCGCTCCGCGTAGATTTCCGTCACCTTGGCATTGGCATGACCCAGCACAACCTGAGACGCCTCCAACCCGAACTTCTTGCGAATTTCAGTGCCAGCGGTATGTCGCAGCTGATTGGGACTCCAGGATGGGACTTTCGCCCGCTTGCAGGCACGTTGGATTGCGCGACGATAGGAATCGACTGAATATCTTTCTCCATAGGTGTGTTTGTAGGTGACCGCGTCAGCTGGACGGAAGACGTACTGATCGGAATTCTGAGAAAGCATTGGAGTGATGATGCTTTGAGCCTTCGGTCCGATGAAGATCATACGATCCTTATCGTGGTGCTCTGTCTTGTGAGAGCGTGGCACGTATTGCCAGATCTCTTCGCTCCGATCAATTTCGCCTTCCCGGAGTTCGACCACCTCTTCGGGACGCATTCCCGTCAATTGCTGAAAGCGGATCATGTTGGCGACCGGAGGCGAAACAATCGGGAGGATCGCCTCGACATGTTCTTGCGGGACAGATTTCACGGGTTCGGATTCTTTGGCCTGCGAGCGCCCTTTTCGTAGGCCAGCCACTGACTGCAGGGCCGTCAGCACCTCAACCGGGATGTATTCGTTTTCGACACCCCAGCGGAACATTCGTCGAATGCGTCCCACATGCTTGTTGATAGTGGAACGAGTGAACTCCGCAGCGATCATGCGATCGCGAACTTCCTTGAGCAGCTTGGGACCGAACTGCCGGACACGTAATCGACCGCAGTGCTGCACCACGAATCGCAGGGCGGACTTGATGCAGGCGTACTCGGAGGTAACTTCACCGTTTTTCCGGTAGTACTCCTGGGCGTGATCGAGGTAGAGCAAGATGAGTTCATCAACACGTAATTGCCCCTGTACAGATCGATCATTCTGGAGCAGCCATTCGGTCAGCACTTCTTCGTACTTGGCTTTTGACTCGGGGGAGTTCCATTTTCCCAAGTAGAGCATTTTTCGCTGACCATTGGCGAGGATGCGCGTGACGGCCTGGCCAGTTGGTTTGTGAAGCAAATACGAAGGTTTTTTCGGGTGAGACATGTGCGGTCACTCCTACACTTGGTGTAAAAATGGTGTAGTACCGCACTGCCCGAAGAGAGCAGGTAATCACAAAGTGTGACTCAGCAACAACTTAGATAGTGGAGGATACCGGGCTCGAACCGGTGACCTTTTGGCTGCCAGCCAAACGCTCTCCCAACTGAGCTAATCCCCCTTTGGGTCGTCTCTGCTCAATAGACCATCAGATCCTCAAGCAGGTTCGTCTTACTTCTGACTTCTCATCGGAACCGGATGGCCAGATTCTTTACCGAATTTACCGGTTTCAACCAATTTTCCAGTTCCAATACGCTTATTGGTACCACTGTAAGCGTTGGGTGTCAAGTTTGCCAAGAGTTCCTGAACTTCCAATCGCATCTCCTTCTCGAATCACGCCGACGGGCTCCCGGAAAAATGTTGCATGACCTTGTCTTTGACGGCCTTCAGATCCAGCTTCCCTGTCCCCAAAAGAGGGATTTCTTCGACCTCCAGGAAGGAATCTCGACCGGGGATCCAGATGTTAGGTAAGCCGGAATCAGTCAGCTTTTGAAGGAGCTGATCGATGGGTATTTTGATGGGCAGGTGCAGAACAATAATACGTTCTCCTTTTTTTTCATCCGGGACGGCTGAGACCGCCACGCGAGGAAGCGGGTTATCGTCTTCGCCATCAACGGGATCATTATCATCAATGATTTTGGCGAGAGTGTTTTCGATACGAACATGGGGGACCATCTCGCCACCAATTTTCGAGAACCGACTCTGTCGTCCGGTGATTTCGACAAATCCTTCTTCATCAATTCGGGCAATATCTCCGGTGTTGTACCAGCCATCCACCAAGACTTCGTTCGTCTTTTCTGTTTGATTCAAATAACCAGACATCACATTCGGGCCACTGATCCACAACAATCCCTCTTCGTTGATTCCCAATTCGTCTCCTGTATCGGGATGAATGACTTTTGTCGAAACGCCCGGCAATGGTCGTCCGACGGTTCCCGGTCGGCAAGCGGTTTGTTCGGTTTTACCCGATCGATTGGGAGGCACATTGACGGCGGCGACGGGTGAGAGTTCGGTCGTTCCATAACCTTCGGTCGGAAAGACTCCAAACTTCTTTTCGAAGGCTTCTGCGAGATCTTGTGGTAACTTTTCGGCTCCCACGACGACGGTGTCCAGTTTGTGGAATTGCTCGGGAGTGCAGCGTTTGAGATAACTTCGCAAAAACGTCGGTGTCGCCATCGTGATGGTGACGTTGTGTTTCTCAGACAACTTGCCGATTGTCCGGCAATCGAGTGGATTGAAGTGGTAAACCCCTTTGGGGTCGAGACACAGTACCAGCCAGAGTGTTCCGGTGAAGCCAAAGGAATGAAAGAACGGCAATGTGCCGAGAAAGACATCGTCTTTGGTGAAGTGGAACATCTGTTCGACCGCTTGCACGTTCGACATGACGTTCGAGTAAGACAGCATGACCCCCTTAGGCTCACCCGTGGAACCGGAAGTGAAGATGATCGAAAACAGATCCTCTGGTTTCTTCTTATGTAAGCCGAGAATTCGTTCGACAAGACGGACCGGCATTGCGAATGTCATTAGTGCCGCTTTGAGCTTGTCGCCCAATCCGGCCTGTTCTTTGATGTCTTCAAGATAAACGAACTCGGCCCCTTCGAGTTTGGTCGGTTTCTTTTCGAGGAACCGTTTGCTGGTGAGGACATGTTTGATGCCGGCTTCTTTGACACAATATGAGACCACATCATCTGACATGGTGTAGTTCAGGTTGACCGCGACACGACCATCCAAGGCGACGGCCGTATTCGCGAGAACTCCACCGACAGACGGTGGCAGCAGGATTCCGATCTTCTCCTCCCCTGCCCCGAATGTTGTCCTCCTCAGGACAGATCGCAAGACCAGCGACGCGAGCATTAACTTTTTGCTGGTCAGTGAAGTTCCTGCCGAGTCGGCGACTTTTTCACGACCACCGTTTTGTTTGCATTTGCGTAAAAAGACTCTCGGCGGGATTAGCATATCGGGTTTCCGTTGTTCCATGGCGTCTACTCCCAGATGTTGCACGGCTTGTCGGACTTCATGCACATCGTTTGGATGATGTATCTCTTCTCCAAAGTTAATCGACACTGGGTACGGCCAACGTTGAGGCCGCTTCCAGAAAAATTTGCCTCCCGAATAACTGAAAACTGATCCCCAAAGGCCGTCCAAATAGATCGGAATGACGGGGGCTCCGGTTCCTTTGATGATTTGCATCATGCCACGTTGAAAGGGTTGTAATCCACCCGTTCGGGTAATTTCTCCTTCGGCGAAAATACAAACCAGTTCTCCGTTTTCAATCGCTTCTCGGGCCGCTTTGAGGGACTTGATGACCGACTTCGGCCCGTCTGTCGACTTGATTGGTATGACTCCAAAAATTCGAGCCAGCCAACCAATGAACCCCGTTTGTACGTAATCAGCCCAGGCAATCATACGAATGTTTCGCGAGGAGGCTAATACTAGCAGAACTCCGTCCAACCATGAAACATGATTTGCGACCAAAAGTGCGCCCCCATGCTCGGGGAGATTTTCCCGTCCCACGACTCGAACACGATAAATTGTGTGAGTGAGTAACCAGACGATGGCCCGAATGGTGGCTTGTGGGAGTAACCACGAGGCATACATGATCACGGGAATCGTTGCGAATGCCACCACCATGAAAATGTTTCCGGCGGGCATGTTCAACTGCCCTTTGAGTAACCAGAAGAGAAACGCCGAGACCAGCATCATGGAAAATGAGATGAAGTTTTTAGCGGCGAGAATCCGTCCGCGTGTCTCCCGTTCACTGCGATGTTGCATGAACGCTTCCAGCGGCACATTGAAAAGCCCTGCCCCCACGCCCAATGTAAACAACGCAGCGAATGCACTGTACTTCCCGGCCATCGAGATCGTCGCGTACTGTTCCACAACGCTACCCACAATTGCCAACGCAGCGGCACCGATTGTGATGATCGTAGCGCCAATCGGCACGATCCCAAGCTCGACTTTTCCTCCCGACCAAAGTCCAGAGAGGACTGATCCTAATCCCAATCCGACAACGAGCACACCCAGATAGATGCCGACATCCTGCTGAGTCAGGTGGAGTTGTTCGAGGACGAGTGGGTCGATGGTCATTTGTGCGAGTGAAGCGAGAAACCAGAAGAAGGAAATGCCGAGTGCAGTGCGGAGTAATGGACGGTTTTGTCCCAGATGTTTCAGGTCGCGAACGGTGTCTTTGAAGGCGTTCCAGGGAAAGGGTTGGTCCGGGTCGGCTGCCGGATTGAAGGTGACAAACAAACTTGTGATCCAACCGACAACGGCGACTCCGATCAAGGCCATGGCCGCGTATTGTGGTGTGATACCGCCTGCGATACCAAGTTTGGTATCCACGGTAAATCCAAACAGATAATTGCCGGCGATGAATCCCATCGCACAGGCCACGACCGAAGTGAGAGCCATGACGCCGTTGGCTGAGGTGATTTTGTTCGGTGAAACGAGTTCGGGGATGGCACCGAATTTCGCCGGGCTGAACAGTGCCGACTGCGCCCCCATCAAGGCAACGACGATGAACAGAAACGTCACATTCCCCATCGCCATGGCGATGACGCCGAGCGACATCAAGACAATCTCGGCGGCTTTACAGGCGACGATCACTTTTCGTTTGGAAAATTTGTCGGCAAGATAACCGGCGTGAGCCATCAACAAAAGAAAAGGCACTGTAAAGCAAACCAGCCCCAACGAGAGCGCATCTTCGTCGTCGATGACAAGTTTTGCAAACGGAACGGCCAGCCAGCGAAACATATTGTCGTTGAACGAAGCGAGAAACTGGGTTGCCAGTAATCCCAGAAATCCGGGACTCATCAATTTTTGCTGTTGGTTTTCGTCGTTCGTGGAGCGGTCGGACATCGTGAGTTTCTTTGTACCTGAGTTGATGACCTGTTTTGTGGGGCATAGGTCATCAGGCGTATTGTGCGTTGGAATCTCACACGAATCCATCCACTTTTTTACGATGTCCACTATTGTTCAGTGAAATCTCAGGGTCAGCCCATAATCAGCTTCGTGGTACGGCCCAATGACCTTCGCGGTAGTCGCGCTGAGTCAAGTGATTGGCTTCCTCGCTGTTCGTGATTTGCTCGTTCTGCGGGTCGTATTGCAACAATTGGCCGGTGCGGGCGGCGATGTTGGCAAGATGGACGATGGTCGCGGCTCGATGACCGACCTCGATGTTGGCGGCGGGAGTCTTGCCGTTTTTAATGGCTAACAAAAAATCATCGTAGTGATCGTCGAGTGTCGGGCGTCCGTCCATCTTGGCAATGAGTTTATTGCGAGGACCGTACATTCGCCAACCTTGAGTGTGCCCCACAATCAGCATCCCTTCCGTGCCATAAAAAGCGGCTCCGTTTTCATGCTCTTCCTGTCGGTAGGGTGACCAGTCACGTTGCTCGAAAATCAGTTGTTTTTTACGCCCTTGGGGAGAACCGGACACCGGATACTCACAGATGGCGTATTGAGTGTCGGGAAATTGTTGGTCATCGTCGAAGAAATATTTCCCTCCCATGCAGGTGACGGCTGAGGGATGAGTGTCAACATTGAGTCCCCAGAGAGCGACATCGATATCGTGTACGCCGTCGTTGCCGATGTCACCACAACCAAAGTCGTACCACCAGCGCCAAATGCCGGGCAGCATGTTGGAACGATAAGGAACCATCGGAGCCGGACCGATCCATTGGTCGTAATCGAGATTTGTGGGAGGAGTGCCCGGTTGCGATTTTCCGATGGAGCCTCGACGTTGACTGTTCCATGCTTTGGCGACGAGAACTTCTCCGATCTCACCGGCGTGAAGTCGTTTGAAGGCTTCCTTCAGGAAGGGCGCACTGCGACTTTGAGTGCCAACCTGTAATACTTTGTTCGTGCGTTCAACGGTATCGGCCATCAGCCGTCCTTCACGGATATTATGGCTGCACGGTTTTTCGACATAGACATGCTTACCCGCATCGAGAGCCAGAATCGCTGCCGGGGCGTGCCAGTGGTCGGGAGTGGCAATCCAGACCGCTTGAACTTGTCGATCATCGAGCACTTTTCGCAGGTCGGACGTTTGTTGCGGAGCATGACCGCTGCGCGATTCGACTTCTTTGGCGGCATTCGCCAATCGTTTCGAGTCCACATCACAAACCCAGGCAACTTCGATGTCTTTGCGATCCGCCAAAGTGCGTGTGTGATTGGTCCCCATGCCGCCGGTGCCGATGATGCCCACGACGAGACGATTGTTGTCTTGTGCAGAGGCGAGAGTCCCGCTGAGACCAACCGCCAAAGAGGTTGCCCCCGCCGATTTAAGGAACGTTCGTCGTTTTTCATTGGTCATGGCGTTCTCCCTTTTTGCATTACTACGGGTATGAGTTGCTTCAGGACTTGAATGTGTGCCTCTGGGAATGACCGGCGGCTCAACCCCCGTAGCAATGTTGTCTGGGGGCTTCGCTACGCTCCGTCCACCAGCCACACCTGGATTTACAATTTTGAAACATATTCTCGAAGAGATCCCCTCTGTGTATGTCACGCGCGGATTTTCTCGACAGCCCGATGTTCCCGATCTTGTGGCCCCAGTCGTTCCTGGACACCGAAACCAGAGAGCATGGTATTGTAAACGTCGACTCCTTCTGCTTTGAGGTCCAGAATCTGGTTCGTTTTGAAACGGTTGTTAGCGCCGGTAATAGCGTGGAAAATGCCCGAAAGCTCTCGCTTGGAGTCTGAGTGTCGGCCGTCTCCTGATTCGGTCGAGACGGTGATCAGAGAGTTTTCGAGAATACTTTGGCCGTTGGCTTCTTGCGCGTCGGTACCATCAAGTCGGCTCAGGAAATAGGCGACTTCTTGCATCTTCATATGGGCGTGTGCGCGAAGTTGCTCGTTCGACTTCTTCTCGTTGAACCGATGCCACCATTCGTGAGAACAACCTCCCGATCCTGATTTGCCAAGTTGTTTTTCATCATCGAAGGTGAAAACTTTCTTGCCGTTATAGTCGTAGTCACCGGTAATTCGGAGACGTTCACCGGCCGCAAGAAATGTGATCGAACCAAACCGCACACGATCAATCTGAATCGCCAGTGCATAAAGGTCGGCCATCAATCGCCACTCGTCAGTCAGGTCTTTGAGGGGCATATCAATCCCTTCACCGCCCGGATCGGCATGCCCGCCATGAGCGAGTTGTGAGCGGTTGGGAATTTGTGGTGCTTGTGGGTGCTTCTCTTTCATCTCGTAAGCACGTTGCTCAAACTCACGAATCCGTTCGAGGTGAGTGGCGATGCGTGCACGAGAAGAGGCTCCCAAAGGAGATCGTTGTCCCGCGTAGAATTTGTATTGATCGACGACGGTATCCAAGACACTCCGTTTGAGTCGTTCTTTCCGTAGATCCCCTTCCCCGGCTGACCCCAAAGTTCCAAACACACGGTCGAATAAGTCGCGAGGCTTTTCCTGCATGGTCGCCGCCACGCTACCGTCGGGGTTATAACTGTGGACATATCGACTCACGCGACTACGACGAAAGAATGTCCCGGCAACGAGCGTGGAAACCATGCCATTCGGCAGTCCCTTGGGATAAGCGGATCGGCGAATTAATTGATCAATCGATGCGCCCCCTGCCTTGGCCTCTCCGTTAGGAGGTGTTGCCGTGAACGCGCCGGATGAACCGTCGAAGTGGGCATTGATTCCTTTCGCATCACATCGAACTTGATCGACGTGTCGCATGATCAGCAGCTTTTCTTTGAGAGGTTTGAGTGGTTCGAGGACGCCGTCATATCCCTCTTCCTGGAGTGGGGCGGGAATCCCAAGTCCGAAGAAGACATTGAACGCGCGTGTTGGTACTTCTGCAACCGGAGCGCCCCAGCCGCGCGTGAGCATCATCTCTTCCAGCAGCGGCAAACCGACGGTGATTCCGCCCAGTCCTTTGAGCGCCGTTCGCCGGCTGATTTTTGGTTGTGTCATTGTTTCTCCTCGATGTTTGAGAGCGGAGTGTTTGAGACCGGGACTGCGGGGGATTTTAACACAAGGTCGCTGGTGACAATGGCAGTGATCAGGGTTTGCCAGGTGCCGCCGTTCTTTTGAGTTTGCTGGTGTATTTTCTGGATTTGTTGGGCATCTTGTGCCATGAGCGGTCGCCCGAGGCAAAATTGGGTCACTTTCCAGGTGAGTGATTCTTGGACCCGTGCGCTGTTGGCGAGCAGGTTCATTAATTCTGCGGACGTTTCGTAAGTGATCGTTTTTGCGGTTCCGGGAATCAGGATTTGGCCATCTTCCCGGAGCGGATTGTCGAAATGATCCTTTTCATGATAACTGCCGAGACCATCAAACTTTTCCAGTCCGAAGGAAAGCGGCTCAAAGCGGGCGTGACATCCACCACAGGCGACGTTTTTTAATCGCATTTCGGCGACACCACGATTGGTCAAGCCAGGTTTTGTGGGGACAGGATTCGTATCGACACAAGGTGGTGGATCTTTGACGGTTCCGCGCAAGAGATCATGTAACACGAAGAGTCCTCGGGTGACCATTGAAGCTTCGTCTCCTCCAATTGTCAAAACGCTGCCGTGTGTTAATAGGCCTCCGCGAGAGGAAACGGATTGCAAATCGTAACGGGCGAATGATTCGCCTTGATGAGGGGGAAGGCCGTAATGTTGGGCCAGTTCGGGGGATAGAAACGTGACTTGAGCCTTGAGCAAATCCGCGAGAGGCCGCTTCTGCTTCCAGATGACCTCTTCAAAAAATTGGACTGATTCACGTTTCATATCCTGAGCTAACTGTGGGTTCCAATCGGGGAACATTTTTGGATCGGGCGAGAGATTGTCGAGCCGATTCAGATTCAACCATTGAACAATGAATTGCTGAGAATGTTCGCGAGCGCGGGGGTCATTCAGCATTCGAGTCACCTGTTCCCGCAGCTTGGCTGGCTCTTGTAGCTCATAGCGTTCCGTGGCATCGAGTAATGCTTTGTCGGGGGGGCCGCCCCAGATGATATAACTCAATCGGTTCGCGAGTTCATAGCCCGTAATATATCGGCTTTCTGTAGAACTATGTTCTCGCTCCATGATGTAAACAAAACGAGGAGACTGAATCATGGCTTGCAGAATAAACCCGACCGCTTCGTCGAAGTCTCCTCCGGCGGATGCCACGGTGGTTGAGATGCCACGATAGAGGGCGATTTCGTCACCATCGAGAGGGCCACGTAAGACCCAGCGTCCCATATTCTGGACGAGCTTGCGCATATTGTCGTCGGTCAGCGTGCGGCCTTTTTCAAATCGTTGAGCAAAACTTTTGATATCGAGACGTTCGATCACAATTTGAGAAAGTTGAGCGAAGGCATCAATATGTCCCAAGTCGACTGTCAGATTATAGCCTGTGTTATTGAAACCATCAGCCCGCAAATCAGGCGGCAAGAGTTCTTTCGCGTCTGAACTGATATCGACATCAAAAATAACACGAACGGTTTCAATGAATTCATTGACGGTCAAACGTCGCACAAACGTACGGACACCATCGGATTGGTGCTGATAAAGAGCCGGGTCAATGGTTGCAAACGTCCAGGAGGCTCCGCCAGTAATCCACTCTTGGAACGCTTGTTTCTCGTCCTTCGAGAGAGGTGGACGGTTTTTAGGCATTTCGTCCGACTCGATGTACTGCCATAAATCGCTTTTGCTGAGGTCTCCCGGAATCAATGATTTCCCACTATCGCTTTCGGCAAACGCGGTTGCTTTTTGGGAGAGATCAAGGCCACCTTCGCGAGTCGCCGGATCGTGACATTCCAGGCAGTGGTTGGAAAGAAGCCGGGCGATTTTTGTTTCAAACAGAATCGCATTAGGGTCGGCTTTTTTCTCGACCATCAATTTCGTTTCGGCATCGGGTCCAGCTCGATAATGTTGTTGGACGTTTTCAAAACTCAGGCTGCGATTGAACATCGCGACCAGATGGAGGCTGCCTTTCCAGACGCGGTCGCCTCCATGTTCGTTGGCCAACCCAAGTTGATAACTTCCATTCCAGTTTCTCAGATCACCGGGAACTTTTTTCTCTTCAACAAGACGACCATCGATCAATAGTTTGGCGGTCCCGAATCGGTCACGCGTATAGACGACATGTTGCAGTTTCTTCTCGACTGTTTTTTTGGCAGAACTTAATGAAGGAAGGCCATTGGTGCTGGTGCGAGTGGTTCGCAAGCGGACATCGAAGTGATCTCCCTCCTGCCCTAACGTCAAATTCCGTTCGTTGGGATTTTTGGAAATGGTCACAATTCGTGCAGGGCCTGCCTGAGCGAGATTCTCGGATTGAATCCAGGCTTCTACGGTGACTTCATTTGTTTGTGAAATCGCTTTTGTCAGAGCGGAAGCATTGTTTTGAGAATGAATGGAAACGCTGCCGTTGATTTTCAGAACGCCATTCTGAATGGTAGCGTTTTTTCCATTCTCGATGACCAAATCGACTTTTGGCTCGACACCCGAGACATCGGGAATCGTGTTCTCTTGCGATTGTCGGAAAGTGTACAAGACGAGCAATCCACGAGCGTCGCGGACTAACTCAGCCGTTGCGTTTTTCTCGTCGTTTTGAGCAGAGTGTCCCACAGACCCATGTGAGAAAACGCAGAAACTGATGGCTATTAAACAGACAGCCATGCTGGATGATTTGATTCGTCGCATAGATAAAGCATTCGCCAGAGAGCCAAGCGTGATCCGAGTGGGTGATATCCCCGCAGGTTTACCAAATATGACTATAATTGGTGCGTGCTCAGTGCAAAAGAAAATTCGGCCACTCACTGGAAATAAGCTGGTTTTGAGAAAGTGTGTCTCAGGTTTTAACCAGTTTCTTTCAGTGGACCGGGGGCCTATGATAGAAGAACCAATGACGTTGTTTGTCGGAACTGGAAGTAAAGCATGAGCAACTTGGAAACTCCTTCGACCTCTCCCCATCGTATGGAGTGTATGGAGCTTTGGGGTGGGAATAGTGCCGTAGATAAGACAATCACCATGACGGGCCTGGAAGGACAAATTTACAGCCGGCCGTATGATCCGGGGCAGCCCGGCGGTGATGTTTATTACTTCACCGCGTGCGCGTCGGGGCGAATCTCTCGTTTTCTGCTGGCCGATGTGACCGGCCATGGGCATCGGGTTGCGGGGACGGCAGACAAGCTACGCGCCATCATGCGTGAAAACGTCAATGTCATTCAGCAGTCCAATCTGATGGAAGGCATCAATAAAGAATTCAGTGCGATTACCGAAAATGGAGGCTTTGCGACAGCCGTTGTGGCGACTTACTTTTCTCCCCGACAAACCTTAACAGTCTCTCTCGCCGGTCACCCTCGCCCGCTGCTCTATCGTGCTGACACTCAGCGTTGGACTCTCTTTGGGGAAGATGGTGATTCGAGCGAGAAACTGGAGCCGGCATTACCTCTTGGCATCACCGAAGATGTGGTGTTTCAGACATTACAAGTTCGCTTCACGCCGGGAGACATGCTGCTCTGCTACACCGATGCGTTTTCAGAATCGGTTGATGCATTCGATAAACTGATCAACACGCAGGGTTTGTTAGATATTCTGAATGAAGAACAAGCGGCTGAGAACTCTCTGGACGTTCTGACCTCGCGACTTTCGGATCTCCCCGCAACGAATTTGACGAACGATGATGCGACCGCCATCTTTGTGCGTCCAACCGGTCAAAGAATCTCCATGAAGGCCAACTTGCTCGCTCCCTTTCGAATGGTTTCTGGCGTGACGGAAGTGGAGTCTTAAACAAGTCATCTGATTTCTGAGAATGTGGTTGAACGGATGATGATAATTCCCTCCGACTTTTCGATTGAAACTTGATATGTCCTGCAGTGACGAACAGAACCCCGCATTTATTGGCTCTCTTGGCATCGTCAGGCGATATGTCGATGAGACAGAAGAATGGCTGACAATTTGGGACGAGATTGAAGAGGTTTGCAAATTGATACAGGCAGATCGAACCGAGGAAGAAACATTTCGGGACTGTCTTCACAAAAACCTCGAAGCAGAACTGAGCCTCAACGCGAAGAAAGATTACATCATCTCCGGGCTTTCCATGGCTCATCATCAAGCTCCCATTGAGTGGCCGGGGGAAGAAACACCGCAGTGGGTCATCGTGCAGTTCTTTCCTATCCAGCTTTATGGGCAAGCCGCTCGCGACAAAGTGGACCGGTTACCAGATGTCCAATGGCTTACTCTGTCAGAGATTGCCAAGGGGTGTTCGACTGAGGGAAAGCCGTTTGATGAGAAACAGCGACTCCTGATTGAACGGGCCGATTTGATCCCCGCGTATCTGAAATGACAGGCACGATCCCATTATTCGCCCCGGAATTGACAGGAATTTCGCAAGATTGTGTCTCGCACTTGTCGAAATGGTCTTCGATGGATACACTTCTTCCATCGAGTCACGTTTGATGTCGATTCGATTCAAATGGTCGGAGCCAAATGAGTAACGTCATTCACTCATGTGAAGAGCGTTTTCCGACTAAACGGGGTATTCCGAGAGACCTGGATCCTCTTGCATCCCGTCCCTGTTCACCAAATGTTAGCCGGTGAACTTGCTGCCTACCACCGGTTGTGTTGACCGCTCTGGAAAGCCGCCCGCGTCCTGAAAAACGCAACGAATTCCGAGGATTTCTTATTTGTCCGGAATTCAACCAGAGAGCCGATGTTGCTCTCGCGGCGTTTGCGTCCGGTGGTTTTTGATCCCCTGCTGTGAACACCTCCCGCCCGCCTTTTATCAGGCGAGCGTCTTACGGTGATTCTGCGTATTGAATGTTCCCGCAAATCAGGAACGGCATCGCGGAAGCTCCAATCGATATTGAAACACGATCTTCTCATTCATGAAGATCACCCACGACTTAAGGAAATTTCTTGAATACTTCAGAGCAGAATACAGAACAAGTCACCTTTCAAAGCCTCGATTTGATCGATCCCATCAAACGTGCTTTGGCCGAGGAAAACTACGAAACGCCGACTCCTATTCAGGCACAAACAATCCCTCCCGCCATTGAAGGTCGGGACATTCTGGGATGTGCTCAAACCGGAACCGGTAAAACGGCTGCGTTTGCATTGCCGATGTTGAACAAACTGGCGCAAAATAATCGTAAAGCCACTCCCAACCATCCTCTCGCATTGATTCTCGCTCCAACCCGCGAACTTGCCATTCAAATTGGCGAGAGCTTTGGGACATACGGACGACACATCAACTTACGAGCCGCACTCGTTTATGGTGGCGTGAGCCAACATCATCAAGTGAAGGCTCTTCGCCGTGGCGCACACATTGTGATTGCCACACCGGGCCGCTTGATTGACCTGATGAATCAAGGGCATATCAAACTGAGTCAGCTTGAGCTATTTGCTCTCGATGAAGCCGACCGCATGCTCGACATGGGGTTTCTTCCCGATCTCAAACGGATTATCAGCAAGCTCCCCGCGCAACGGCAATCCATGTTTTTCTCGGCAACCTTGGCCGGAAGTATTGTCGAACTGACACGAAGCTTGTTGCGTGATCCCGTAACAGTGAACGTGACACCTAAAAATGCCAACGTGAAAAAAATCGATCAGCGAGTGATGTTCGTTCAAAGTGACAAAAAACTGTCACATTTGGAAGACATTCTTGCCGGTGAAAATGTCGACCGGACATTGGTGTTCACCAAAACTAAACGGACTGCCAACATGCTCTCCAAAGAGTTGCTGCGGTGCGGAATCAATGCGACTGCCATTCACGGCAACAAATCGCAAAATGCCCGGCAGCAAGCTCTGGAAGCATTTCGAAAACGCAAAGTTCGAGTGCTTGTGGCGACCGATGTTGCCGCTCGTGGAATTGATGTCGATGGAATCACGCATGTTGTGAATTACGACATGCCTGTTGAGCCTGAATCGTACGTCCATCGTATTGGTCGAACAGGACGAGCGGGAGCCGATGGGATTGCCATCACCTTCTGTACTTCGGGAGAACGTCGCGACCTCAAAGCGATTGAGCGATTGATCAAGCAGGATGTCCCCGTTGATCCCGAACATCCCTTCCCGCAAGGTGGAAGAGGCTCTTACGGTGGTGGCGGAGGCTCTACCCGTAAACCTCGCTATTCGGGAAAAAAGCAATCACGCTCGCGTAAGTCGGGTGCTCGCAACTCGGGTGGACCTCGACCCTCGGGTCAAGGTGGCGGTCAATCGTCCGAAAATGGTAATGGCAGCGGTGCAAAACCTGCTCACCGACGTAAACCAAAACGCGCTGGACGGAAACCGACCAACGCCCCTAAATCCTGATGTGATTTATGGACAAACAAGAGCCCTGGCTGTTATTCAGTCGGGGCTTTTTTTTATGTCTTGACCTCTTGGGGAACGGTCGATTTTCTCATGAAACGACATTGACCATATCGCGTATTCCGATCTATATATGCTCGCTCTAAAGGGAAATTATGTATGGATTTAGAAATGCCTGAGATTCAGAAGGATCGCTTCCGCTCAAAAGAGTTATTGCTGATCGCCGTAGTGATGACTGCCGGTGTTCTACTTTCGTACTCTCCGATGATCTTCTCTGGCTTCTCGAGGATGCAGAGCGATCCGGGCGACACTCGATTCAATAACTATGTTTTGGAACATAGTTATCGCTGGGTGAGTGGTGATCCATTGCATGCAGAGATATGGAGTCCTCCATTTTTCTATCCCGAAAAAAACACCCTCGCTTATAGCGACACATTGCTCGCGCTGGCTCCCGCTTATTGGGGATTACGATCAATAGGGTTAGAGCCACACATTGCATTCGGGCTGTGGATGATTTTGATGTCCGTCTTCACGTACATTGCCGCATATTGTCTTTTGCGACATGGCCTGCGGAGGACCGCAATCGGTTCCTCTCTGGGAGCGTGGATGATGACCTTTGCCAGTTCTCGCATCGTACAGATCGGTCATCAGCAACTGATTGGGCATTTTCTGACACTGATCGCCATCCATGCGTTACTTATTCTGTTCGCCCATCGCCCACTCTCACAACGATATCGTCGATTTTGCTGGGGGCTCTTTTGGTCCTGTGTGGTCACTCAATTTTATGCCGGGTATTACTTTGGATTCTTTCTGTTCCTTTGTGTGGCTCTCGCCGTTGTTTGTTCTCTCTGTGTGCGTTCGATGCGCGGTCGTTTGTTTCAGGTTGTCAGGCTCGATCTGAAGTGGGTTCTGATGACCTTGACGCTGGCTGTTGTGTCTCTCTTGCCTCTTGCGTGGCACTATGTGTTAGTCGCCAGTGAGGTGGGGATGCGAGGATTCAGTAAAACTGCACTCCCAAGATTTGCTTCGTATTTTTACCTGGGAAAGACAAATGTCTTGTATGGCTGGCTGACCCGTCACTTGCAAATCTTTCGAAGCTTACCAATTCGGAATGAACAGGCCATTGGATTAGGTGTGGCGACTTTTCTGGTCACTGTGTGGTATTTGGTTAAGCATCGTAAAAACTTGTTTGTTCGGCTGACGATAGCCATCATCCTGTCCATTATGGTCTTTTGCACTGTCTTTCCCGGTGAACTGACAATCCATCGTTTGTGGTTCTATTCCATACCCGGTATGCGGGCGATAAGGGTGATGTGTCGGGTTGGAATGTTGTTGGCGATCCCCGCAGGAATTGCAATCGCCATGCTTATCGATAGGCAACAACAACGAAACCTAAAAGTGGCCGCCATTCTCGTTGCATTGTTTTGTTGTTTGGAACAAATTCACAAGCCGCACTCGTATCGCATTGAAACGGATCGAGAGCGGATCGAGCCCATTGTGACCGCTTTGCGTGAGTCTGATACCACCGGCCCGTTTTACATCGCGCAACAAGATCGAGATCGCTGTTGGATTACGCCCATTGATGCGATGTGGATCTCACTCGAAGTGGGCCGTCCGACCGTAAATGGCTACTCGGGAAATTTTCCTCCTGAGTACAACCTGTTTAATCCCGAGCCGGATGAGATCGCCCATGCGTTGACCGTGTGGAAAGAGCGGCACCCCAAGGTTTCGATTACGGCGTTACAATTGGACGGTGAAAATCGTGCGGAAGACCCGACACACAATTTGGTCTCTCAGCCTGCGCTCACTACTGTTGAGTGAAAAGGGTATTAATTTCCAAGGCGGTCGAGGGGCGAGTGATTCGATGGCGTTTTCAGAGACGCAGCGCAACTCATCAAGCAACTACATCACTTTCTGCAATTCATCTCCGAGTCGTCTGAGCAAGTCGAGGGTATAGATGCCCGAGTTATGGCCATCGCTGAAATGAATCGCGTAGGCATAGTTGCCGACCGCTTCGACGAGCGTGAGTTTGAGTGGCCCGGCTTCTTGTGGTGACAGCACCGGCAACAGATTTTCTTCCGGTTTTTGTTCGATCTCTTCGGTCCGTTTGACCATACAAGTCGCACACGGGCAGCAGTCACGTAAGACTCCGAACGGATAACGGTCTGATCGCCCATCGCTCCACATGAAAATGAGTGCGGTATCGTCGGTCGAAAGTGCTGCAGGATGAAAGTCGGTCATTGGTGTGTAGATTGATTTCTCAGTGGATGTGTTGAAGTTTGCATCAATTACCTAAAGGTATATTTAATAGGATTGGATGCACCTCTTTTTCGATACTGTTCAGGGAGTCTTTTTCGAACATACTTCTTTTATATCTCCTCAGGAGCTTCGTGTCCGATGAATCCATATCGCCCGGGAACAGGCTCTCTGCCCGGAAAGAATTCTTGTTCCGCAGGCAACCATTTAGTGGCGACAAAAACGGCTCTCGTGATGCCTTGGCTAACTGCAATTACATACTTGGCCCTGCGTGCTTTTTTGGGACTGATTTTCCAAGCGTATCGGGTTGCTTCGTACAGGGAATTTCCTGAAGCAGATCGATTGACGTTAATAAGGACTACTGGATCATCGAAAACTGCTGTTTCCGCCTGATACTTTTCAATGACTTCTTGGGCATGCATTGCTCCGAATTCATTACTTCCAGCGCCGATGACTTCATTGGTCAGCCCTGGGTAAGCATCTATCAAAGCAGCTTCAACTTCAAATGCCGTCTTGTTATCAAGATTATGGCGGTGAATAACATGGGCGACTTCAAAGCCAGTATTTCGAATTTCATGAATCCGCTTTAGCTTGTCTCCCGGATCATCCGAGTCAAGTTCGGCCTTAATGTGGGCAAAAACCCGATTACCTATCCCTTTTCCAACGTAAAATGTTTCTCCATTTCGAGGATCGATTAAACGATAAACATAAACTCTCAGTTGTTCACAGACCTCTGGCGAGAAAAATTCCATAAATCAGACCAACTGGATGAAAGATCAAAGATGAGTCGTGTGGTGTCTCAAGTAGAGGTATATCTACTCCGCATCATTTCGTCGCAAGACATAAACATCGCAGGTGGCGAGGCGAATGACACGCTCAGCGACCGAACCGAGAACCATTCTTTTGAAGCCGTGATATCCGTGCGAAGGGATCACGATCAAATCGGCTTCTAACTCTTTGGCGTATTCGGTAATTTGTAAGCCGGGATTACCGACGCGGACTTCGGTTCCCAGATCGGGTGTTCCGAGTAACTTTTTCAGCTCGTCGAAATGCTCGTTGATGTTCTCAGTTCGTGATTCATCAGAGACATCTCCGAATACCACTCCGGGCGAGACCGCATCCAACGCGAATAAAACGTGAATCACGTTCACTTGCGAGGGATTGTCCACGAACTCAAACGCCGCCCGCACGGCGGCTTCAGTGTTGTCCGAAAAATCGACAGGAACGACGACGCAATTTTTTTTCATGGTGAATCTCGCTATGGAGGTCTAGCTGTGCAAATTTAGTTGTGGTGGTTTACTTAAATTCTTTGAACTCGCCCGCTTTGTAGCGTTTCCAGTAATCCAAGAGGTCGGCTCTCACTTTGGGTGATAACAAGGCCACTCCCAGAATATTCGGAAAGGCCATCGATAAAATCATCATATCAGAAAAGTCGAGGACTGATCCGGCATTGGCGATGGCACCGACAAACACGCAAATCACACATAACAGTTTGTAGAGCATGATGCTGCGCGCACCAAACAGCGTTTCCCAACAGCGTTCGCCGTAATAACTCCAAGAGATGACTGTCGAAAACGCAAACAGAACCACCGCAACACTCAACACCCACGGGAACCAACTGATTTCCTGCTCGAACGCCTGACTTGTCAACGAAGCTCCCGACAATCCATCACGTATCACCCAATCAGCGTTATCCCAAGCACCGGTAATCAAAATCACCAACGCCGTCATCGAACAGACGACGATGGTATCAATGAATGGCCCGAGCAACGCGACCGATCCTTCACGAACCGGTTCTTCTGTTTTGGCAGCCGAGTGAGCGATGGCTGCCGACCCGACTCCCGCTTCGTTACTGAAAGCGGCTCGCTGAACACCGATCACGAGCACACCAATCAGGCCACCCCGAATCGCGTCTCCACTAAATGCTTCCGTGAAGATCGCGACAATCAATGGTGGCACTTCACCAATATGAGTGATGATAATCCACAAACAAGCTGCGATGTACATGAAGCACATGGACGGCACAATCTTTTCCGCAGCCGCCCCAATTCGTTTGATGCCACCTATGATCACGATGCCGACAAGGATTGCCATCACGATTCCGAAGATGACATTGAAGGTTGTCGCGAACGCATCCATCTCTTTTTTACGATCCAGTTTTGTTTGGCGAAGATCGGTAGCGACAGCCGTCTGTTTGGCAAGGACGGCGGCTTCAATTTTTTGATCAAGTTGAACGATCTCTTTACGTTCTTGGGACTGCACCTGTTCCAGCAAGGTCGAACCTGACTGATTGATCTGGAACATGTTTCCGCCGCCGAAGCTGGCGAGAATACACATCACAACAAACAAAAATGATAAGACGCGACCCAGCCCGCCAAGACCGATTTCTGCCAAGCCATAACGAAGATAACCCATCGGGCCGCCCAGAATTGAACCATCCGGCTTGACGATGCGGTACTTCTGGCCGAGTGTGCATTCGGTGAACTTACTTGTCATCCCGAACAATCCACACAGGATCATCCAGAAAAACGCTCCGGGACCACCTTGCGTCATGGCGATCGTGACGCCGGCAATGTTCCCCAAACCGACAGTTGCCGAGAGAGCCGACATGAGCGCCTGCATGTGAGTCACTTCGCCATCTTCATCGGGGTTGTCATACTTACCGCGGACGACTTCGATGGCGTGCGTGAACCCCCAGAAGTTCACACCTCTCATGTAGAGTGTGAAAAAGATTGCCCCGAATGCGAGCCAAAGCACCACGACGGGAGCACCGCCTGTTTTTCCACTGAGCTGATAACTACCCGAGTCAGTCTTTTTTAACCAGCCGGCGTTAGCCAGTGTTTCTGCCTGATCCGAATTCAACGTAGTCTCGGGATCGAGTTTACCGCGCATCTCGCCGACTAACTGATAGGTCTCCCCTTCTTTGACCAGTTTGGCACCGTGACTCAGTTTGTAGGTTTCTCCTCCCACGACCACAGCAGGTAATTTGAGGGAGATATATTCGACATCTTTTTCATCCAGCCTCCCAAATCGATAGTAACGGTCATCAACCGTCACGGCATCGATCAATTTTTTTCGATAGTAGAGTGCTTCCAGTTCATCAGCGGGAATGGTTTCTGCATCGGAGAGGCCATCGACAGTCAACTTGCTGAACGGACCTTGAGAGTCCTTCGGCCGGACGTATTGGTCAGTCCCGGTAAAGACGATGTATTCTTCGGTCTGAGCCCCAATCCGATAAAATAATACGCTTGCCATATAATCGACGGCTGTCGCGAATGCAGAATCGACCTTCTCAAGAAATCCTGGTTCTTTGGCGACTTCTGCGTCTGTTATAACGGGTGTTGCTTTCTCACCGGGAGAAGCACTCTCTTCATCAACGGGAAACGGATTCTTCTTGGGAGCTGATTTGGCGGGAGTTTCTACCGTCGATTCACTCGACTCAACTTTGGTCTTCTCGGCCGATTTTTGATCCCCTTGCTGTGCGAACCCGATCTGAGAGAATCCATACAATCCAAATAAGACCACCCCGAAACTGATCAGGATCTTCGAGTGAGCAGCCAAAGAGTATTGCGGGCTCTTCATGAAAGTAATTCCTTGAAGGTCTAAGGGCGACAAATGAGGCATTTGCCAAAAGATCGACCGACTCCGGCGAGTGATTGAATGGGTCAAACAGTATAACGAGCAAGAACTTAGGAACAATCAATTTCAACAGGATCAGTCCAAAAACAGAGATCCAGTCTCAATTGGTCTAATTTTAACAGTCAGAATTGTGAGAATTCATCGGGTTGCCTATTATTAAGAGGAGTCAAAGCGAGATTTCATCGAGATCTCCACATTTTGAAGGCCAGAGAGAATGCAGTCAAATCTCGAAACACAGGATCGTGAATTTCTGGAAGAACTCCATCGCATGGGGAACTCCACGATTCAGCAGATCTGTAACGTAACAGGAGTCACGGCGACTGCCGTCCGCCAGCGATTGATTCGTCTGGAAGGACGGGGGCTGGTTTACCGGCAGGCTATTCGTGAAGGTCGTGGACGACCTCACCATATTTATCAGGTGACAACCGCCGCGTTGCGTTCTCTGGGCGACAATTACAGCGACCTGGCTCTCATTCTGTGGAAGGAATTGATGCAGATTGAGGAAGACGAGGTTCGCGAGCGGGTGATGGAACGGATCAAACAGTCGTTAATTCGGCAGTATAGTGCGAATATCAACGGTCGATCCATTCTGGATCGATTCATGGAACTACGGCAATCCCTCAATGATCGCGGTTTCAGCGTTGAAGTCGGTGGTAGTGCCGACTTACCAGTTTTAAGAGAAAATAACTGTCCTTATCACGATCTGGCAAGCCAGGACCCGTCCATATGCGAAATGGAACAGTCGGTGTTTGAAGAAGTGTTAGGGATGAAAATAGAACGAACACAGTGTTGTATGGATGGGCATCATTCCTGCGAATTTGTGCCGGTTTCTGAGGCCTCGTGACCTTTGCATCCGCAGAGCCACCGGTTACATTAGAACCCGCTACAGATTCACAAGAATGTCCGTGGAGGTCGGCAACTCGCCGACACAATTTCCCAAACGAGCTAGGAAAGCAGCAAGATGACTTGGATCGAAGGACGCTTTGAAGAAAACGTCATTACGACCACTCTCGAACAAGCCATGAACTGGGCTCAAGAGTCCAGTGTGTGGCCGATGACGTTCGGGCTCGCCTGTTGTGCCATCGAGATGATGGCCACCGGCGCGTCACGTTACGATATCGACCGGTTCGGAGCCGGTGCTTTCCGCGCAACTCCACGACAAGCCGACCTCATGATCGTCGCCGGAACGGTCACCTACAAAATGGCAAGTCGCGTCCGTCGTCTGTATGAACAGATGGCCGATCCGAAATATGTCATTGCGATGGGTGCCTGTACTGTCGGTGGTGGACCGTACTTCAAGCACGGCTATCATGTTGTCAAAGGTGTCGATTTGGTGGTTCCCGTGGACGTTTATGTTCCCGGTTGTCCTCCTCGACCCGAGGCTTTGCTCGAAGGACTGATGCGAATCCAGGACAAGATTAAATCTCGCAAACTGGGCAAAGTGTCCGGCACTGCAGGTATCGGTCAAAAAGGTGAGAAGATTGGCGACGAAATTATCCTGCCACATCACAGTGGTTACGGAGAAGTTGCCGGTACCACCGCGACCGCTTGAAGTCTTGTTCCGGTTTTATCCAGACAATGCTTGAGAGAAGCATTCTCTCAAAGTGAATCACTTGTGTGAAATTTGCCGATGTCGCCGACGCGACATTGTGCGTGGCCTCGTCTGCGCCCGGCACATGATCACAATTTTGTATTTTGAAACTGTTTTATTTCAAACTGTGATACGACCGGATCACTTTCGGTTAACCAGATAACAACACATTCATTGAAATTCCGACCGAGGAATCGAACAACATGACCAGTTTACTGAAGATCGAAAACCTGCACGTTAATGTCGAAGAGACCCCGATTTTGAAAGGGGTGAATCTCGAAGTCAAAGCCGGAGAAATTCACGCTTTAATGGGCGAAAACGGTTCCGGTAAAAGCACACTCGCTTATGCCCTGGCCGGTCATCCCAAATACACGATCACCGAAGGGACAGTCGAACTGGATGGTGCGAATCTCAACGAACTCGATCCCAGCGAACGAGCCCGCTTGGGACTGTTTCTCGCGTTCCAATATCCGGTGACCATTCCCGGTGTGAAAGTCGCCGACTTCCTGCGTCATGCCATTTCCAACATTCGTAATCCCGACCGTAAGGAAGGCGAAGGGCTCGTCCCCATGCGAGAGTTCCGCAAAGAGCTCAAAGAACAAATGGGATCGCTCGACATGAAAACCGAGTTTGCCCGGCGTTATTTGAATGAAGGTTTTTCGGGGGGAGAGAAGAAACGCATGGAAATTCTTCAACTCGCCATGCTCAAGCCAAAGTTCGCCATCCTCGACGAAACGGACTCTGGTCTCGACAGTGATGCTGTCCGCTTTGTCTCCGAAGGACTCACCAAGCTGACCGGTCCCGAGATGGGTGTGATGATTATCACTCACCACGAACGACTTCTCCAATACAACATTCCTCAATATGCTCACGTCATGATGGGTGGACGTATTGTCGAAACGGGAGACGTCTCACTCGCCGAAGAAATTCATAACGAAGGATATACGGCTCTTCGCGAGCGTCACCCGGAAGCAGCCGCCGAGCAGGAACAAGTCGAAGCGGTCACTCAGTAATTCACAAATTAAGTTTTCTCGGACCTCGTGCCGAATTCAAATAAAACCAAGGAGCCTCTCATGGCGACTGATTCACCTAATAAAGATGTTGGCGTCGGCGATTACCAGTACGGGTTTCACGATCAAACCGACACATACACTTTCAAAAGCCGCAAAGGGCTCGATGAAGAAATCGTACGTCAGATTTCTGAATTGAAAAAAGAGCCGCAGTGGATGACCGATTTCCGACTCGAAGCGTTTCGAATCTTCGAAGAGAAGCCGATGCCGAACTGGGGTGGAGATCTCTCCCAGCTCGACTTTCAAGACATCTACTACTACATGCGTGCTTCCGATAATCAGGAACGCGATTGGGACGACGTCCCCGAAGACATTCGCAAGACCTACGACCGCTTGGGCATTCCCGAAGCTGAAAAGAAATACCTGGCCGGTGTGAAGGCTCAATACGAGTCGGAAGTGGTCTACGGCTCTCTTCAGGAAGACCTCGCCAAGCAAGGCGTCATCTTTACCGATACCGATTCGGCGATGCGGGACCATCCTGAACTGTTCCGCGAATATTTCGGAACCGTCATCCCTTCCAACGATAATAAATTTGCCGCACTCAACTCGGCTGTCTGGTCGGGTGGCTCATTTATCTACGTTCCTCCCGGCGTCCAGATCGACTTCCCCTTACAAGCCTACTTCCGTATCAATACGGAAAACATGGGACAGTTCGAACGAACGCTGATCATTGTCGATGAGGGGGCTTCGGTTCATTATGTCGAAGGCTGCACGGCTCCCACTTACAGTAGCGAGTCATTGCACTCCGCCGTTGTGGAAATCATCGTCAAGAAGAACGCCCGCTGTCGTTACACGACCATTCAAAACTGGTCGAATAACGTCTACAATCTCGTCACCAAACGAGCCATGGCCTATCGCGATTCACTCATGGAATGGGTGGACGGTAACCTCGGCTCGCGTTTGACCATGAAGTATCCCGCCATCTATCTGATGGAACCGGGCGCTCGTGGCGAAACCTTGTCGATTGCCTTCGCATCAGATGGGCAGCATCAGGATGCCGGAGCCAAGATGGTTCACTGTGCTCCGCACACATCCAGCCGTATCATTTCCAAGTCGATTTCCAAAAACGGTGGACGCTCCAGCTATCGCGGTCTCGTGAAGGTCGACAAGAACGCCAAGGATTGCAAATCAAACGTCGTTTGTGACGCATTGATTCTCGATCCAGAAAGTCGCAGCGATACGTATCCCTATATCGAAGTCGATGAAGAAAACGTCGTCATCGAACACGAAGCTTCGGTTTCTAAGATTGCCGAAGAACAGTTGTTCTATCTGATGAGTCGCGGACTGAGCGAAGTCGAAGCGTCTTCGATGATTGTCACCGGCTTCATCGAACCGTTGGTCAAAGAGCTTCCAATGGAATACGCGGTCGAAATGAATCGTCTGATCGAACTCCAGATGGAAGGTTCTGTCGGTTGATTGAGGAGATAGTCAGTAGGAGGTAGGAATTAGTCCAAAATTGGATGGTCAACTCGAATATCCCACCTTCCTATGTTTTCAATCTCTACATCCTAACTCCTAAAAACTAAATCACCATGAGCACAGCCATCGTAACACCACCGGAAACATTCAACGAAGCAGCGTTCAACGCGTTTTTGGAACAGCGCGACGATCCTGAGTGGATCATCGAGCTGCGCAAGAAAGCGTTTGCGATCTACAACGAAAAGTTGTGTGAGCCGCTCGATCCCGAAGAATGGAAACGCGTTGATCTGCGTATTTTTCAACCGGACAAGTTCGCGCTGTCCGCCGACAAGCCGGCGGGCAATAAACTCGACACCCAGTTACAAGGCGAAGCCGAGTTCAAGGGACAAGTAACGCACGAAAATGGTCACTGCACGTCGTCTCAAATCGACGCTTCACTTGTTGAACAAGGCGTCGTTTTTGGTGATCTCTCTGCCTTGGTTCACACACATCGTGAAATCCTTGAACCTTACTTCATGACGAAAGCGGTCGCGCCAGATCGAGACCGTTTTGCGGCTTGGCACGCGGCGTTCTGGACGGGTGGGACTGTTCTCTACGTTCCGAAAAACTGCTCCGTGGAAGCGCCTTTACATTCACTCATTGCCTTGACTCAAGCCGGAGCAGCCGACTTCAGTCACACGTTAGTCATCCTCGAAGACAACGCCTCGGCGACACTGCTGGAAGAAACGCTCTCAGGAGATGAAAACTCTCCCGGCCTACACCTGGGTTGTGTGGAACTGATTGTCGGCAAAGATGCCAATCTGCGATACGTTCAGCTTCAAAACTGGAATCAGAAGACTTATCACTTTGCTCATCAAGCGGGGCTGGTTGAATCCAACGGCTTCATGCAATGGACGGTTTCTGCACTCGGTGCGAAACTGGCACACGTACATCAAGATGTGGTCCTGAATGGACGCGGTTCGATCGGTGAAGTGAACGGCGTGACTTTCGCCACCGACAAGCAAAAAATCTCGTATTACACACAGCAAACTCATAACGCCGAACAAACACGCAGCGACTTGCTGTATAAGGAAGTATTGCGAGACAAATCTCGCGTTGTCTGGCGAGGTATGATTAAGGTCGATAAGAAAGCCCAGCTCACCGATGGCTATCAACGTAGCGATGCCTTGATGTTGTCCGACACGGCCCGTGCTGACGCGATTCCGGGACTTGAAATCGAAGCCGACGACGTTCGCTGCACTCATGGTGCCACCGCAGGGCAAGTTGATGAAGAACAAGTTTTCTATGCCATGTCTCGCGGATTATCTCGGTACGAAGCAATGCACATGATTGTGGAAGGCTTCTTCCAAACGGTTTACGATCGAATTCCGGTGGAAGCGGTTCGCAAGACATTGAGCGATGCGGTCGTCCAGAAGCTGGGCATCGGAGACTGATCCTTACAACAATACGCTCACATGTAGGCCGACTCTCCGAGTCGGCATGAGCGGCTTATATCAATCAATGAAACACCACGCTGGGTTACGACTCACTTCGTTCGTCTAACACCAGCCTACGTTAACAAACCGAGGAACAACGTGGCAGAATTCGAGAAAGTAGCCGAGAAGGACGAACTGAACGCGGGCGAACGAAAATCATTCATCATTGATGATCTCCCCGCTTTGCTGGTTTGCATCGGAGACGACTACTACGCCATTGAAGATGTCTGCACTCACGACGGACAACCGCTGACTGATGGTCCCATCGAAGACTGTGCGATTGTCTGTCCGCGACATGGTGCCAAGTTTGATCTCAAAGAGGGAACACCAATGTGCATGCCGGCCACCGAGCCGATTCAAACTTTGCAAGTTGATGTCCGAGATGATGGCATTTATGTCGAAGTCCCCGAATAAATAGCAGGCTTATTACGCTCAGTAATATCCCAATTGACCAGGAGCCCAACCATGGCCGAAGACGACCAATATCTCGAAGCACTCAAGCAAGTGATCGACCCGGAATTGATGATCAACATCGTTGATCTCGGCTTGGTCTATTCCGTCAACTGCGACGATGAGAACAAGAAAGTTTTCGTCGAGATGACACTGACCTCTCCCGCATGCCCGGCAGGTCCGCAGATCATCAATCAATCAAAGATGGCGTTAGAACAAATGGACGACGTCGATGAAGCCAGCATCACACTGGTCATGTCTCCTCCGTGGTCTCCCGAACGGATGACCGACGACGCCCGCGATCAACTCGGGATTTTTTAATACAGCGGTCATGTATCACTGGTGCTTACCAACTCATTTCCCCTCTGCCTCCCACTTCTTCATCTGGTCTATGTTGCGTTGGATGATGGCGGCTCGATCTGGATGACGGCGTTTGATAGTGTTGAGATAAACGGCCATGTCGCTGTCAAACATCTCTCCTTCTGCTTGCTCGCCTTTGTCGCCGGTCGATTCAATCCATTCGTGGAGATTGCCTCGCATGCGGTCAAGCATGTCTGAGTAATATGGATCATCGGCGAGATTTTTTAGCTCCCACGCGTCGTTCTGCATGTCGTAGAGTTCTTCTTGCGGTCGGCTGTCGGCCATTTGCAACATCTGATATTTACTGAGTTTGCCGGCGTCGGCAAGTTCGTTGAGGCGTATCAGAATCTGTTTGGCGTCTTTGTAGGCATTCGGTTGAAGGTACGGTCGCTCATGGTGAAAGTTACGAATATATTTGAATCGTCCATTGGTCACGCCGCGAATGCGGTCGACCGTTTCATCGCACCGGTCTCGCGCAGAGACGACATAATCGCGGGGTTTGTAATCTTCAGCGAACAAATTCTTCGATTCCAGGTTCGCAGGGATCTCGATTCCGGCGAATCCCATTGATGACGCCGCCATGTCGATCTGGACAACGACATCATCGCGGATTGTTCCCGTTTTCAATCCGGGGCCGTGAACGATGAGCGGAATATGCATTCCTTCCTGATAACAGAACTGTTTTCCCCGAGCATGAGAGATGCCGTGATCTGTGATGAGAAAAATATAAGTGTTGTCGAGAATCTGTTCTTTTTCGAGTCGGGCAATCAACTCACCCACTTCATGATCGGTCCAGCGAACCGTATCGAGATACGCGGCCCAATCGTCGCGGATGACTTCATCATCGGGGTAGTAAGGCGGGAGTTGTACATTGGCAGGATCAGTCACGCTGCCCAGTTTTTCTTTCACACGTTCACGCCAGTTTTTGCCGCTGCGTAATTTTCCGCCGTGCAGTTGAATTTGAGCAAAGAAAGGTTGGCCCGGTTTGCGGTCGGTCCAGTCGCTGCCATTGTAGACTGATGCGTCCCATTCAAAGTTATAATCGGTTTTGCCGAGCTTGGGGGAGCCGTGCGGCGTTCCCATATTGCAGGTCCAATATCCGGCGTCCTGAAAATATTCGGGAATCAGTTTCACGTGAGACGGAAGTTGGATTTTCATTTCGCCTCGTCCGCTGCGGTGATGGTGAGCGCCAATCGAGGTCTGATACCTGCCGGTCACCAAAGCCGACCGGCAGGTCGAACAGACCGGAGCCGTCACATACGCATTCGTGAACTTCACACCATCAGCGGCAAGCCGGTCGATGTGAGGGGTCTGGATGGTCGTTTCGCCGTAACTGCTGAAATGGGCCGACATATCTTCAATCACGACCCAGACGATATTCGGTTTCTCTGCCGCGAAGAGGCCCGTTATTGTCAGAAACAAGGCAAACGCAGTCAAGAATAAGCGACTAAACGACGGCATGATTGGCTCCAAACGTGAATTGTGTGTGAAGTGCTAATTTGATCGATCTGCCCCTCAGGATCCAATACCGTCTGAGAGATTCTTGTGACTCACGACATTCCGTGTCAAACGGTGTTCCGGTAGGCGGGGCTCTCGCGTATAATGTTTCTGATGGAAATACGTGCTCAACTGATGGGCAGTTCGACCGATTCTCGTCTATTTTTGACAGACCTATGCAAGATACCAACCTGACCGGCTCTCAAATTCTGATAGTCGATGACAATATTCCTAACTGTGAGCTTCTGGAAGCGTATCTTTCGGATGACGATTACGAAATTCGCAGTGTGAATGATGGACACGCGGCACTCGAGGCGGTTTCTGAACGAGAGCCCGACTTGATTCTGTTGGATATCATGATGCCCCGAATGAGCGGCTACGAAGTCTGTCAGAAGTTGAAATCAGATGACGAAACTCAGGGAATCCCGATTTTGATGGTCACTGCTCTCAACGAGAGTGGCGACATCGAAAAGGCCGTTTCCGCAGGTTGTGATGACTTTTTGACAAAACCCGTCAATAAACTGGAATTGCGAACACGGGTTCGGTCACTCTTACGAGTTCGCCATTTGGCCAATCAGTGTGACCGATTGCTTGCCTATTTGCAGGAAGTGGAAGAGTCACGGCACGCCCCACCGACGTAATTTGATGAAGATTGACTCCAGATTGAGCCGGATTCAGGGGCATTCTGACAAACTGGGGTTGAGTCAAGTCGGGTTTCCGGCTTGAATATGTGAAATCAGCGCTTGTTGATTTATGTTTACCGAGAGCCATTCTCGTACGATAATTGTGTCAATTCGTGATGTTCACCGTCACGGACTGAAACTGAACGACGAAATAAACGACCACCCCATGTCCGGTTCTGATCCTGTATCGCCGCGCGTCATTATTAAGCCCAAACGGGCGCTGCCGTTTTTCTCGCACCATCCGTGGGTTTTTGGCGGGGCGATTTTGCGTCTCGAAGGGAAAATCCAACCGGGTGATGAAGTCGCGGTTTATAGCCACGATGAGAAATTCATTGCTTGGGGACTCTTCAACCCGCACAGTCAGATTCGCGTTCGGCTATTTTCCTGGGAGGAAAATGTTCGGATCGACCGTGACTTATTGTCGCGGAAACTCGATTCCGCATTTCGAGTGCGGATGCCCATGTTTCGTGAAGCCGATGAAGAAACCGCCGCTCGATTAGTCTTCAGTGAGGGAGACCAGCTTTCCGGGCTTGTCGTTGATCAATTCGGTGAGTGGTTGCTGGTGCAGGTGACCTCTCTTGCTGTCGCCGAACGAATTGAATTGATCCTCGATATTCTTGAGGAAAAACTGAACCCCCGAGGAATCTATCTGCGCACCGAAAAGGGAATGAACGAGCACGAGCAGCTTGAAATGCAGGATAGCCTTGTTCGTGGTGAAGCCCCCCCCGAAAAGATTCTTATTAAAGACGATGGCATCCGTTACGAAGTCGATGTTCTGGAAGGTCAGAAAACCGGTTTTTATCTCGACCAACGCTCGAACCGCCGTGCCTTCACCAATTATCTCCCCCCCAATGCAAGAGTTCTGGATGCGTTTTGTTATTCAGGAGGCTTTGGACTCGCGGCTGCCATTCACGGGAACGCGTCATCGATTCTTTCTGCCGATACTTCGGAATCCGCATTGCAGCTTGCGAAGGCAAATGCGGAATTGAATGGAGTGGCCGACAAGTTTGAGTTTCGGCAAGTCGATGTGTTCGATGACTTGGGAACGCTGATTGACGAAGGTCAAACCTTCGACGCGGTCATCCTCGATCCTCCCAAACTCGCACGCACTCGACGTGGTGTTGATCGAGCGATGAAAGGGTATTTCAGCCTCAATAGTCGCGCTCTCGATTTAATGCCAAACGGCGGGTTGCTTGTCACCTGCAGTTGCTCGGGGCTTGTTACTCGGCACGATTTTGAAGACATGCTGTCTCAGGTGGCGACGCGGAACAAGCGGTCCATTCGTGTTCTCGAAGCACGCGGGCAAGCCGCCGATCATCCGGTTTCCACCTGGTGTGCCGAAACCAATTATCTCAAATGCTACATTTGCTGGGTCGACTGACCGGCAACAAGGGACGCTCATGGGTCGCCGACCTCCACAAAAACGCAAACCTTACGGCATCAAGTCTGCCGAACGCCTGCTCATCGAATATCTTCCCACGGTTCAAGGGAAGAACTTCGCCTCCACCACACTCGGACGCGGACAGTTAGCCGCACAGCTTTCTCGCGACTATCCAGAGGCAACCGTGACTTGTCTTTTTCTGGATAAGTATCAGGCCGAGCGCGCTTATGAGGCACGACAACCGATGCCCGGCAACTTGAAATTGGTCTGCGATACTGATTTCCCGGATGATCAATACGATCATATTTTTCTACCCTTACCCATTCGCGGCGAACGGGAATTACTCCGCGATCAACTACAGGACGCATTTCAACATCTGAACCAACAAGGGACGTTGATTGTTGGAAATGAAAAACCGAAGAACATGTGGCTGCACGAAGAATTGCAGAAGATGTTCCCCAAGGTGACTCAGATCGAGATGGAGAAATGCACGATCCTCAGTGGTCAGCGAAAAGGAGAACTCAAAAAGGAACGAGACTTTTCTTGCGAATTTGCGTTCCGCGATCAAGAGAAGCTCATCAAGGCCGTCAGTCGTCCGGGCGTCTTCAATCATCGACAGCTCGATTTGGGCGCCCGTCATCTGATCGATGCGATGCAGCTTAAACATAAAGATAACGTGCTGGATCTCGGCTGTGGTAGCGGATGTGTCTCATTTGCCGCAGCGATCAGGGCCGACCGAGGCCAAGTAACGGCTATCGATTCCAACGCGCGAGCCGTGCAGTGTACTCAAATCGGGGCCGAGCTGAACGAGTTAGAGAATGTGACTGTTTTGCTCGATGACGAAGTGAGTCAACCGGAGACATCCAGTTTCGATGTCGTACTCGCCAATCCCCCCTACTACTCGAACTACAAAATCGCCGAACTCTTTATCGAAGGCGCCCACCGCTGTCTCAAACCGGGCGGGCGGATTTACGTTGTCGCCAAGAAGCCGGACTGGTATCTCCGCGAAATGCCTAAGATGTTTCAGCGCGTGGAAGTGGTCAGCGATAAGCAATTCCGAGTGATTAAGGGTGTGCAGCCGTAGTCGTAAGGTTCTGTGAGATAACAGGATACTGAAATTTCGCGTGATTTTCTCAAACTTTTGTCGTCCAATCACGGGGCAATTGCGTACTATCTCAATCTCAACTCCCTTCTGACAGTTTCAATTCCCATGCATGTTTACGGAGAATTTCATGCAACTGTTACTCGCAACCGTCATTTTGGCCGGCAGTCCGGCCGCACCCACTGTTGAAGTATGCCCATCGCATCAAGTCATGGCCGAACAACTCGCGGACGACGTACAGACCGGCACCCTGCTCTTCAGTCAGGGCGACTGTCTCGCCGTCAAAGTCTTTTCACGTTCGGAATACACACATGTCGCCACCGTTGTTGTGGAAGACAATAAACCGATGGTTTACGAATCGACCAACGGCGTCGGTGTGCGAAAACTTTCATTGGAAAAATACATTGCGGTCAACGCGCCGGACGAACTGCACGTCTATCAGCCGAAGTTCGATTTCAACAAAAAATTGCAGCAGCCGTTCGTTTCTCATTTGAAACAAGAACTCGGTCGCCCCTACTCGGTCAAACATCATCTCACCGGTAAGCGTTGTGAAGGTCTTCATTGTGCGGAATACGTCACCGATGCGCTGATGGCGTCGGACATCATGCGGGCTGAAAATCCTCCCAAAGTCTCTCCCGGTTCGTTACGCAATGGCATCGCCAAGGCCAACCGCTACCACGAAACGCACGTCTTGAATCTGGAGAAACCGGAACCTGTCCGCGCAGAAGGTGACGGCTGGTGTGAGAATCTCTGGCTCGATACCAAATATTGCACGCAGGATTGCTATTCGTCGTTCAAACGAAAGTTCTTGTGTCGATGAGGGAGGGGTTAGGAGTTAGGAAATAGGAATTAGCAGTGCGGCACAAGCCGCGGGGGCACTTAGGGAAAACTAAACATGACCTGCGAAAAATGCGGCTCTGAAAAAATCATTCCTGATGTGCGAGTTGTCGATCGGGGGTATCTGAAAGCAGTGTTGTATGGTGAGAGCGTAGGCTTTTTCTTCAAAGAGCGAGTCTACGGTCAACTGAAAGCCGACATTTGTGGCGAATGCGGACATGCGGAACTGAAAGCCGACAATCCGCAGCATCTCTGGCGGAAATATCAACAATCATTGGAGAAGAGTTGAGATCTCCGCAAAGCCGCGAAGAGACAAAGATCGAGTAGCTGGATTCGCAAGAATTCAGACGATGTGTGGAACCCGCTGTTGATGGTTCTAAACTCTTGCGAGTTCAGCTACGGGTGAGTGTCGTCGTCGTAGAGCATGCTCCCGCTTGCCTTCCTGTTGTTTTGAGCAAAATAGCCTCGGCTTACTCGCAAGCGGCTCAAAATAGCACTCCCCCTCCCCCTTCTCTTTGCGTTTCTTTGCCTCTTCGCGGCTTTGCGTCTATTCGTCAACTTAAATCCACTCTCCAATTTCGCCAACGAACCATTGGAGACTCTCCGTGTCTTCTGCTTCAATAGAAACAGAACAAAAATGAGAGAGGAATGTGATGAATCCACGACAACTCGCCAAGCTCGGCGTCCCCAAAGATTGCATGTCTACAGCGACTCAAGCGGTGCAGTCGATTGCCAAGTACAACCGTACTGTCGAAAAGCCGTTGCGCATTGACGTGAAAGATGTCGTCGCGCGTTGCGTGAAAGAACCAGAAACTTTTTCGGCGGACACACATCTCGCTGCGCTCTCCAAAGACTTGATCGAAGACCGAGAATTCGTCCGTCCAGAACCGGTCGATTATCAGACTTGGGGAAACGACGGCATCGATCCCAATGCGCACGCTCAAATGGAACAAGCATGTTCGATGCCGAATGCGTTCGCCGGTGCGCTGATGCCCGACGCTCATCTCGGGTACGGCTTGCCAATTGGAGGCGTGTTGGCATTGAAGGACGCGATTTGTCCCTATGCGGTCGGTGTGGATATCGCCTGTCGTATGAAGATGACGGTCTACGATCTCCATCCCAGCGAATTCTCGAACCACGAGAATACGTTTCGTGATGCGCTGGAAAACGGAACCGTCTTCGGTGTCGGTCAAGAATCGAAGCGAAAAGCCCAACACGATGTCATGGACGAGGACTGGTCGGTGACTCGCATCACGCGCGAAAATAAAGACAAAGCCTGGAAACAACTCGGTACCTCCGGGTCGGGGAATCACTTTGTCGAATGGGGATACCTGTACCTCGATGAAGATGACGACGAACTCGGTCTCAAGGCGGGTGAGTATCTGTCGCTGTTGTCACATTCGGGCAGCCGGGGGACCGGTGCGTCGGTGTGCAGTACCTACAGCGACATGGCACGAGCGGTCTTGCCGCCCAAGTTCGACGATCTCGGACGTCTCGCGTGGCTCGAAATGGACACGCAGGAAGGTCAGGATTATTGGAACGGCATGAACCTGATGGGCCGTTACGCCGCCGCTAATCACGATGTGATTCATCGCAATGTGTCTAAGTTGGCCGGTCTGGATCCCATCGCCATGGTTGAAAACCACCATAACTTTGCATGGTTGGAAAACCACCGCGACGAGGATGTTTACGTCCATCGCAAGGGAGCGACTCCAGCCGGCAAGGGTGTCCTCGGCGTGATTCCCGGATCGATGGCCGATCCGGCGTACATTGTGCGTGGCTTGGGGAACGAAGATTCGTTGTCATCGGCGTCGCACGGTGCCGGGCGTCAAATGAGCCGACGAAAGGCCAAGGATACTTACAACTTCAAGGCGGTCCGCAATGACCTGGCCAAGAAGGGAATAGAGATCCTGTCGGCGGGAGCCGATGAAGTTCCCGGCGTCTACAAGAACATCAACGAAGTGATGGACGCCCAACAAGACCTCGTCGAAAAAGTCGCACGCTTTGAACCACGCATGGTGAAGATGTGCGGCGACGGATCCCGTGCGGAAGATTGAAAATCAAAGCGGAGGGCGGAAAGCGGAAAGCCGATATCTTTGATGAAGCGGCCCTATTTTAACAAAGCACAATTACTCTTTGATAAACGGACCTAACTGAAATGGAAAGCAGCTTGGAGTTTAGAATACGAAGAATGTACACCGCATTTGAATCATCGAGGGAAACTGAAATTCCAAAGCTGAGAGGAGTGCATTTTACATCTAAAAAAGTGGCAGGTTTCTTCAATGACTTTAGTAATGGTGAGTCATCAGAACAGTTGAGTAATCATCTGGGTAGTTTGCTTAGTTGTATCATGACAATTCAAGACATTTTGCAACAGCGAAAGAATGAATACCAGCTCACACCCTCTGAAATAAATGCCACATTTCGCGAACACAGCAAAGCGCTGAGCCTTGTGAGGGATCTGCGAGTCGCTAATGAGCATGGATGGCCACCAAACACAAGTTGGACGGGAGATAAGCCACAGGTCAAAAATTTAAGGCGTAGTATGGAATTAAAAACGAGTGGTGGTTCCAACTCATGTGTGGCAATGTTTTTTGGCAAAGATGGTACTCCCAATATTGTTGGTGACGGACAGGCTACTGCTGTGTTGGAAGCGGATATTTATTCTGAAAAGGGAGTTCATATTGGTAGTTTGAGCAATGTCATATCAGATGCTGTGCGAGACTTGGAGAACTTTCTAAGAAAGATAAATATTCTTCAAAGTTCAGACTAATTCGGTTGTGCTCTGAGCTCTTCCCTCCCTTTGCGTTTCTCTGCCTCTTCGCGTCTTTGCGTCAAAAAAACAACTCACAAAATACTCACTCAAGCCAGCGGATCTTCGGGCCAGGCGTGTTTGGAGTATCGGCGTCTCAGATCTTTGCGGACTTGCGGGTAGGTGTTCTGCCAGAAGCTGGCCAGATCGTCGGTGATTTGTTGCGGTCTCATGTTGGGTGCCAATAAATGTAATTGCAACGGCACACGTCCATTGGCGATGGCGGGAGTCTCACGCTGGCCGAACAGTTCCTGAATGCGAATCGCCAACACGGGTGGTTTGCCCGCTTCGTAGTCCAGCTTGTAGCTCTTGCCCGAGGGGGCTTGCCAGTGTGTCGGGGCGAGTTGATCGACCTGTTGTATCTGCTGATACTCAATACGCCCCTGCAATGTGCCGAGCCAATCGCTTTTTTGCAGTTCTTCAAATGATCGGCAACTGCGACACAAATCGCGAAGCACTTCACGTAGCGTCTCATCATCAATGGTTGGCAGTTCCAATTCCGGGCACCATTCGGCCAGTGATTGCACACGCGCCACAAATTGGTCGAAGGCCCGGTTCTCTTTGGGGAAGATGCGATTCCAGTTGCCGCAGGCGGCTTGATAGAGTGCTTCTTCCGTCGCTGCAGAATTCGGGACGGCAATGGGAGACTCTTCGAGGATCAAATCGTCCCAGTAAGTCCGTCGGCGTCCCATCAGTTGTTTTTGTGTCGGATGAAAGAAGACTTCGTCTCGAGTTTCCAGTAACTCGGTGGGGAGCCAATCCAAATCGACTCCCGAAGCGAGGCGGACCCGCGCGTTGGTCGATTTGTCATCGACATCGACGCACAGAAACAGATCCGCATCGCGGACAACCGATGTTGGTGAGAGTTGCACGCCGCGACCTCCCACCATAAGCGCGTTCGGTTTTCCCGATTGACGACGTTTGGCCAATCGGTCGGGATAAGCGGCCAGCAGTGATTGGAGAATCGCATTGTCCACTGAGCCATCCTGACCAGATGCCGAACTCAAAGACGTCTCGATGATCTGTAGTAACTGCCTCGCAATCCGCTCGATATTTTTGCCCGCTCCACGATTAAAGTTCCCGAAGTTGGCAGGATAAGGTCGCCCCGCGATGGCCGCTTCAAAGGCGTCCAACAGATCAAGAACATCGGAGCGGCCGGAATGTGTCGCTTTGACATCGTGTCGTGATTTGCCCGCGCGTCCCTGATGTGCGGGTCGAAAGGGATTGCGTTCCGATAACAGCGCGGCGAGAGTGGCGATTCTGTCGGGAATACCGCGACGATGCCCCTCTACCAGCAAGCGGGCCAGTCTTGGTGTGACAGGCAATCGAGACATCGAGATGCCGAGAATTGTCGGACCGGTCTCATCGAGAGCACCTAACCGAGTCAGCAACCGTTCGGCATGATTGGCAGAAGACTCAGCCGGTGGCTCAAACCACGGAAACCCACTCAGATCGCTCTCGCCCCAGACTTTCAATTGCAGAAAGACGCCCGAGAGATCCACGCGATGAATCTCGGCAGTGTCATGTTCGGGACGATGTCGATGTTGGGCCTGTTCCCAGAGTCGTAGACAATATCCGGGGGCTGTCCGCCCTGCCCTTCCTGTTCGTTGATCGGCACTCGCCTGAGAGATCGGGACGAGTTCTAACCGGTCCAGCCCCAAGTCGTGATTGAATTGCATACTGCGAGCGAGCCCGGAATCAATCACGCCCGTTACGCCGTCAATGGTGAGGGACGACTCGGCAACATTGGTGGCTAAAACGACTTTACGCTGTGGGCACGGAGCGAGAACTTCGTCCTGCTTTTCGAGAGGCAGGTCGCCATAAAGTTGCAGGAGTTTCAAGTTGTGTTTGTTGGCAACCGATTCCAGTTCGCGGGCTGTCCGAAAGATTTCGCCCACGCCCGGCAGAAATATGAGGATGTCGCCAGGAGTTTGATTCAAGACATCCGGCAATTGGGCGGCAATCTGCTCTTCTATCTTGCGTTGATCGCGACGTTTGAGATATTTGACTTCGACCGGATGTTGTCGCCCCTCACTTTTGACAATGGGGCAGCCGCCCAAATATTCGGCAATCGGTTCCGCATCGAGCGTCGCCGACATGACAACGATTTTTAAGTCGGGACGAATCGTTTGCTGTACACGACGAATCATCGCTAGACAGACATCACTTTCGAGACCCCGTTCATGGAATTCATCGAACACAACCACGCCGACATCTTCGAGAAACGGATCGTCTTGCAGTCGTCGTAATAAGATGCCATCGGTGACCGTCAACAGTTTGGTCTGCTGACTTTTTCGGCTGTCAAAGCGGACTTGATAACCGACCAAACCGCCGAGAGATTCCTGCATCTCTGAGGCAATACGACGAGAGGCGGCTCGTGCGGCAATGCGGCGCGGTTCGAGCATGACGATCTGCTTGTCGTCAGAGAGGCTGGCGTTCCAGATCGCGGGAGGCACCCGAGTAGTTTTTCCGGCACCGGTCGGTGCGTGCAGGACTACCGAATTGGCAGTCTCCAGATGAGTTAATAACTCGGGGAGAACCGCTTCAATAGGTAATTCGTGATGAGATGAGGAGGAGTTCATGAGCCTTCACAATGTCGTGGATTGAGTCGATTTCGCAAGGGATCCCGCAGATCTGACTGAGAATCTGCTACGACCCGGCATTTGAATGGTCAAAATCGCGCTTTCATCGAGGGAATCTGCTGTTATAATGAATCAACAGGGATTGATCTGACGATGAGTCCTCATACCCACCTCAAGATTTCCCACCAAAACACCTACCCTCGGATATTCACATGCTGAACCTTCAAGGACGTGCCTACAAAAACTGCGATGGCGTCACTCGTCGGGATGCTCTCAAAATCGGAACATTGGCGTTCGGTGGATTGAACACGCTGTCATTGCCAGAGTTGTTGAGTGCCGAATCGCGAGCCGGTGGATCGTCTCACAAAGCGATCATCATGATCTATATGTGTGGTGCTCCCGGGCATCAGGATTTGTATGACTTGAAGATGGAAGCCCCGGCTGAAATTCGGGGAGAATTCAAGCCGATTGGTACGACCGTTCCCGGCATGGAATTGTGTGAGCATCTGCCCGGCCTGGCAAAGGTGGCTGACAAGATTGTTCCCATCCGTTCGATGTATGGGTCTCCCAATGGTTCGCATGACTCGTTCATCTGTTACACGGGCAAATCGTTTCGCAACCAACCAACGGGTGGCTGGCCGGCGATTGGCTCGGTCATTTCACAATTACAGGGACCAACCAATCCTTCGGTGCCACCCTTTTTGGGATTAGCTCCCGATACCGGTCATCCGCCGTACGGCTCTCCCGGACATCCCGGATTTTTAGGAGTCGGACACTCGGCGTTTCGTCCTTCCGGTCCGAGTCGGCAAGACATGGTCCTGAACGGCATTAACGAACAGCGTTTGCAAACCCGAAAAGATTTATTGGCCACGGTGGATAACCTTCGTCGTGATATCGATGCCAGCGGAGCGATGGACGGGCTTGATAGCCTTAATCAACAGGCGCTCGATATTTTGACATCAAGCAAGCTGGCCGATGCCTTGGACCTCTCACAAGAGCCACAAGAAGTCCGTGACCGTTACGGTAAAGGTGATCCTAAAAATTACGGCGACGGTGCTCCTCGTAACCTGGAACACTTTTTGACCGCCCGGCGTCTCGTCGAAGCGGGAGCCCGTGTCGTCACGTTGAACTTTGGGCGTTGGGATTTCCACTCCAATAACTTTAACGGCCTCAAGGACACGCACCTGCCTCAATTCGATCAAGGTCTCTCGGCCCTCATTGAAGACATTTACGAACGCGGTATGGACAAAGATGTCGCAGTGGTTGCCTGGGGCGAATTTGGCCGAACACCTCGCATCAACAAAGATGCAGGACGCGATCACTGGCCTCGCGTGGGTTGTGGATTATTGGCGGGCGGTGGCTGGAACACAGGGCAAGTTATCGGTGCGACCGACCGTCTCGGCGGAGAAGCCGTGGATCGTCCGGTCCACTTCGGCGAAGTCTTCGCCTCACTCTATCGCCACATGGGCCTCGACCCTCATTCGATCACGCTGCCCGACTTCTCAGGCCGTCCACAATACATTGTGGACAGCTACGAGCCTCTGTCTGAATTGGGGTGAGTTGGTGGCTGAACGGTGAAAAGCATTTAAGCAGGGTAGCCCGACCGATCGGTAGATCGGTTGGGTGACTTTAGAGCAACTGAGGTCGCCGAGCAATAGCGAGGATTCAAGACCGAAGGCGGTAGTTTCTATCCCCCCATCATGCGGGTGCAAATTGTGATATGATGGCATCCAGTGCATTCCCTCGTGATTCGGGTCGTTGAAATGGTCAAGCGACGAGTCTCTCAGAACGAAAACCACGTTCATTTCGTGACATTCTCCTGCTATGGCCGACGACAGAGACTGAATCTCGATGCGTCCAAACGAATTGTGATTGGTCAACTGGGTAATGGTTCAACTCAAACTGCTCTTGTCATTGCGTCTCTACCAGAGTTAGCGTTCGGAGTTCGATAGAACTTGTAGGCTGGAGTTAGTCGAGCGAAGCGAGTCGCAACCCAGCATTTGTGATCCCGCACATTGTTGCTGGGATACGCATTCGCTATCCCAGCCTACCGCAAATAAGACTCCGATCTTTGGCAATCTGAAAATAGCGTTCAGCATTCAGGCATCCGCTCTCTGAATGGTCTGCTATGAGATGCTGCGTTAGCCAAAGCACAAAGCACTTAATTCCTAATTCCTATTTCCTTTCATTCACTGTTTAAGAATGCGAGGGGAATCACTTCGATTCAGGAGTAAAACGCCAGGATGTTGCAACCGCAACCACATCAACCACTTACTCAAGAGTATTCAAGGGTATCGTCAAGAGTATGACGTTTCATACTCTTGAGGGGTGGGATGTTTCAGAAATCGCTCCCACAACAGCGGCGCGTCCACACGACGTTCGGCTTTTTAATCTCCACTACTTTGACCAATTTTGCGAGACTTCAAATTCGTAAACGCGGCCCGAGGAAAGCCCGAGGAAAACATACACCTCATCTCAATCCGGGCACTGATCGCGATCAGTGTCAACGATTACAGATTGCCGATGAGTTCGGGGAGCAGCTTGGTCAGCTTTTCGCCGCCGATGCCGGCCACTTCGATGATCTTGGCGATCTCGACCGGCTCCAACGCATCCGGCAAACAAATGTCGGTCACCACAGAGAATGCGACCGCTCGTAAGCCACAATGGGCGGCCACGATGATTTCGGGGACGGTCGACATGCCGACAATGTCGGCTCCCATGTGACGCAGCATGCGGTATTCGGCACGGGTTTCGAGATTCGGTCCGGGGACAGCAACCAGCACGCCGGTATGAGAGGCGATGCCTAGTTCGAGGGCTTTAATTTTTGCCTGACCAATGATTTCTTTGTCGTAAGGTTGGCACATGTCGGGGAAACGTGGACCCAGACGGTCATCATTGGGGCCTCGCAATGGATTGTCGGGCATCATGTCAATGTGATCTTCAACGATGACGATGTCGGCAAGATCATATTGAGGATTCATGCCTCCGACAGCCGACGTGACGAACAGGAACTCGGCACCGAGTTCTTTCATCACACGAACCGGGAAGGTGACTTGTTCGAGGCTGTAGCCTTCGTAGTAATGGAAGCGGCCTTCCATGGCGAGGATTGGAGTGCCGTTGAGTTCTCCAAAGACCAATTGTCCCGTGTGTGATTCGACTGTTGATTCGGGGAAGTGAGGGATCTCGCCGTAGGAGATTTTAACCGCGTTTTGAATCTGTGCGGCAAGTCCACCGAGTCCTGTCCCCAGAATCATGCCCGCTTTGGGGGCTTCACTGATTTGTTTGCGGAGATGGTTGGCCGCTTCTTGAATCTTGTCGAACAAAGATGTGGGCATGAGGTGGCGATTCAGCAGGAGACTTTATTCGAAGAGCGATTCGCATCGGTAGGTCTGTCGAGCGTTCGGTCAATCATCATCGTCGTAGAAGAGATCGTCTTCTTCGTCGTCATCATCTTCGTCGAACTCGTCATCGAAGTCTTCTTCGAAATCGTCATCGAAGTCTTCTTCGATATCGTCGTCGAAGTCATCTTCGTCTTCGTCGTCCTCTTCTTCAAAGAAGTCATCATCGTCATCGATCAACCGTAGAGGGTCCAGTTCCGTTGCCAGGGAAGAATCATCCCAGCGGGGTGCGGCGAGTTCGTTCGTAAGTTCGGTCAGAGAGAACTCTGGGACAATCATGGCTATTTCCTTCTGATGAGATGCTTCTCGATCGATATTGGTTGTTAATCAGCAGCAAACAGTCTGTTTCTCACAACCACTCAAGAGACATTTCAGTAACACAATTCCTACATGTGTGTTTAATAATTGAAAAATCACAGCTTTGTCAAGCGCGACCTGAGGACGAAATCAGTTTCTTTTCGACTCCGCAAAAATGATCGTCAACAGACTAACGGGACGGTGCGATTTGCTCAAGCAAGTAGGCTCCATATGAACTGTTTTTTACGGGTTCTGCGAGCTTCGCTACTTCGTCCGCCGTGATGTAGCCCAGCCGCCAGGCAATTTCCTCGGGACAGGCGATTTTGAGCCCCTGACGGGCCTCGATGACGCTGACAAATGTGGCTGCCTCGAGCATTGACTCGTGTGTTCCGGTGTCGAGCCAGGCCGTCCCACGACCCAAGGTTTCAACCCGTAATGTTCCCTGCTCCAGATATTCGCGGTTCAGGTCGGTGATTTCCAGCTCTCCTCGTGGAGAAGGTGACAGGCTTCGTGCTATTTCCACAACCTGGTGGTCGTAAAAGTAGAGTCCTGTGACTGCAAAATTGGATTTCGGGTGTTCAGGTTTTTCTTCAATTGAGGTCGCGCGGTTTCTTTCGTCGAGCGTGACGACTCCATATCTTTTGGGATCGCGGACATGGTAAGCGAAGACTGTCGCTCCCTCTGTTTGTCGGTCGACCTTTTGGAGGAAACTTGCCATCTGATGGCCATAAAATATGTTGTCGCCGAGCACCAAAGCAGACAGACGATCATCAATGAAGTCTTCACCGATCAGGAATGCTTCTGCCAGTCCATTCGGTTCCGGTTGGACGGCATAAGAGAATTGTAGCCCCCATTTGGAGCCATCACCGAGTAAGCGTTCAAAGAGTGGAAGATCGGTGGGCGTGCTGATGATCAGGATGTCACGAATGCCTGATAGCATCAATGTTGAAAGCGGATAGTAAATCAACGGCTTGTCGTAGACTGGCAAGAGCTGCTTACTGACGACGTTCGTCATGGGGCTTAACCTTGTCCCTGACCCTCCTGCCAAGATGATCCCACAGCGTTGACTTGTTGACTCGTTCATCAATCGATTCCGAAGATCAAGGGGTGCTGGTCGATTTGGCGGCGACTTCTTCGCGAGACACCGATTCGCAGTTTAAGCATTCACGGACGACACCCATATATGTTTTTGTGAGATGGGCGTTGTTGCGAAACTCTTCGTTCTGAAGTAATTCGTGATGCAAGCGTGGCAGATTGTAAAACGGGACGCTCGGGTACAGGTGATGTTCGAGGTGGTAGTTGATGTTTTTGGGGGCAAACAGAATTTTTTCCCACCAACTGGGGTAAGTGGTGCGAGTGTCTCGATAAATGTGGTCGTATTCCAAGGCATAGTGTTCGGCAATCGTGCGGAATCGCAAGACCACTTTGAGCCAAGTCAGTGTCGGAACAGACCAGTACATCAGATAAATTTTCCAGAAGGTCGCACCGAATAACAAAGACATACCGGTAAAGAAGGCAAGGTAAAAGCCGATTTTTCCGAAATCCCAACCGCTGCGAGGATGCTTGGGCTGATAGGTATATCGACCGAAGAATTGAATCTGGTCGAGAAATCGCAAGCCGAGCGCATCCCCCAGAAACAGGAAGAAAATGCCGGCTCGAGTTTTCGGGAAACTCCAGTCCCCCGTTTCCCTGAGTTCCCAGTCGGGGTCGTCGTCGGTGTTGGGAGCGCGATGATGAGAAAAGTGCAACTCGCGATAATATCGCATGTCAATTGTTAATGGCCAAGCGGCTCCCAATTGGCCAATCAGTTCGTTCCAGAAACGATTATTGGAGATTCGATAGTGGGCACCTTCGTGCATGATGATAGCAAGTGCATGTTGTCGAGAACCGATCAGCACGATGGCAGCGAAGTACCCGGCGATACCTGCGGCAATGTGGACCGACCAAAGGTACCAGGAAGCCGTGATGACTGATCCAATGATGACCCATTCAGTCAGGACGCCGACAATACTTTTCCAAGTTTGTAAGGTGGAGAGTTCTTTAATGACATCGGGAGAAACTGGTTTTTTCCAATCTTCCACGAGTTGGTCGGTTTCAGTGATGTCAGCAGTGACAACGGAAGCGTTCATAAGTCAGCAACTCCGAGGACTTTCATCCTGCGTTTGGGGCAATACCTTCTATAAACTGTCACTCATTTCACCCCCTTCGTCAACCGGAACGGGCTGAGGAAAATCTGAAACGGGGCTCGCCTCTCGCAATTATGGAAGTTAGGCTAAGTAATCCGGTTATTTTCGAGATATTTCCACCTAGAGAAGACTCCCTTATGTCCAAAATTCCCTACGCTCAAATTGGTGTGGGTCATGCTCATGCCGATAAAATTGCCGTTTATCGCAACTCAGAAGACTATGAAGTCGTCGGAATCGCCGAACCTGATCCACGAAAAAAAGAGCAGGCAGAAAGTTCGAAACTCTACAAAGATCTCTCATGGATGTCGGTTGACGAACTCCTCAATATGCCTGGTTTGCAGCTTGTGGGAATCGAGACCGAAGTAGGGGATCTTCTCAAATACGCCGAGATGGCCATCACGGCAGATAAACACATTCATCTCGATAAGCCGGCGGGAGAGTCTCTGCCCCGATTCAAGAAACTTCTCGATGAGGCTGCCAGCAAGCATCTCGCATTACAAATGGGATATATGTATCGATTCAATCCAGCCATCGTGTTGCTACGTCAATTTCTCAAGAATGGATGGTTGGGAGAGCCGTTTGAAGTACATACAGTGATGAGTAAATTGATGTCTGAAGCGGCTCGGAAGGCACTGATTCAGTATCCCGGCGGAACGATGTTTGAATTGGGGTGTCACTTGATTGATTTGGTTGTAGGCGTGATGGGAGAACCCGAAAAAGTGATTCCCTATTCACAACACTCGTCATCAATCGATGATGGGTTGCTCGATAATATGCTGGCAGTGTTTCAGTATCCTCGAGCGACTGCCACCGTTCGTTCAAGTGTCAACGAGGTGGACGGCTTTGCGAGGCGTCAATTCACGGTCTGTGGAAGCGAGGGGACATTTCATATGCAGCCTCTCGATGCACCCAACGTGACAGCGACGTTCTTGAAATCACACGGGAAGTATCCCAAAGGGAAGAACGAAATTGAGTTCGGGAGATATGATCGATATGTGGGAGATGCGGCTGACCTCGCGAAAGTGATACGGAACGAGAAAGCACCCGAGTTCAGTTATGATCATGATTACGCCGTCCAGAAAACGATTCTACTGGCGAGTGGCTTATCGGTGGAGTGAACCATGCAAGAAGATGCGTCTTACATTTGTCAGTCTTGCGGTGAAGAAATTGTGGTGCCCATTGATCTCACAGCCGGTACTCATCAGGAGTATGTCGAAGATTGTCCGGTCTGCTGCTGCCCGATTGTGATTCGTGTGGATATTGAAAGTGACGGCACCGCCATCGTTACGGCAGAGTTGGAATGACCAATTTCTGATTGAGACTCGAATGCTGGGGAGCTAACATAAAGCACCTCGACGCCACTGTTCCTCTTGAAATGTTGACTCGTGAATCGCGACCGGAAACTGGTACTCCTGATCTTTGCCCTGACCTTCGGCTATTCGCTACTGCGGTATGTGGTTTTTAAGGGCGTGAGTGTCGAGCAAATTCCCATTTACATCATCAATAAAGCTGTTTCGTGGACCGGGCTTATTTTACTGGGGTTGGCACCGCTCATCCATGTGGATCGTCGTCGAGCTATTGGTCAAACCGGTTTTTTGCTCGTGATGCTGCACGTGATCATGTCGCTGATGATCTTCAATCCGGTTTACTTTGCGAAGTTCTACAATGAAACTGGCTATCTCTCTTGGCAGGCGGAAGCCTCTATGCTGGCGGGAGTGGTCGCGACCGTTCTGCTGTTCAAACTATTTGTGCATGTGGGTGACAATAACAATCATAACGGAAGTCTAATTCCCGGCTTGGGCCGAATAATCCTCATTTTGACAGGCGCACATATCGGGTTGATGGGCTATCGAGGCTGGCTCGATGTTGTGCATTGGCCCGGTCACTTACCGCCGATCACTCTGTTGTCATTTTTGACCGTGATCGTCTTGCTGGGGTTGCGTCAGCTTCGTCGATAAAATGGCAGTGGGACGACCTTGGCTGACATTCGCTTGCCGCGAAAATCGACTTCCAGTTCAGTCCCTTCAGTGGCATAGTTAGGAGCGACATACGCCATGGCGATTGACTGGCCCAATGTTGGGGATTGTGTTCCTGATGTGACTTCGCCAATTTGCTGGTCACCGACAAAAAGGGGAGTTCCCTCTCGTGCAATTCGTCGGCCATCGAGAATTAAGCCAACACGTTTTTGCAGGTCATCGCGTTCTTTGAAATGAGCCAGAGCTTCTTTTCCGATGAAGTCTCCTGCTTGCAGTTTTACGCCGAAGCCGAGACCTGCCGTATAAGGGTCGGTTTCTTCATCCAGTTCGTGTCCATATAGAGGCATGGCCGCTTCGAGACGCAATGTGTCACGCGATCCGAGTCCGCAAGCGATCAGTCCCTCGTCGCTTTTATCGGCAATCAATGATTTCCATAATTTGACCACGACTTCTCCTGAGGCCATGACTTCGCAGCCATCCTCTCCGGTGTATCCGGTCCGGGTAACGTAGGCTTCCTGGCCGTCGAGAGTTGTTCTTATCCCAGTGTAATATTTGAGATCCGCGAGAGTGGTTTCAAAGTGAGGCTGAACCCATTCAAGAGCCTTGGGGCCCTGAATGGCAATCATCGCCAGTTCGGTCGTACGATCAGCAAACGTGACATCAAATCCGTCGATATGCTGGTCGATCCAATTGGCAATTTTAGGTCGGTTGGACGCATTCACAACGAGAGCATAGGCATCATCCCAGCGGTAGACGAGGACATCATCGAGAATCCCCCCCTGCTCATTTGTAACGAGAGCGTAGCGGATCTGTCCCACTGAGAGCATTGTGACATCGTTGGTGACAATGTGATCCAGAAACTTGCAAGCGTCGGGGCCGGTGAACCACAGTCGCCCCATATGAGAAATGTCGAAGAGTCCGGCAATGCTTCGAACCGCGTTGTGCTCTTCAGTGATGCCCGTGTACTGGACAGGCATATCAAAGCCGGCAAAATCGACGAGACGCGCTCCGGCATCTGCATGCCACTGATGGAGAGGTGTTTTTTGCAGTTCGGGAGATGTCATGATGGGTGATTCCATTCTCATAAAAACAGAGGATCGCGATTTTTCACGATCCCCTGATGGAAGTCTTCTATTACAGCCCTCTGGCCGTTCAGCTTTCATTACTACACAACGTGGCTTTCAGGTACTCGCGGTTCATACGAGCAATGTTGTCGAGACTGATGCCCGCCGGACAGGCAGCTTCGCATTCGCCCGTATTCGTGCAAGAGCCGAACTGTTCCTCATCCATTTTGGCCACCATTTTCAGGACACGTTCACTGCGTTCCGATTTTCCATGAGGCAGCAGTGCTAACTGCGAGACTTTGGCCGACGTGAACAACATCGCCGAGGCGTTTTTGCAAGCTGCGACACAGGCTCCGCAACCGATACACGAGGCGGCGTCCATTGCTTTCTGCTGATCCTTACGAGGGATCGGAATCGCATTGGCGTCGGGAGCGTTTCCGGTGTTGACCGAGACGTAGCCACCCGCCGTAATGATGCGGTCGAATGCCGTGCGATCAACGACCAAATCTTTGACGACAGGAAAGGCGGTCGCTCGCCAAGGTTCAATCGTAATTTTGTCGTTATGCTGAAAACGTCTCATGTGTAATTGACAGGTGGTCGTTTCATTATCTGGACCATGAGCCTGACCATTGATCATCATGCCGCACATTCCGCAGACACCTTCGCGGCAGTCGTGATCAAATGCGACCGGCTCTTCTCCTTTTTCGATCAATTCATCGTTGAGGATATCGAGCATTTCGAGGAACGAGGCGTGAGTCGAGACTCCTTCGAGTTTGTATTCCTCGAATCGTCCTTTGGTTTCCGCGTTTGGTTGACGCCAAATCTTCAGAGTCAGATTGATGGTTGCATGACTCATTATTTATAACTCCTCGTTGCGAGGGGGACGTTTTCGAATTCCAGTTGCTCTTTGTGGAGAGAGGGTTTCTCTCCGACTCCATTGAACTCCCACGCTGCGACATAGGCGAATTCGTCATCATGCCGCATCGCTTCGTTGTCTGCGGTTTGGTGTTCTGCCCGGAAATGGCCGCCGCACGATTCTTCGCGATTGAGGGCGTCTGTTGCAATCAGTTCCGCAAATTCCATGTAGTCAGCCACACGGCCCGCTTTTTCGAGAACCTGATTCAGTTCTTCGTTTTTACCGACAATTTTGAGGTCTTCCCAGAATTCGGAACGCAGCCCCTGAACTTTTTCGATGGCTGTTTCCAGGCCTGCTTTGGTACGTTCCATCCCGGCATAATCCCACAGAATGCCTCCCAGCTCTTTGTGGAATTGATTAGGCGTACGGTTTCCGCCAATCGACATAATTTTATTGACACGCCCTTTCACGTTCTCCATCGCTTCCTTGCAGGCATCATGGTCTTCCGAGATTTTCTCGAACGAATGACGAGCGAGGTGATCGCCGATTGTGTACGGGATCACGAAGTATCCGTCCGCAAGACCTTGCATCAGGGCACTTGCACCGAGGCGGTTGGCACCGTGATCGGAGAAGTTGGCTTCTCCCAAGGCGTACAAACCGGGAATCGTCGTTTGCAGATGATAATCGACCCACAAACCCCCCATTGTGTAGTGGACGGCCGGGTAAATCTGCATCGGAACATGATACGGATCGTCGCCTGTGATCTTCTTATACATGTGGAACAGGTTGCCGTATTTCGATCGAATCACGTCTTCGCCATCGCGGGCGATCGCATCACGGAAGTCGAGATAGACGGCTTGTCCTGTGTCGTTGACGCCGTGCCCTTTATCGCATTCGAGTTTGGCGGCACGAGACGCGATATCACGTGGTGCCAGGTTGCCAAACGAGGGGTATCGGCGTTCGAGGTAGTAATCGCGTTCGTTGTCCGGGATGTCTTTGGCGGGTCGATTGTCGTCCTCCCGTTTTGGAACCCAGACGCGACCATCGTTTCGCAAACTTTCGCTCATGAGAGTCAGTTTGGATTGATAATCGCCAGATCGCGGGATGCAGGTTGGATGAATCTGAGTGAAACAGGGGTTCGCGAAGAACGCACCCTTTTTGTGACATCGCCAAGCCGCGGTGACGTTGGAACCGTTACCGTTGGTGGACAAGTACCAGGCATTACCGTAACCCCCCGTTGCTAAAACAACTGCATCGGCAGTGTGGGTTTCAAACTCACCTGTTACCAGATTACGGGTGATAATTCCACGAGCTTTACCATCAATGATGATTACGTCGAGCATCTCTCGGCGACTGTAAATATTCACCTTGCCGGCGGAAACCTGTCGCATCAATGATTGGTAGGCCCCCAACAGGAGTTGCTGACCGGTTTGGCCCCGGCAGTAGAACGTCCGGGAGACCTGTGCTCCACCGAATGAACGGTTCATCAGAAAACCGCCATATTCGCGTGCGAAGGGAACCCCTTGAGCCGTGCATTGATCGATGATGTTATTGGAGACTTGAGCTAGACGGTAGACGTTGGCTTCGCGGCTGCGAAAGTCGCCACCCTTGACGGTGTCGTAGAACAGTCGCCAGATGCTATCACCATCGTTCGGATAATTCTTGGCAGCGTTGATGCCCCCCTGGGCGGCGATACTGTGAGCCCGGCGTGGGCTGTCCTGAATACAGAACGATTTGACGTTGTAGCCGAGTTCACCCAGAGTTGCGGCTGCGGCTCCACCGGCGAGCCCGGTTCCCACCACAATGATGTTGAACTTCCGCTTGTTCGACGGATTGACCAGTTTGAGGTCAAACTTGCATTTGTCCCATTTGTCCTGAATGGGACCGTCGGGGATTTTAGAATCGAGAATGTTGGAAATGGAAAGTTCCGCAATGGCCATGGATGGCTCCCTGACGGATGAATGAATATGTCTAATCTCAAAAGCTTACGGTTTAAGTCCTGTTCATGTCACTGAAATAACACTGCCCACAGTGGGAAGCTGGCAAAGCCGACAGCGACAAGCACAGCAAAGCTCGTTCCCGCACACTTGATGAATTTGTTGTATTTCGGATGACTCAAGCCCAGCGACTGAAACGCGCTTGAGAAGCCATGACTGAGGTGAAATCCTAAAACAATGACACCTGTGATATAGGCACAAAAAGTGATTGGGTCGCGTAATAATCGAACCGCCTTCTCAAACGGTTCTTCTCCTTCAGGGCCTTTGTTACGAAATTCAAGACGAAAGTCGGCAAGGTGGAGCAGGATGAAGCCCAGTACAACGACTCCGGTGATCCACATCCAGTTGTGAGGAAAGAAGGTCAGTAAAGGCGAGCCTTGCTTACTCTGTTGGACATCGTAGTCTTGCTTACGTGCCGACTTGTTTTCTCGCGTTGTGACAAAAGCCAGAATTAAGTGAGCCACAAACAAAACGAACAGGCCCACTTCGGCCACTGCGAGCAAAGCTTTTTGTTCATGCAGCGCGTGGGCGTAATGGTTGTATTCTTCCGCCCCCACAAACAGGAGCAAATTACCGGCAAGGTGGGCGATCAAGAAGCCACATAAAAGTAGCCCCGTGATTCCCATGACATATTTCTTGCCGAGGGATGATGAGAGAGCTCGGATCAGCCAGTTCAAGATTGGCTCCTTCATGAGCGAATCGTTCAGGGTGTCTATCAAGGAAGGAAATCGCGAAAACGATCCATCCTTCTGCCGATATTCCATAAACCGTATTGCGGTCTTGAAATTCACAGCTTCTCATTTGATTATAAGTGGTGCGGGGCCAAGTTCAATCAACAAGCCGTTTTACAGCGGTTGAAACGAAAGAATGTCAAAGATTCTCGACTCTGGGAAAGAGAAGTTCATCCATTCTTCTTCAGATCGTTTCTTTTGTTATTTAACCGTTGCTTTCCCCGTTAAATGTGCGGTAGACCAACAATAACGGAGAACAAATCTTTCATTCACGCAGCCAGCCTGGCTGCGTAGTCTTTCTCGAATTCCTCAGGCGTCTGGTAGTTTAACGTCTGGTGGATTCGTTCGGTATTGTA
>Ga0222718_10000216_pt1 | contig 61063 bp, 59 predicted proteins | sample C33_27DmetaG_FD_165045 | JGI IMG/M metagenome (GOLD analysis project Ga0222718, IMG submission 165045) | Estuarine water microbial communities from San Francisco Bay, California, United States - C33_27D | ecosystem: Environmental > Aquatic > Marine > Unclassified | place: USA: California... | reverse complement strand
AATGATTGTTTTTATTTGTTCTCTAGTGAAAGTGTGTTTCATAAATTATACCGCCGATAGCAAATCTAGCAATAAGTAGTTGTCTCTATCGATAAATCTAGCGTTTGTCTTTCGTTCCTTGAAGATATCCTGTGGCATCTCTCCAACATCGCCATATCCTGTCACATCGACTTTGTAGAGTTCCACATCGTAACGCAGAAGCGTCTGAATGATGCGACGCTCTTTGTCAGCCGCGTCAGGATCGAGGGCGATGTAGCACGGGGTGTCATTTCGTACAATCTTTCGTAGTAGGTCGGAGTCTGTCCGTAGTGTAGACCCCAAGATAGGCACAGCGTTTCCTGCGTTAATTGCATCAAATACTCCTTCGACAATTACAAGGTCGTCGTTCCAGTTTGTAAATAGATCATTGAACACCACGTTCTTCGATGATCGTGGATTCTTGTATTTCATTCGATGCCCGACATAAGACCGAGCGATAAAGTAATTTGGATATCCGCTGGAACCAAAAGACGGTACAATGATTCTGCCGCCATACTCTCCATCATAGCAGAAGCCGATCTTCCATCGCTGGATGTCTGCTCTCGAAATGCCACGCTCTTGCAGATAGCGTAGAGCACGATTGGCTGATAGTGGAAGGTTTTTGTTGGCGAGGCTTACGAACTCTGGCGGGAGTTCGATCTTATCCTCGACATCAGCGTTGCCTTCATCAGAGAATAGTTCAGAAAAGCGACTAAGATCCGTTCTGTCCGTAATCTGGTCCCATTTCTGGAGTTGTGTAAACGAACCAAAACGTCTAATAACGCGCCTAAGATTGCGACCATAATAATCACAAACCCAACACTTAAAGACATTCTTGTCCAAGTTAACAGAGAACTTACGTTTGTGATGATTGCACGCCGGGCACGCAAATAGTAACTCCGAGCCTCTGTCCGAGTAGTGCCCAAGCGTTTCATACAGGATCTTCTTTGCGGTGGTCTTGTTCATACCTATAGAGTAACACGCGGATCACTCTTCGGCAAGTTCTTTTAGTCCTGCTCTCGCGATAACGAGGGCATCGGCTCTGTCAAATTCTTGTGGTTTGGGGTTGCCCTTGTGCGTGCGCTCGATCTTGAACTCTGGATCAGTTGCGAGCAGGTGTTCCATAACGACTTCTTTCGCTTTTTGGCCTCGGGGCACCTTGATTCCTGCTAATTTGCGCGCCTGTGTGGCTCCTAGATAGCGCGGCTTTATCTCAAAGCACTCGTAGACCATCCAAGAAACAACGCCATTAAAACGCTGTAGAGCCGCCATAGTCTTGCCTGATGAACCACCAGAGTTGAAGAAGGTGAATGGCTGTTCGATGTAGATGTGTTCCACGCCTCCACCATTTAACACGGTACAGTGTTTGTCGCAAATGTCAAGAATGTGTTCTCTTATCGCGAGACACTTGGAGAAGAAGTCTTTGTGCTTTCTGAGATCACAGGCTTCGGACAGGAGGATCTTACCCTCATTGTCTACAATCGCAAAACCTGTAATGCTTGTGGAAACGTCTATGCCGAGAATCAAACTTTATACCTTCGCCACGCAAACCACTTTCTTGTCTTGAGATAATCTAAGTCTTGGTCGTTTGAGTAGGCTTCTTGCTCGAATGGTATCATGTAATATGCTTGTTGTTTATCTTTATATTTAATAATTCCAACAAGATAATAGTAAAAGTAGAGAATGTAGAACGGAATTACCAACAACTCACGCTGTTGATGGATGTGTATGGTTTCATGATTGAGGGTATTTTCGTCCATCCATTCTCTTGAGATAATAAATGGGAATATTGTGATTGCGTATACATCAATCACAACTGACATAAGTTTGGTAAACCACGGAGAGACTATGATGATAGGCTTCATTAGATGTCCAGCTTAATTTTGAATGATATATCTCTATCTTCCCTCTTCAACACTGGGCTAGATAGAGTTGCTACGCCTATTAGTTTTTTGTTTTCATCGTAGACGGCTACCCTTGAAATATACACTTGTCTTCTAAATGGAGCAGAATAGCCTTCAAAACTAGAAGATACTGTGTTCTTGATTGTTCTCTCGGGGTTCTCTTCATATACAGCCGAAGAAGTTGTGGAGAGTTTTGTTTCTCCATATGTCAAGTATGTTGGGTTATTGGAGAAGTTTGCTTGGCCTCTCTTTGCTGTGGCAAACATAGTGAGAGTCTGAGTCTCGGTGTGTCCTTTGAAAGACATACCAAAAGATGCAGAAGCGTATGTGGCGCTTGTGGTATCAACAGTCACACCATCTTTTGCGCCTGCACCATACAGCAACCATGTTGGTTCTGTGTCACTACTTCCTGAAATTAGACCGATTGTTTCTGAGCTAAGATCCCAAGAACCGGTGAGAAGCAAGAATCCTTCATCATACAGCACCACGCCCGCAACAGAGCCAGAACCTGTTGAGCCCGAAGGACCAACCTGTATTAGTTCCCCGTTCTGCTTTGTATCCTGTAGCTCGCCAATGAGAGAACCGGTAAGATACCACTTGAGGGATACTGTGCCGGGTTCAATTCTTGTTCCATATGCGATGGAGGGGATAGAAATTAGATTTATGTTTTGTGTGTTCTTGTTTCCGTATGAAGAAGATACAAGATAATGCTGGCTTCTGATTCCCAAAAAGTTCAGTCTATTCTTGAGAGCATAGAAGTGCCTGTACTTTGGATAGCCACTGTAGTTGGTAGTAGTGCCGATTAGAGCGCCAGCAGTGACCATGTATTCTCTGGATATGCTGGCAGTCATGGGGTAGCTGCTGGTGATCCTGTCACCATACACAAACTCGTTTGAGTACGACGTAGCGCCTACAGTCTTGAAGCTTGCGCCAGCAGATTGCTTTTCGATGTAAGGATAGATGAAGTCATTACTACCGGACAACTTGTCTATGTTGTACTCGTAAAGGTTGATAGAACCAACCTCTGAAGAGTAGACCTTATCAAACTGCCCGTCTTGGTCTGGCCTGTTATTATAGTAAACCTTTCCATCGTAGATGAAAAAGCTTACCTTTGGGTGAGCTACTATCGTATTTCTTATAAGGTCTGTTTCTCCAAACTTCCTAAAAGGCATCTTGACCTCCTAGTAGTCGAGACGGACGCGAAGGGTTAGCTCGTTTGTTGGGTCTTTGCGTAGTGGCTCTGAAAGCTTGGCAGTTGCAAGCAGTTCACCACTTGATGAGTAAAGTCCGATTGTTGTGATGTAAGCAATTGGAGTGTCCGCTGCAACATTCTTGGTTACAATCTTAGAACCAGAAGTGTATGTTGGGTTGGCACTGTAGTTAAATCTGTTAAACGGTGCTCTACAGAAGTAAATCTTTGAATTGATCTCAGTTGTGTTGTTGAAAGTCAGGTTGCTAATTCTGTGCCTGATAGCATCACAAGAAGCGCTGATTGCAGAACCAGTCAAAAGATCGTCTATAGTTCTAGCAGAACTATCCATCTCTGAGGATGCTCCAAAGACAGAGGCAGTAAGGACGACAATACCAGCTTGATAGAAGATGTTACCAAATCCTGAATTTGCATTGATTCCAACAGAACTTGTATAAAGAACACCATAATCACCACCCTGAGCCGGATTTGTGCCTCCTGTATCAGTAGCTTGAGCATCAGTAAGAGTTAGTGTGCCTCCAGCAAACGGATCAGAAAATGAAGAGCCGGTTCCGATGCTCAACTGGAAAGAGCCTTTCTTGATTTGGTCTTTTGTGATTAGACGCGAGAGACTAAGGAATATGACCTCTTTCATCGAGCCGGTCTGATCAAGAGTAGTGTCGCGCTCAAACTTTCTTACGCTGTCAGCCTCTGAGCCAGTATAACCAAGAAGAACCTGAGCGTACTGATTGTATAAGTTGATCTTCTTCGCGTTCTGTGTACCAGAGCCACTTAATCCAGAGTCTTCATCATAACCGACAGTAATGTCGATGATGTGGTTGGCAGAAGAACTTAGGTAAGGATAGTCATAAACAGACTGGAACATACCGTGTGAATAGTTCTTGATATTTCCTTCATTTGGGAAAGTTCCGTAAGTTCCACTGAGAATACTTCCAGTGATTGGAATAACCTCATGAAGAAGGGTCTTGGTTGTTGTAACATCCTGTGAAGGATTAAATTGCTTATATTCTACTGGCATTTATTGCTCCGTTTATACCTTTCTAATAACTCTAATTGGGACCTGCAGTGTTACACCTGTGACATTACCAACAAAGTACACTAAGGTGTCAATGTAATCATAAGTATTCCCATCGCCAAATAGGTCTTGGTCTATTTTACCCAATAGGGAGTAAAGTGCGTCTCGGGTTCCTCCAGCGATTTCAGTGGTGAGGCTAAAACTAGCAGCGGCTACCTGTGCTCTTGGTCCATTTATCACTGATAAATCTGTATCTATGGTTGTCCCATCGCTTGGTCTAGATACTAGATTCGGCTTTGTTGGAAGTACCGCCATTTCATAGTTATCTATTTCTTGATTTCCTGTAACCAAGTTAGCAGAATTTATAAGATTAATTGATACATTAATTGATTTCTTGCCATCAGAATCAACTAATATGTTAAAATCAAAAGAGGCTCCACCCCCGGCAGTTCCTAGATTTGGATATCTGATTCCAGAAAAAATTCTACTATCTGCTTTAACAATCAATTCTGTATCTTCAAGTGAATTATTTACAATATAGGTACCCCTTGTTCTTAAGTTACCAATAATCGCGTCACTACCTTGGGTATCCAAGCCGGTTTCAATTAATAAACCACGAGAACCAACACCATCTTGTAAATAATTTGTTGCAGTTCCTAGGGCACCGGGGAGTTTCAAAACGTCAGCAACATCTTGATTGACAGCAAAATAAACTACGCCTCCAGTCGTTGGCCTTAGCTGCCCATTGTTAACGCCCAAACCAGTTTTGGTATTGAGTTTCATAGATGGTAGATAAAGTAAATTCTGGTTTCCATTGTAGCTTGCTAAGCCGTAATTGACATTTGCATTAGTTCTAGTAAAAGCTTCAAAGACTGGTGTCTGGAGAATCTCAAGATCGTAATAGGCAGATCCTGATGGATGATTCTTGTTGTATAGAGAGTAGTCTACCTCATCATCACCGAGAGCGAACTGGGTAATTCTAAAATTACCCTCCGACATTCTTTTTCTACCTAAATCTGTGAGTACGGCGTCTAAGATGATGTCGCCGCTATTGTCCAAAAAAGCCATATTGTATCCTCTTTCAAAATAAATAGTTGGTTTTTGTTTTATTAACCATCGACCTTATAAGTAACGTTAATGTCGATTTTTTTACCTGTTTTTTTCGATGTTAATCTGAGCTTGAAGGTTCTGTCCCAAACAACATCACCTTCTCCAAAAGTTATATTGTCAACTTCATTACTTGCTAAGTTGGTGTAGTCAGCATCTGAATCGTTTACAAAAAAGTTATTGATGCTTGGAACCAAGTTAATTAGTTTTTTAAATGATTCTCTTTCCCTTGTTAGGGTTTCTTCCGCTAATTCATTTTCAAAGTAACTCTCGAATAATCCGAACTTGTAGCCACCGTCAGCCTGCAGACTGGCCTCGATGACATGAGAAGCATAAGCGGGACTTTCAACCTCGTTTGCGATTCTAAACAGATAGTAATACTTTCTGTTTGCTGGAATCTTATCGTAAATTGTAGTTACAGGAGTAACGGCATCTTCATTCTCGATCTTCATACTCTTGGTCGCAAGCAGATTGCCGCTGAAATCCGCTAGTGACGTTGGCTTTGAGTCTAATCTGTAAATTTCAAGGGTAATCGGCAGAGACACAGAGTCGGTCAAGAACGTTTCGTCCGAGAGAAGATCGTATGATTCCAAGTATCTGTCTCTGTAGGAATCTTCAGCAGTGGTAAGTGTAGTGGGAAACGGAGTCTCTATGGGAGCATCATATCTAACATTGAACCCAATCCTGTTAGAGTCATTTCTTTCGTAGAATGGAATAACATTTACAGGGTTTGTTGGAGAATCTAATACGGACAATGTTTTAGAAAGGATTGGTATCTCGACTATTTTGATCGATGGCACAATATCAACTTGGAAATCTGCCAAATATTTGTTAGAAGAGTTTATTTGTGCTCCGGTATTTAAGCTTCCTGTTAAGACATTACTGTTGTCATAGAGCGGAGCAATCGCTTCGTTTGTCTCTGGATTATAGAATTCTAGACACCAATTGCCAGCACCCAGATCATTAATAGTTTGTGTGATCCTAAGATCTGAGTATGAATATCCTGCACCAGCTATCAAGACATACTTGTAAATGTTGTACGTGTATTCTTCTCCATAGAGGACTTGGTTATCGATGTATTCAAAATCGTCCACATCAATCGTGTTTAAAAACCAAAAGTTTTGCAAAGTGTTTTGTGTGTTTGCATCACCGGTTCCTCTGCCACCGATCTTTTCTAATCTGTATGCTACGACTTCATTATATCTTTCTGTTGGCGATAGAGGTTCATCACCAAAGCTATTGATCCAAGTATCTAGATAATCAGCTATCCAGTTTGTTTGTCTAATTGTGGGAATCGTTTTGTCAAATCTCTGAATAGAGTTGTTTTCATACTGAGACTTGGCGTCTTCTGAATTATCTAACAAGTATTCAAAGTTAGAGGTTTCTGTGTTGTAGTCTCGTAGAGAATAATCCATCATCTGGATAAGATCCACAACATCTAGATTAGCCGTGCTTTCTACCTCAGACACTTCATTGTTTTCACCAAGCTCGGTTGATGTCAGAGTAAAGGTAACTTGGGCTGGTGTTGGGGCACCGTCTTCTCCCAAGAATGTATCTTTGAGAACTTTTATAAATCTGTTCGAGAATCCTCTCTCAACACACTGGGCCACAAAAGCGCCCTGTGTCTCGAAGTTAAAGTCAAAAGAGACGTAATGGGGCAATAAGTGCGAAGCGTTATTTAGCTCTACGATATCTTCATAAATTTCTGGTCTTGTAACAAAAATGTTTTCTTGCAAAGATGCAGTTTGATTAAAAGATAGATCTCCAAGTGGCAAGTCCATATTTAGTTGCTGTTTAATATCATCTTCGCTACTGTATGTTTGCATAAGCGTGTATGCATTTGGTATATTCAAGATGCTTGGAAGCCCTTGGGCGTATTCTTCATATCGAGAATAATAGTGATTCATCATTGGGGCTGCCGCAACAACATTGGGGCTTGACGTATCGGCTATGTTTAGTCTCTTGGTTTCTATTCTAGAATAAGGATTAAGTTCGGTGTGGTAATGATCTGTGAAACTCTCCTCTGTGAAGAAGCCTTCATATGTTTGTTCTGCGAAAGTTCCACCATAAACTATAGCTTTCCACTGCTTATCATTGTTTATAACGTTTGTATCCCCTATTAGACGGTACTTTGCCGTTATTGTTGCTTGCAATCCATCGCGAATATCAGATGAATCTACCTCCACTTTGACTATGGCATTGTTTTTTGCTTCCGAATCGATACCAAGGCCCAAAGCAGTTCGTATTGAATCTGCTGACCCAGAATACAGATTGGGTTCTGCTACAATTACGCTTTTGTTTTGTCTTATCATTTGAGTGTTCTAATTGTTATTGGGGTTGAAGAAAAATTGAGGAAATCATCTGTCATCTCGATTACATTCGAGATTGATTTGGGAGGAACCTTGAGAGCGTCAGCCTTACAGGTATCTGGTTCATTAATTGGATTGCTTTCGCTTTGTTTAAATATCTTGGAAAGTCTAATTTTGTTTCCTTTTACCTTTGACAGTTTTTCTACTCTGAGTCTGTTAGGGTTGAAATCTTGAGTCTTTTCTATTGTCTCAAGGCTTTGGATATCTAATCCATCACCTTCAACAAGGGAATAGTCTAGATTCTGTGTTTCCTCCACTACAGATATGTCAAAGGCGTGGAGTACTGCGAGGGAGTTATCTAACGCATCTGATCCGACTGGAGTCTTAGAGATGAGGTTTTTATTTGCAAGCTTTCTTGAATTATCCATAACATTGTAAATTCTGCTATTTGCTACTTCATCATCAGTTTTTGGATCTTGTACCTTAAGTTTAAATTTTCCTCTTTTTTTAATTAAGTTCTTTGTTTGTGCCATCAGTAAGAGCCTCCACCGCTACCAGATATTGTAGCGTTTCTATTTTCACAAAATTTAAAATCGTATGTGAAATTTTGAGACTGTCTTGGGGGAGATAGGTCTTGAGCAATAATAGAAAAAATATTATCAAATGTTTGTTGTGCTGATCCTGTGGGCATTCCAAAAATCTGTCTTGCTAAAGCACTAGCAAACACATTAGTGGTGTTAGTTTTTCTATCATATTCAACACTTCCATCAGAGTCTTCGATTTTTATTATTATTGCATCATTTGAATAGCTCAGTGGATCTGTTGAGTAATCAGAATTGTTTAGAATACTTGATTGCTTTTCAATTCCACTTTGAATAAAATCATCCACAACTACCTGAGCGGCATCTATAGTGTAAGGTCCGTCATATCTTGCGGCATCGCTTCCAGATATAATACCCGTTAAAATGTAATACCCTTCAGACATATATTAATTATCTCCTAGTTGTGAAAGATATTCTTCAATATTGGGTATTTCTTCATATGAGGGGCCTGTATATCCGTCAATAGAATTAAACACTCCATCTGCTTCGTATATTGCATCTATAAATGGATCACTGGTAACTGTATTTTGCAAAGATATTTTGTTTATGTTCGTTACCAATCTGTGAGTGTTATCTCGATAATAACTCATTATATTCAAGGTGATTAATGCAGCGCTTTGGTACATACTTTCATTTCCAGCTACTCCAGAAATTCCAAGTAAACTTTCCAATCCTTGGGCCAAGGTTAGATAAAGAGCCCTTAAAGTAGTACCACTAGAATAAGCTGTAGTTCTATACAAATCGCTCATTGGGTTTGAGGGCAATTCAAAATCAAAAACGCTATTCATGCCTTTTGATTTGAGTTCTCTGTCTCTTTTGCCTCTAAAAAGAATTTCATTGGCACCAATAAAGTTATTAAACAACTTGCCAATTTCTGAGATCTGGCTTTGGTTTATACCACTTTGCTCTATTTTTTCAGAAAGATTAGTGGACCCTCCGGGTGTTGTACCAGTGTTCGCCGTAGTATATTTAACTAATACTACTGAGGCCATGTCTTCTATTTTTTCCTTCATATCGATATAAAGTAATTGTTTATCTATCGGGCTTGCTATGGTTTCATTTAATAGCATCCCTGCTTGAACTAGATCAGTTCTTGATGCTATCTCATCGCCTTGATAAAAATAAGCTTGATTCTCAGTAGAGTAGATATCCATTGTAAACACATCGTCGGCTGTTGTTTCAGCAGATACAACAAGATTTTCTAATGCTGTATCATCTAAAATTTCCTCATAGTTTATGGGAACTAGAGATACTGAAATTTCATTATCTTTGGTAATTGAAATATTTCTTCTACCTAGGATTTGATTTTGTAAATCATCAACTTGTATCTTGAGGCTTTGCATCCTCCCATAAAATGAATTCAATTGTTCCCGGCTTCCCTGCTCTGGGTTTATATTGGCCGATTCATTCTTGCAAAACCTCTTTGCTTCATTGAAACTTGAAAACTGTTCAGTTAAAAGATGGACCATTATAGAGTAAATCGCAGGTGCTTGTTCCCAAGGATAATCCCCGCTTGGATATTCATCTCTTATATTTTTTGTAAAGAAACTGTTGAATCTGTTGTCAATGTTATTGTAGCTGCAAAGTTCGTTTGCATAATCTCTGTATTGTTTAAATGAATCAAAAATATCTGTATATTTTTGAACCAAATATTCTACAAAATTATATGTGTTATCTTTAATTTTACACTCAACAGTATAATCAAAAACAATTCCACCATTACTTTCTACTTCTTCAATATCTTCAATAGCAGTGAAGCTATCTGTGTCTGTAAAATGATAACTAAGTAAAACTTCATCTGGATTTGAAAAAGAAAAGTTTTGATGGGTCAGGCGACTCATCACGCCTTGGTCAGAATGACGTTCATAAGTCCCTGCGCCATTACTTATCTCAAAATTAGGATTGTAAGCAATCTGTGTTTTACTTATTTCATTTCCATCTTTAGATTTTATAATGTGAACATATGTCACAGAAAAATAGGAGAAAAGAATTCTTCTCAAATCATTCAAAGTCCTTTCATTAGATTCTATTTCATAGAATTTTTCTTGAGATATAATCTTGAAAATATCAGATTCTCTCTTGAGCATCTCTTCATATCTTATAAAAAAGTTACCCCTGTTTATCCCCACGTCTTCTCCAGTGAGATACGACTCTGTTCTCTCTCTGTTGATTGAAAAAAGCCCTGATGGGATATACTCAATTTCATCTGAAGGCTCAGGTAATACATACCCTGATGGTAACCCAACTCGCATATCAAGTATTTTGCCAGTGAGATACTTTTGCTTGTTTAGTCTCTCTGTTCTAGGAAAAGAGGAATTTATATTCTGAAGGAGAATAGAATAAGCAGTATAGAGGTTGCCAATCGGATTATTATTTGTCTTGCTTGTGAAAGAACGCCTTACTTTATCGAGTTCGACAAGCAGATTCTCTGAATCGCTTTCAGTTGAAAGCACAAGGTTTATGTTGTCTATGTTCTGCTGCAAAGCAGAGTTACTGCTTCCGTTAAATCTCGAAACCAAAGAGCGTACTTTAGATATTATCTGTTCTCTTGATACAGTCCTGTTCTGGTAGAATCTTCTATCTAATCCAAGTAGGGGAGCTTGGCCATACTTCTCACCTTCTGTTGTTAAGTAAATGGGCAGTTCTTCTTTTAGAACATTAAAGTTTGGAGAGAACACTTTTTCATAAGCAATATTGCTGGTGCTCATATACAACACAGAGGCTTGTGGCATCGCAAAACCGGGCGTATAACCTATTGTAAACATAGAGCAAAAAACATAAACATATACTTCTTTATTATCTACAGGGTCAATGCCTGAATATAAGTCTGTATTTACATTTTGAGTAACAGTGTTTGTTATTTTTATGATTCTTCTGTCTTCTGAGTCATAGATATTATCTTCATAGTTTGTTCGTGACTCATTTATTCCTGCCCCAGTGTGCAATAGTTGAACACTTAGTCTACTAGTTTCTTGGGTGGCATTACGCTGCAGGAGCAGAGAATTCATCAAATCTCGTTTTGTTCTCGGTCCCGTCTCGCCTTCAGCATATACTACACTATAAAAATTGAGATTTTCAAAACTGTCAATTACATCTGAAATTGAATAGTCATCAGAAATTTGAACTAAAATTGAATATTCTATTTCTAGAGCAAACCCGTTTACAAAATCTTCAACATTTATTTTTTCAATGTAAGGATTGGGGAGATACTCTCCAATGTTTTGGATTACATCACCTTTTAATACTATGTTTGACATATCTCAGCCTCTGTTTCGCTTCCGTAAATATCATAAAATAAATCATCGTCTATTTGTTCTGTACAATCAAAGTCTAAATCAATCAAGAAACTTTCCTTGTTAAATTCTTCTGCTAGTTTACAAGCAGTTACACTATCAATATCTTGGTCAACCAATAGGCTAAAGAATTTTTCTACACTGTTCTCGGATGGATCATCAAAGTTATCAATCTCGTTTGGAGCAACCATCATATCATTAACGATCTGTTCCTGCTTGTTTTCAAAATACTTCTTGATCAATCTCTGGCCTGTGACAGCAGTACCGTCCTGAACTTCAAAGACTTCAACGTCAAAGTTCTCATTTAGCAATTCTACATTTTGCTCTTCGAGATAAATCAAAACGTCAGCAGCTTCTAGATAAACAATCTTGTCATCCACGAATCTTTCACTTTTTGCCACAATAGCAAACTCATCTGATGTGCTGAGAGTTAAATTATCGTATTGCTCAATATCGATAACCTTCTTTTTGTAGTTAGCAGTAATATTGATTTGTGGTATTCTCGTGTCATTGACAGTATCAGTTGGTGCAGATGAACTAATGTCTCCGCGAAGGCTTACAAGCTTCCAAGAAGGAGCCTTCTGCTTGTCTTCTCCGACAAAAGCATCACCAATGATCGAGTTGAGCCTGAATTCATCGATTCTTGTATCTTTCATGGTCGGATCGATATCAGACTGGAAGAAATTAAGTTCGTTGTTTGGTAGGGGGTTGGGATTCAACTCCTCGAATAACACAAGAGACTCGATGTATTGTGTGTCTTGCTTGATTCTTTTGTGGATTTCGTTTTGCGCCTCTCCAGATCTTCCAAAGTATTCTGAGTCATAGACTACGTTGTCGTCTACGAAAGTGTAATAGGTTGGTCTGAAAGCACCGATAGACAGCAGGTAGTTGCCATATCCAGTAAGCTTAAAATCTATTACCTGTTCTTTCTTGTCTAGAAATTTACTCATCTGCGAATACCACTAGTATTTAGTACATCCTCTATGATCTTGTCTTCCAATGCTTCATTTACCTTATCTTGATTGATGGTCTTTGGAAGATTGGTTTTTGCTATGGTTGTTTCGGTTGTCTTCATCTGTGGCTTGTTATCCATCATAACCTCAACATCCATGTTGATCATCTCGACAAAAGAGACATAATCGTATGGCCAGTTGAATGATACATCATATCCCTTCGGAGTTGTAGCTTTCCTGTCTGACCTACCAGCCTGTGTGTAGATCTTGTCTGCGTACTTGGACATACCGCGCTGCTTGACCTTGAATACCATCCATCTCAAGTTATCGTTTTCGATAACGTCTTCTGGTTGGAGGAGTTCGTTTGGTGCGAGCTTATGCGCAGAGAATTGGGTCTTCTTTTCGATCTTCTTGTAGTTTCTTGGAGCAAGGTTCTGCCAGATGTAAGATAGATCATCCTTGTCTAGCTCATAGCCGAACTCGAAGAAGTACATAACAATTGGCTCTACATTGGAGTTTGCTACGAAATCAAACTGTGGTGGAAGAACGTATCTCTTTACATTCTCGATGATGTTTCTCACAGAGTCGCCTGCAGAGATCTCGCTATCACCGAATGTTGTTCCCTTGTCTACAGCAGCCTGCAGTCTTTCTCTTGGGATTCCAAAGAACTGCTTTTGATCTGCGACAAGCTGTCCGTTGATATTGTCACCACAATCGCCGTTCAAATTGGTTATGTAAGGTATAGCAACAATGGCCTCTCTAATTGTGGTCTTCTCTTTTAGTTCTCCGAGTCTGACAGAATCCTGCTCGAAGCCCATGAAATCAGTCAAGGATTTCATGTTTTGGTAAACGGTCTCGCCAACAGAAGAGTAGTCCTGATTATTGTAAGCTGAGTTCTCCTGAGTTACCTTGTAATGGAATCTTAGCCAGTTTGTTGGAATGTCACCAATCTCCAAGAAGATGCCCTTAGTGGGGCTGTCTGGGAGCAAACCAAACTGGTGCCACATGCCACGAGGAACGGAGCCGGTTGCAAAAGAATCGGGCAAGGTCAAAGTTCCACTATCGCTTGTGATTGGTCTTGGCCCTGTATCACCAAAGTCCATCATTGGAGTCTCAGCCTTTGGCTGGATTACCCATCTCTTGCCAGCAGTTGTGTTTCTTGTGGTTGTCTGTAGGTTTGATTCGTTGGTCTCTTCAAACGGAACCCTCTCGATACCAAATAGATTCAAACAAGAATCTAGTTGCATAGCATTGTCGTTTACGTTTGCAGGACCATAGATTCTAGCGTTGTTACCGCCAATAATTTCTGCGTCTGTTGAGCCCTGATCGGCTCTCCAGTAGACAACCTTTATCTCAGACAGTATCTGCTCTAGGGTGTACGTCTTGGTGTGATCTGGGTAGAAGATCATGTCAGCCCAAGCTTCACCGTGGTAGTAAGGTGGAGTGAACGACCAGTTGAATCCGTTTAGGGAATCAAGAGTGCCGCTATTCTCGCTCCAAGTATCTCGTCCTGTGATCGCTGGACCGAAAGCAGTTGTTCTGCTGTACATGGTGAATGTTTCATGTAGTGACGAATTGTTGACAGGATCTTGAGGTATGACAATTGAGTTAGTTGTAAGTCCTTGATTTACTCCAGAAGAAGCAGAAACCCTCATACCGTTAACACCAAAGTAACTTGTTGAACCTGTGATTCCTCTTGAATCATAATCATTCTCGTATGTTCTAGAGCCTGTAAGTGAGCGACGCATCTTTAATCTGGCACCATAAACAGAGCCAGAATCAAAGGTTATTCCATCTTCTATCACGCTTGACTTAATGGTTGAGTATTCAGAGTTCTTCAAGAAGAAGTTTCCAATTTCTGCAAAGAAGTTATCTGTCATCTTTGTGTATACTGGATCTGAAGCTGGTGCTGCTATTGATGCGGTAGTCGCTAAGCTAGATGATGGATGGGATTCGATATCATAAATCTGTGTCTGGACAAGGTATTTATCTGGCTGTATAATCGCTTCAAATGGCGCTCTCTTGTCCCAGAATTTTCCACCAGTGTATTTGCCTACGCCACCATTTGCATCGTGGTCTGTGCTGAGAACATATGTCTCACCTTCTATTTGCAATGATTGTGCCTGCGGGGAGCTAAGGACCGGGTAATCAACAGCAAGTCCAGACTTAACAGTGTTAAACAAGATGCCGGGAGCGAAAAGTGTTTCTGTTAGTGGCTTCAACAGGGAACCACTGTTTTCTATCAAATCTGTGCCGAAGCTAGAAGTTCCATACGCCTGTGCTGATAAAGACTCGCGGTAAGAAGACGCAAACTGCCCAACAATATCGATTGTTCTCTGGGCAGGGTAGAATCCCTTGTAGGGGTTGAACCTAGTAACTGCCTTGCAAACCAATCTTATTTCGTTTGGAGTTGTCTCGGTATCTTCCGCAATATCAGCAAAGTATCTCAAGAACTCAGAGTTTGAGTAATCTTTGTAGAATCCTGTAGTTGCGCTGTCTTTTGATGTTCCAACGATCTCGAACATATTTGTTAGTTCGGCGTCAACTCCCAAATTGGAGTAGTCCTGAACATGCTGGCTGATTCTAAATTCTGGAACCACAGTGTAATCTTTTGCAATGAACTTTAGATCGCTTTTGAAATCGCTGTAACTATCGAACCAAGGCTCAGATGGTGCAGATACAAAACCGGGAGTACCAGCAGAATTAGTTAGATATCCAGCGAGTGTTCCTGCTTCCCAGTTAGCTTCACCACCAAAAATATCTAGAAGTGAGTCTTCCAAAGATACATAAGAGCCTGTTTCTGGAATGCGAATACCAGAAGGAGAGACTACAGAGCGCACGGTTGGGATCATTTGCTTACGAGAATATAGAGCAGCAGGAGAAAGACTTTCAACCTTATCATCCCGATTTGGAGCATTTATGAAATACTGAGAGTATACATTCTGCAACTCTCCGCCGCCAATATTCACATTTTCATTGTAAGGGGGCGCAGAAGTTCTTGAATTGAAGTTAAGTGGTGGATCTAGAGGCCAACTACTCTGTGAGACAACCAAATCAAACGTGTTGGGTATAGAATTACCAAGAATTTCCCTTTGTTCAGAATCATCACGCCAGTATTTGTTATCGTATTCATCTCTGAAAGTAACGCTTGTTCTGCCTGCGTTTGCTTGAGATGGCAAGATATTCTCTGTGTATGACACCCAGTTTAGTTGATATTCTGAGTTGTCTTTTATCATCGAGACAAAATCATTAAGTGAGGTCTCTCTTGTTGCAGGGCTTAAGCCAGTGGCGTTGTTTAGGGCAACCTCATTGAATCCATACTTCTTGTTATTATGTGAGATCTTGAAGGTTACAGTATTGGCAGCATCAAAAGTGGAGCCATCAGCGCTTGTGGCCGTTCTCTTAAATGCATTTAGTAGAACAGGTCTACCAGAGAAACCAATTGGCTGCATGTTGTATTTTGTAATCTGAGTGTTATCATACAAGCTGAGTTGGTTTTGCTGATGCTCTATTCTCAAAAGTGGGTGGTCGCCATTGCGAACAGCACGCCAGTTACCCCAACCATAGTTGTCGCCTCTTCTTGTCAACAATGTGTTTAGCTTATGCGATTCATCTAATCCAGAAACAAGTGCCGCTTGTGGCGGATCTTGTCCTAGGACGTTAGTACCAGAACCAGTTTCATCAGTGACAAGAAGATTTAGCCTTGTTGTGTTCTGGAATATGCTAGCAGTTGTGAATGAAGCCGAGACATAATCGAAGAATGGAGAGTAACCAGATCTTCCAGTTCGGTAGTATGGAGCGGTTATTGGCGCTACTGGACCGGGCGCTGTTGGCATGTAGCCCCAATGTCTTGGTGAGTTCTCGCAGCCGTGATTTGTGATGGAACTTGTAATCCAAGCGTATTGACGATCTGAGCGTGGAATCTGATGGCTTACAAAGAAGTTGTCGTACTTTTCGTCGCAGACGTAGGAAGTTACAGGTGCTTGATACGGCGTAGGATCACAGCCATCTGGTACATCAGTAACAAACTGAATAGGATCCGGGGTTCCAGAATAAGCTAAGGGTAGCAGGAAGAAATCACTAGCATAGTTACCAGCGACAGAATTAATAATATTCTCGGAAGAGCCAGTGTGTCCATTATTATTTACATCTATGGCATCACCGCTAACATCTCCAAATCTCCACCAAGCCCATAGATCAGTAGTTCCACTTAAATAATGTGCGCTTGCAGTTACATCACATGGGATTCCTGAATTGTAAAGCTCATCTACATCGTTCTGAGTTGGGTATTTTGACCAAAGGGTGACCTCATCCATGGAGCCAGACCAATTCTGCTCAAGGGTCTGTCCGTTGCCAGATCTACCACCAAGAACAATTAATGAATTTGTATCAAAATCCCATCCACCAATTTTATTATTTGAAATTGTTTGGTCTGAGTCCGTATAGATATCTTCAACACCTCCGCCAAATGTTAAGCTACTCTGAACACCATTGACCCATGCAGATGCTGTCAGAGTAGTTGATAAACTGCCCTCAGAGCCAGAATATGCAAAAACAAGGTGATGATAACTTGCGGTAGCTAAAGAAGATAAACCAGATAATTCCCAAACTGCGTTATCAAATTTAACACCACCATCGTTTGTTCTGACTTGAATCTTTATTCTATCTTGGCTTTCATGAGTAATTGCGACGGTGGGATTACCGCTACCATCACTTCCATGTGAATAAATATATCTAACACCACTATGCCCCGCATTATCAAAATTCAACCAGCTAGACATAAAAAATCCGCTACCCGTGACAGCGTTTAAATAAGCTTGTCTGGATGACAATGTGTTGTCAACTGCTGCTGATGGTCCTCGGACATCTGCAATACCAACTATAAAGTTTTGGTTTGCCGTTCTTGGTAAAAATGCTCCAGAAAGGTTTGTTAGCGAAGAGCCAGTATATCTTGTTTCATATGTGATAACCTCTCTTGCCTTAACTATGTTATTTCTGTGTGTTCTATGGAATGATGGTCTCTCATCATAAGAGGCACCGGGATTTGATTCCAAAGTCGAATCACGGAAGAAACGAGCAGCATGACGAGTAGAATGGTTCATCAAGCCAAAGTCTCTACCGTGAATATCGTAAACTCTCAATCCACTTGTTTGAGAAACAATTGAAGATGACACGCCTTGGAATGGCCTTCTAACAGTGAGGTTTCTGGCGTTCAAGGCATTGTAGACAGAATAGGTTGAAGATCTAAAGTCCTGATAGCCCTTGGTCATAACCTCAATGCCACCGGGTGCAGAGAATCTTGAGATGACTACTGAATCTCCGGAGGCTGTATGGAGGTAATCTACGGAGTAATCTCCGTTGAAATCCGTGTGACCTTCGTTTGTTCTGCGAATATCAAGAATACTTCTAACCGAAGTCGCATGTCTCGTTGTCTCGTCAAAAGTATTCGCTGGTAGTGTTGGCTGCTTTTCAACAAATTGTCTTGGTGTCGAGAAGGCACTACCTGCCTGAACAACATCGTAATTGTGGTTATAGTTTCCAAGGATAGTGGAACCAGTTGTGTGTCTTATGTTCTTAATATTTACTGGTCTCTTGGCAACAAAATCACGGTATAGGTATGCTTTCTGAGCCCCTGTCATTGGGTATGGGTTTGCGCCCACAGCATTTGCTTCTGGGTATGGGTAATCAGCGCCGACCATACCAATCGCACCATCTGTGTTGGGGCATCTTCCTAGAGCAATCTTCCAAGCTTCTGGTCTGTTGAGGTAGTTGTCATTGCCATCGTTGAGTTTGATGTGGCGATGCTGTAAGCCACCAACAGCATACTCGGTAAACGGACCCTGCATTGGTCTTTCCATGTCGTCGCCATACACATCATTGTGAAGGTTTACGATTTCGATACTTGCAGTGACTCTCTCAACGACCTGCTTGTTATAGCCTGTTCTCACAGAAGAGCTAACGATGTTGAACGGGAACACAATATCTGACTTCATGTTCTTGTAACCAACACCATCTTCCCAATCGCGACCGGACTGGATCTTAATGTTTCTCTTGACTAGAACATTTGGATTCTTTGGAGGATCAATAGTGTCCTCTAGTTGAACCAAATCATCAGTAAAGCCCAATAGAACGTTCTTTGGTATGAATATGTTGTCTGTGGTGTTTACTGGACCAGCAGGATGGAGGGCAGCACGGTGGTAATCAAAGTTTTTGTTAACTTCAAAGTTTACACCACCCTTGAATATTCTAGGTGGATTTGTTCTTCTATCTACTTCTAGTTTGTATGGCCTTGATAGGTGTCGAAGAACATAGGTTTGCCCAGAATAGGTATTTCTATCTTTGTCGCTAACTGTTGGAGCCTTTTGGTTATTGTATTTTCCAGCAGTTTCTATGAAGGTATCACGCTGAGAGTCAACTTCAGAATCTCCAGAAGTGATGGTTGCAGATGTGCGCTCTGCTCTCAATCTCCAGTAGAGAGAGTTTTCTCTTTGAGAATCAGAAACAGGATGATGCCCTCTTTCCCAATCATAGGTCTTTTCTCTAATACCAAGTGCTGGGGTTTCCGGATCAGCAGCCTTAAACTCGATTGTTGGGAACTTGGACTGATACTTGTTTCTCTCAAGAACGTGACTTTCAACAACATCAAATATGTTGTCTGACATTACAGCGGAAACGGGAACTAGCTGTCTGATGATGTCTCCTAGAGAATCGTCAAACCACTTATAGTATTCAATAAACTTCTCTACTTCCTTTACATCATTCACTCTCATAAAGAACGCTTGTCTTAGCTTCTCCATTGCCTTGTAGTTCATTCTGTATCGGTTTACTGGCTCTCCAATCAAGTTGTTGAAGTCAGCGACACCTGCGAAGAACTTTAGCATCTCTTCGGAGATCACATTGTACATGCTCTTCTCCAGTGTATGATGGTAACTTACAACGTCTTCTGGGATTCCAAAGACCTCTTCTTCATCAGTGACAACCTTGACCATATCAGAAGAGTTGACCTTTTCTGGATCAACAAACTTGTAGATATTTATTCTTTTTTCATCTACAGCCTTCTTTGAGGCTGCGAATCCATAACCATAGCCCGAGTGTCTGTAGCCTGAGATGCTGCCGACCCAGCCGTAATTGTCACGTATTGTGGCAGAGCCTGAACTAAAGTCTGTAATGTAGAAGTTGCCGGAACTATCCGCATTGGTGATATCTCCAAACTCCCAAGATAGGGCTAGAGTGTTTTGGTTTGTAACATCTAGATCTTTCGTGTTTGTATCGAGAGCAGAGATGTTTTGGCTTGTATCAGTTACTCCAATATTATCAAAGTCTAGGGCGTGCTGCTTCTTGGAAACCTGATCAATTGTCTTAGTCCAGTATCTTACTCCAGATACCAACACATCGCTCTTTGCAACAACAGAGCCAGTTATATTTTGTCTGTAAGCGCCAGCATAAACTCTCTTGGCATTCTTAAGGAAGTTTTCACCCTTTTCTTTTGTTATAGTTTCTTCAACTGAGAATGATTCTCTTACATCTCCGAGAAGAGTATTGTAGCCCTCGAATCTTAGAGTATAATCATAATCACCTGAACCTGTAACAAACTTCAGGCTGCCTGATTTATTTGGAATGACAGAAACAGAAATGTTCCAATCTTGATCGTTGTAGACGCCAAAGAAATTGCTGCTGGTCAATTCCGGCAGTGGGTTGGGAGAAAGTGAAGAAGTGAGCTTAAAGTAGACATTCTTTGACTTCTCGGTATCTCTAATGGCAAATACTTGGAAGTTAGTGTTATCAGTTCCAAAGAATGTGGTGTCATCCGGAGATGTAACACTAGCTGAAACAACACCGAATAGAGAAACATCAGTGAATCTTCTGTCTACTGTATCGAATCTTGTATTGAATTCTGGGAATGTTATATCGGCTTCTATTGTGGCCCCGTAAGCGAACTCATACCCAGTGTCGCCTGACCCTGAAATGTAGCCGATGGTGTTCGTTGTGTCAGAAGGATTTTGCTTTTGGTAAATTACAGCATTAAGATTGCTGGAACTATTAAAATTTATAAACTTGTTGAGCTTTATGGTTTGCTCAACGTTGTTTCTTAATTCATATCTCGCTTTGTTGGAGTATGTGTTGAGTCTGAGAATTCTATCGTCAATGTAGAATGTTCTCAAGACGCCCTTGATGGCCTTCTCGGTTCCCTTTGACTTGAATATTGAAGCTAAGTTGTTGTATAGATTGAGATAAATGAGGTTTTTAGTATCTTCCAGCTTTGTCTCAAAGTTGTAATCTTCAGTCTTGTTGGAAATCGTGTTGATTATTTCTGAATCAATGAAGATTTCTGGTGTGTAAAGACCAAGAGATTGTGGCAAGTTTCTAGCAAATGTTACAGGCTTGTAAGAAGAGCTTGTGTATAGGGGCTGCTTTAAGGTTGTAACAGCCTGAATTTGCAAGTAAAGCTTGTCAAAGTAGGCACCAATAATGTGTGATACTTTTTCTAGCTGTGACTTATCGTCATTTTCACTTTCTTCGACAACCCATGACGGGAAGTAGTTTAAAAATTTGTTTTGATTATTACTGTCATAAAAACGACCTTTGTTCTCTAGGTCTTCTTTTAGAGATATAACTGATGGGTGGTTATCATATATAATTGGATCGAGAAACTCGGAGGGAGCAGCACCAGCCTCAACAATAGCAGACTTTAAGGTTCTTGAAACATTGCCGTTCCAAGTGCCGTTTGTTATTCTGCCTGCATAATCAAGCACGATCTCATCGATCGTAGAGATGTCTGTTGTACCTTCATTGAACTTGTAGTAGACGCCTAGTGTTGTATTTGAGACATCGTTGTTAGTTCCGCCACGGACCTGAGAAAAGTAGTTTACCCCTATTTGATAAGCATCTCTTTCTGTCTTCCAGAATCTAAACTCATCCATTGATGCTGACAAATAACCGCTGGAACCAGATGCAATGTAGCCTAAAGTACCCTTTTGTGTGAGCGTGTTGACCCCTGCACCGCCTAGATTTTTTGTTTCATCTAGTTTACCGTCTACATAAAATTTTGTTGTTATACCCGCACTAGCGCTCTTGAAAGATATAGCATAGTGGTTCCAAGAAGTAAGTGAGCTTGTGGTTGGGGTTGCGCCAATCTGTTGGTCTGCAAATACAGAAGTGCCTGAGTTGTCCAAACTGACGTGGAACGGAGAATCAGCAGTACCTGATAGATAAATTGTTAGGGCATCACCACCGGATGAGTTGGTTAAGTGAAAGATCGTCTGCTTTGAATTTGATGAAGGTGCCGGACCCTTTAACCAAAACTCTACTGTAACTCCACTTTGGAAGTCGCACTTTAAGTTGGATTCTCTTGAGCCACCACCGTAATCAGATGGCTTGTTGTCCGCCTCGTATACATTAGTCTCATAGAGGTTTGCTTGTGATCTTTTGCTAGTACCATCAGTCTTGAATAGTTCATTTAACTGTGAATAAGCTGAGGCATTTGGCCCACCCTTGAATGAAATATACGAAGAACCATCAAAGTTCGCATAACCATTAGTTCTTGGGTAAAGAGTGTCAAATATGTACTTCTCGTGAGGAAGAGACTTATTTATGAATTCGTTTATCTCTGCATCAGAGCCATCGTATGGAAAATAATCATATATTCTCTTAATGGCAGAATTGTAGTATAAGTAAGCAGAGCCAAACTTAGTGAAGTTTTCTGGCTCTGAGTAATCTACCTGTGGAACAAAAGTATTTGATAAAATATCTTTTTGAACTAAGTTTCTGCTCGACTCAAAATTGTCAAGCAATTCTTTGTTGTTTGTCTGCGGTAGATAGGTCTTTGTTTTATCAAATAAATCTTTAATACTCATAATCTTCTACTCTGAATAGGAACTTCTGGTCTTGCTCAATCCAGCTTTGGCGCTGAGAGTCATAGAAAGCAAGTTTGATGCCATACTCATAGCCGGGCTCAAGTAATGACATGTCAAGGTTGAAATAGTTTCCTGAGACATCGTAAGAAAGGAGTGTTTGAAGATCTGACCCTGTGCCGTGTGGAATAGCATTGTAACCATCTAAGACTCTATAAACTCTGTATGATGCGCTAGGAATAATAGTATTTTCTATTTCACTTGACGCTACTGTGTAAATAGTTGGGGACCAGTTTTTGCTTCGGACATAAACGTTGAAGCGTGCTTCCTCTTCGGAGAAGTATTTGTTTCTAAGATTCTTGATCTTTGTGATGTAACGGTTATTACCAGTTGATACAGCAGCAGCGCCGAAGGTTTGAGGAGAAATTGTTCCCGTAAAGTATTCGGTGCTTCCAGAATACCAGACATCACGTAGGGTCGTGTAGGTTCCTGTGATACAAACTGAGCAAGAATATATGCCTGTTGAGACATACCCGCCTGTCGCTGGCGTGCTGATTTCTTGCGTTAATGCAGAGCCACCGAGAGTCTCGTAAAGATCAACGTAGATTTCGCCTGTGCCAATCGCCGGGATGTTGGTCAATTGGCCACGAACGTAGTTGTAAAGATAAAGTGTGTTAAGGTTGTCTGCTGCTGGGGCGAGAGAAGAAGACATGTAGAAGTCACCTCTATCGTCTCCTGTTGAAGAGTTCCAGCGTGCCTCAATTACTGGCTTCTTGAAGAAGTATTGTGTGCCTCTCGCAAAGAAGCGCTTGGTGTAGTAGGAAGTAACTGCACTCTCTAATGAAGATGTGAGACGAATACCAACGCCGTAGTTTTCCTTCGTGCCGTCGATCCACTCCTCAACAAGGCTAGTGATATCGATTTCTAGATCTTCGAGACCTGTTGCAAAGGTCTGGGTGAATGTTGGAGATGTATGATAATCGCCACCGGCAGTATCCCAAGCAGTTGTTGTTGAGGCAGAAACCCAGTTAGACTTGCCTGAATCTTTGTAGTTTTCGAGGTCTAGACCGTCGCCCTCTGCCCAAGATTTTGATATGGCTTGCGCAACTATGGTAAAGTTTTTTGGAACAGTCTTAGACGTTTCTGCGTTGAATAAACGTAGGTAAAAGCTAACACTTCCAGACGCTGGAATAGTTCCTGCTGTTCTGTCGGAAGAAATCGTGGAGACATTAAACTGAGTTAAAACACGAGAAAGCTCAGCAGATGAAGCGGATTGTCTTCCATAGATTGAGAATACCTCGCTTACATCTGCTTGCCCCATGTTAGAACCAGTAGCACGAGTTCTGAGATTTGATTTATAAGCATTTGTTATTGTGTTGTCTAAGTTAGCAACATAACGTCTAATGGCCATTACTTAACTTGCCCCTTTATGTCTACATCTGGATACTTGATTTCAACAACTGCATTCTTGGGTATCACCAGCTTGGTTCCATCAGGAGACAGATTTTTGTTGATACTTATAGAGTTTCCGCTGTAATTAGAGCCAGTTTTGTTTACAATCTTAACATTTATGACTTCGTATACGCCCATCACTTTTGCCAGTTCTTTATACATCTCAGATATATTCACATCTTCACCGATGTAGTACGGCTGTCCAAACTTTTGACTAATTGTGGCTACACATCTTTCAAGGAGATCGTACTTATTTACTCCCTGCTTTGCTGACACAACAAAGTTTACACCGACGTTTAGTATGTACGGATCTATAATGTCTATTGTATCGTTTATCATTCTATGCTGGTTCAACCAGACTTTTAGATTCTTTTTCAATATATCACTTGATAGCATAAGTTTGCCAAAAGAGTCTTGTGAGACAACATACATGTTTAGATTTCTTTTTTGTGAATCTGGGTCTCTCTGCACTGAGCATCTCTTTATAGCACCATATTTGGCTGGCATTCTGTAAACCAAGTTTTCATAATCGATTTGTGTAACGGCTCTGTTCTGGGTTGCAAATGAATCGTAAATTCTTCTTTTGACTTCTGATGTGGTCGGTAGGGAAACATCGCCTGCAATTGGCTTTTCGTTCGAGACCTCAAGGGAACCAATTACACTTTCTACTCTTGAGTCCAGAAGGCTTGGTCTGTCAGCAAAATCAAAGTTTGCATTTGATACGCTGTTTAGTTTGCCAACTGCTGTATTAGAGTTTGAAGGGTTGGTTACTCGATAAACAATCTCTAATGTGGTGTTTGTTGGCACTACACCAAAGTTCTGATTCTTTGACAGTTTTGTTGGATCGAAAGTGGTATCTGTGACATACGACTTTCCAAATATATCCATTGCAACTGCTTGCGGTTCGGCTACAACATCGGTTTCATTGGGGTTTCCGGAACCAAATTGTATAAATGTTCGAGTTCTTTCGGTGAAGGTTATGAATTTTCTAGAAACCAAAAATGGCTTAATCACAGAAGGAGTGTTGTCGTTCTTGAAGTTGCTGTTTGGTATCTCGCGATAAACAATGTCTTGTGAAAGATTGTCTACCTCAAAGTATTCATTGCCCTCAGAATCATTAATAGACACTATCTCTGCAACGTTCGCAGACTCTAACTCTATGAGCTTGAATCTTTCAAAGTCACCTACGGTAATCTGCTCCCTCTTGAAGAAGCCAGAGACCACATTGCCATATGCTTTAACAGCAAAGAAAGTTGGGGCACCGGTTGTTGAATCTACATTTGCAACAACCACTTGGTTTTTTGGATCAGAGAAGTCTACGTTGTCTGTCAAAACAAAATTCAATCCTGAATTAGAAGTGAATCTGCTTCCTCTTTTCAATACAGGCAAATATCTTGTATCTGGCCCCAAGCCAACAGATGATGCTGGAACTCTAACATATAGCGAAACTACACCATATGTTGATGGTCTTCCCTGCTCTTTGTAGCCAAGGATTCGTCCGTGTCGCAATACATTGGTTAGCTGGAAAGATGTATCCAAGAACATCTCGTTTACGTTGTAATCGAGATAGAAAGAAAGCTGGTCTCCCACATATGCCATCGAGTCTAGAACGATAGAGCCAAAGGAAGCCTCACTGAAATCCTGAAAAGTATCGGGATAGAATCTCTCTGCTATTTGCTCTAAGTCTCTTCTGATTCCACTGAATTCTCTATTTGTATAGTTAATGGGTATTTTCTTTTTTTGGTTTTGAGACATTAAGTTCGGTTCCTTTCTTACTAAATAGTGAATTCTATCAAATCATTTACCGCTATAGATGGTATAGAATACTCCATTTTGAATGCTAAGCTGTTAGAATCTGGGTCTATCAAGTAGAAGTTGATTTGTCTAATCGATACATCTGGCATATAAATTCTTACTTGTTCTCTTATTCTGCTGTCTATCTGTGAATAAACATTATCTGAGAAATTTTCAAATAGAAATCGCTTCATGCCAACACCGAACTGGGGATCCATGATTCTTTCTCCCGGCTCGGTTAAAATTAGCATCTTGAGGTTTTGCTTTATGACCTCTCTAATTCTCTTGAGCATACCGAAGCCATCGGTATCATCTAAAGACAAAGGTAGTCTAACTGCTATTGATGACATTAGTCGCCCTCTCTCTATAAATACTACTTATCAATCTTTTTTATCACAAAGAGCACCGTCTGCATTGAATGGGTTTGTTCTCAGCATTCTTCTCTTCCACCAAGGTAATAGTCTCTGTCCAGCCGCTGGCTTAAATGAAGCTCTCAGGCTCGCCAAGAATGCTTCACCGGGAGTGGCCGCATCATCACCTTCAGGATCGAAGTCTCTTGTGTTGTAGAATCCCTTAAACAGTTTTTTGATTCTAAACTTAGATTTGGTTAGGATATTCTGATCCCACTTGTCATAGTGCAGTAAGAACAGTCCGTTACCCGCAAAGAAGCCGGGGTTCCTATCTTCTGCACTAAGCCAGCCCTCTGAACCAGAATCTTCTAATGTAGAAGTAAAGGTTCCGTCTCCATTATCAGTTACCGCAATAAACCTTCCGGGCGGATTACTGTCTCTATCGTAATCAACGACCTTCTCGCCAATCGATGGAACAAAGGCCAAGTCGTTGTAGACAGAGAGGGTTGATAGAATCTTGCTAAGCGGGAAGACATACTTAACAACCGCATTGAAATCTGGATCATCGAGCAAGTTGTTCACCAAACAAAGTAGTAATTTGGTCTTTGCTTCAAGTGGCTGGAACTCCGTCACAGGTAAGTCAAGTGCATCAACCTCCACTCTTGCAACAACACCTTGAGCAGTGGAAAGCTGTAGTCCATAGCGTACACCAAGCTCGCCTGTAATGCCTATCTCTGCACCATTTTCATCATAGACAAGCTCCATTGTTCCGGGGAATAGGTCAGAGATATTGGTAGAGTCTGGCTCCAATCCAGCGTCATTGGCGGCGTCGAGGAGGGCTTGCTTTGCATCATCGTTGCTTCCATATGGTTCTTGATCACCGATTCTTATGTACTTCTCAAGCTTAAATGGCTTATCAGGTGTTGGCATATCAGTACTAACCCAATCAACATCACCAATTGGAACCACTATCTTCTTTGCAGATACTCTTAATAGATCGTGGTCTTCTTCTGTATGATATGGACCAACCATGTAAACTGGATCGCCTTCTTCGTCTATGTGAACGTGGTAATAGCCAACATAGTCTTCTCCCTCAAGAGTTATAAGTTCTGAGCCAGCGGAGTAGAGGTCTTCGCCCTCAGTTGGCAACTCCTCTACTTGCTCTCTTATTTCCTTATCGATATCCAAGCTTGAGCCAACACAGAGGCTTTCAAGAACATACTTTCTCAGATCTGAGATTACATCATTTTCTGCGAATGATGTGCCGTTGAGGTTTTCCATGAACACATTACCCATGAACTCCAACTCTTCTATAACCAACTCTTGTAAGATTATCTTGGCATCTGACTCGGTTTCTTGAATAACTTCAAGGTTCTTGTCTGCTCTATAGTTTTTGAGGCTTTGCAAGAATGGAGCATCGCCCATCTTCTTGGCATCTTTTAATCCTACAATGGTTCTACCATCGTTGGTGGTGTATGTGTCTTTGTATATGTTTCTATGCTTCTTGATTATTTCTTCTATTCTCGTCAAGGCGTCCACTACAGGACCGGGAGGATCTGGCAGTTGTCCGCTAGCATATCTTCTGGCATATGTCTGAACAGACTGCTCCAAGAACGCATACCAGAACTCTTCATCCTTGAATGGGTTGAAGAATTCAAAGCCGCCAACTGGTTGAGCATCTTTGAAATCCTCTTCCATCTTTTCGATTACATACTGTGCATTTATTCTACTGAAGCTGTTCACAAAATCAGGTTTAAACTTGGTAAATGTAGCCAACCCCTTCAACAAGTGAACACTTGCGTAGATGCGAATCGCAGCACTGATAATGCCTTCGATGCCAGCCTTAGATGGCCTCTCAAGAATTCTGTTGTATGGCTCTTCTCTCGCACAGTCTGGATCTGTCCTGAGTCTTTCATCTTCTGGGATTGAGTTGTAAGAGTCGCCAATTCTCTTTTGGATTGACCCAAAGTCAACCAAATCAGAACGATAAGGCTTGCATGGTCCTATTTCTGGGAACATTACATCAATTAAGCCAAGCCACCCATCATTTTTAATTGGCTTGATGTACACTGGGGGATTTATGTAAGAGCCGCCAAACTTAGCTGGGTCTAAGTAAATCACTCTTGCGTTCTCTTCGCCATTATTAAACTGATCTCTACTGATTCCCAAAACAGCATCTTCATCAGAATATCCTGCGTCTTCGTATGGTTTACCGGTTTCTGGGTCAACATACTCAACGTCTTCGTATGTTAGATCATCTAGGGCTGCTCCATAAACGAAAGCCGAATCGTTTGTATGGATTTGTTCTGCAAAGTTGTTGAATATGGCATTCATAATGGCATCATGCGCAGTCTTTACGGATGCGTCGGATGGGAGTGTAACGGTACCATACTTTTCGAGAAGATCCTTAAGAAGGTATACTTGTGGGATGTATGTTTTCTTCTGCTGTGTTGTCTCGTAGTATCTTGGATATGTAATTGTATCGACACCTTCCAAACCGTTATCGACAGCGGCAAACTCGTAGGCACGCCAGCGCAAGATTGACTCTTCAGTATTGGAAGAACTTTTAGACGAAGAATCATCCTTGTCTTCGTAAGAAGAATCGGCAGCATCTACCTTAGCCTTAGTATTCACTACATTCCTTATAAGAATTCTACAATTATCATCGGATCTGTTTATAAAATCACCATTTTCTTTCTCAATATCTGACAAGAAGAGGTTAACCTCGAATCCATATGAGAAGCCACCTGTGCCCTTAGCATTGTCTCTAAACTCTAGTCTTATATCTTCTTTGCTCTTTCTTGCCTTTTTGGTAAACTTGATTCTCTCTCCTGCAAAGTCAACACCAACATCAGTATTATATCCGTAGTCTGGAAGGGCTAACAAATTCACATCACCGAAAAGCCCATCAAATCTCAAATCTTCAAATGTCTTGTAAAATTGTATATCATCTTGTTGTTGGTTGTTGGAGTCAAAGCTACTGGCAGCAATCTGTCTTGGCATTTCCTCTTGCATCCAGTCTGCCACCTTCATCGGGAATGCACCATGCTGTCTTTTTAGTTTGGCATATTTTGTATCATTTTCGGGTTTCACTTCTGACTCAGTATTTACATAGAAATCAACGAAATCCTTTTTAAAGATACGACCAGAGTTGGCAGACTTTCTCAAGTGAGCAGTGTAGGGGTTGCCCTCGGTGTCAGAAAGCACCATGTTGATAAAGCCCCAGTTTCTTTCAAACGGGCCATTACCAATCATGTCGTAAGTGTAAGCAATCTTAAGTTGCTCCATGTTTCCGTCAAGTGACTTGGTTGTTGCCTTAGCAATCTCTTCCGGCTCAAATGGAAGCAAGCCGTTGCTACAGCCGGGATCGGATAGGATTGGCGGCAAGTTGTTGTTCAGATAGTTTGGAATACCATCGTTTAGAATAGTTGCTAAGTCCTCGATATCGTTCTTGAACGTATCGCGAGCACTATCACACAACTTAGCAATCTGTTCTGGTGATGCACGACCCTCAAGAAGCCCAGATCTCAAATTACAGAAATCTTCGATTTGTTCGGGAGTCGCACAGAGAGTCGGGTTAGCTGGTAACTGATCATCTTCTGACAACCCAGCAGCAAAATCTTTCAGAGCCTGCTTGGCTTCTAGTGGCATTAGATTGCCGATGTTGCCAAAGAAAGAGCCGATGTTCTCTCTGTTATTGAATGCAGCAGCAAACTGTGGGTACTCAAACTCAACTAGGCTCTCCATGACCTTTAGGAAGGTTTCAGATGGATTGCCCAAAACAGCGTCAGTAAGTTCTCTTCTGCTTGTCGCTGCTGAAATGTCTTCAGCGAAAGATAGAACGGCGGCTCTGTCTGAGAATGCTGCACCGCCAGCACTCATTTGCTGGAACATATCAGCAATTGTGTCATCTATCTTTTCTTCATCGGCTTGGGGTCCACAGATTGTCTCTCTGATTACGTCCTTGAAAGTTGTTCTGCCTGTGGCCAATGCAGGAAGTGCCGCAGCAATGTCCCCAACTGCTTCCAGCGCCTTACAGATTGCGTCTCCGATTAATTCACAAATCTTGACAATAAGTTTGATAATGATTCTGACAACAAGCTTCTGCAACTCAATCTTGATAATCTGGAACAAAATCCTGAATAAGTCTTTTAATTTTGGAAGATAAGCAAACGGATTCTCAAGTCTTGGCAGTCCAATGTGCTGTGTGTTGCGGCAGAATGGAAGCTCAATATCTTTCAAGAAATCCATCAAACTGGGATCAAAGATTGGGGGGATAGGACAATCTATGAGAGATATGACCTTGGCGATTATCTGAGCACCGGGGAATCTGTTAAGAATGTCAAGCAGATCTAGAAGATTGTCGCTGTAAACCTCAATAAGAGCGGCAATGTAGGCGTCCATGACAAGTGCTGGATTTAGCTGGGAGCCTACGTTTTGTAGCTGAGCCTTGACTGTGGCATCACCTACGTCTGATTTTCTTGTATTTGCTGGTGGAATACCTGTGGGGGACTCGCTGCTGTATGAGTTCTCTCTTAGTAGTTTCTTGTTTTGTTCGCTGATTAGTTCAGGGTTTTCCCAAGGCTTGTTAATTTGTATATTTCCGAGGAGTGCAGGATCATTGTCTACATCTAGTCTTGTGTTTTCGCCCTTTGCAGCTTCGTCAGAAACACGCTGCTGTTGGGAGTCTGGTCGGAATATATCGCCACTTTGTAGCTTTTTCTGTACAAGCGCATCAAGTTCCTGCTGCTTGTCAGGGGGTAGCCCCACAAATAAATCAGCAAAGTTTTCTAGAGACATCGCAGTAAGCGCAGACTGAAGCATACTTGCTAGTGCCTCTTCTAGTGTAAGTCCCTTAAACAAACACTGAATAGCATCGAGCATCAAATCGAACAATCCACAGATTCTAATCTTGTCTAGTCCATTTGCCCAAAGCAAATCAAGTTGTCTGGTTAGATCTCCACCTCCGGATGCACCTGAAAGCAGAAGAGCGCAGAAATTAGAGAACACTTGGTCGTTTTCATCTAGCTCTTTGAACGCCTGCTCAATTGCAAACGCACCAATATTTTTTGTGACCTCATCGCTTTCACCGGTTGGAACAAACTTGGTAGCATCAATCTGGTCAACATCTTTACCTTGAGCAGACACCAAAAGCGCTTGCGAAGGTATCTGTCCAAATTTTATCTTTTGTTCTAATAGGTCTTTGTACTCTTCGTTGCACAGGGCTTTGTGGAACTGTAGCGCAATTGCATCTCCAATACCAAACACATCGTCCAGAATATCTTGACCAAGCTGCTTTGCTTCACCAGCAAGATTGTCTGCTATACAAGAGATGGCAGTGTTTTCTGGATCTGTGTTTGTGTACCCTGCGTTAATGACCGCATCTATCTGTGGGTATGTGTATTCTTTTAGGAATTCAAGCCATGGCTTCGGGACTCTTGCAGTCAAGTCTCTTTCCATTTTCTTCATTTGGGCAAAATAGGCTACTGCTGTTGGGTCTCTCCAGCTTGACTTTTTGTTCAGTCTTTTCAACTTCTTTAGGACTGTTGGTTTCTCGCCACAAGTCTCAGTGTACACTCTTAGTTTTTTGGCCTTGTATTCAGGAGAGAAAGTGAATTCTATTTTTGTAACCTTGTCTTCAAATAACCCAGATAATCCACCCACGCCGGGTATATTGAATCCCTTTTCATTCAAAAACGAATCTAACTGTGGAATTAGATTAGCGGTAATAGAAGAGCCCGGCAGTAGTCCAGCGTCACCATAATTCGGTAGATTAAACAAGCCGCCACTCTCTGTAAATCTTAGAGTACCCCCATCAGTAAATCTGTATACTTTTTCGTACCTTGAATATAGATTGAGTGATTTTCTGACTCTTATAAGATCTACATTCATTCTTGCAGCTTCAAATTCAACTACAATGTCTTCTGAGTCTTCATCTTCGTCATCCTCAGCTTCTTCTTCAGCATCAAGTTGAGATAATATCTCAAAAGGAAAAGAATACAAAAGCTTGAGGTGAGAGTTTGGTCTTGGGTCGAGGTCGTAGTTCCAATACTCTACAGCCTCCCGCATCATATCAAAGTTACTGTCACTCACTGCCTTCTGATAATATTCCAAGAAAGCTTCGATTGCTTCCTCGGCATATTGTGAATACAGTTCCTGCAATGCCTCTTGGGCTTGCAGTTCTGTTGAGGAGGCACCAGCGCCCGTGGTAGTCTCAGGTGTTGTGATAGATATCTGGTATTGGCAGATCTTTTCGTTTAAGAACGGAGTTAAAGCCTCGAAAGTCTTCCAGTTTGGGACAAGTGCTTTAGGATTCGGCACACAGTCTTTACAGACTTGTTCCTCGGGTGGCGGTAATTCTACCTCACACACATCGATCAAAAAGTCTCTGTTTTTATCTTGATATTTTAAAAACTTGGATTCTGCCATGTTTTACTCTTTTCTATATTTAGGTTGATTTTACACTTCTACTGCAAATAAATTTGTAACCAAATGGGGTTAAATGGTTGAATTCCCACATAGTTTTGTTAACTCTAGCGTGGTATAGGGGGTTCATGACAGTAGTTGGAAGAAGGGCAGAGTTAGCAGATCCAATAATTCCCGAAGCCACACCGTGTGGCGGATAAATTCCAGTGGCTGCAAATGCTGCGGAGGCTGCGGTATTTACGGACATTTGTATGAGCCCGAGATTAATCAGCGCACCTAATATTTCCTCGACTATCTCGCCAAGTTCTCTAAGAGCATCTCTTGTGTTGTATCCCATCGCAATTGGCTGGAGTGTCTCGATTGTCTCGACGGGATTCTCTATACCGCCCCATACTTTTCGAGGCTCTGTGTTGTTTCCAGCTATAAATTCAATGCCGGGTGCAGGCTGGGATATTTTGCCACCAAGTGAGTTGGTCTCCCCTTTATTTCCAAATCCTTTCCAATTGTTCCCGCGACCAGTAACAATCTTTACACCTTCTCGGCCAAACACTCTGACACCATCAGCCTTGATACCGATAGCGCTTCTGCCTTTTGGATTTCCAATTGAGCCTTCAACAATACCAAAGTTGGTGTCAATGTCCGTAAGCTGGCTTATGTAGATTCTTGCCGCATCAGCAGCAAAGTTGTTATCAACGTGCGTCTTTTCTTTGACGCCTTTGCCACCACGAGCAGATGACATTCTGCCTACAACCAAATCTATGCTAGCTGCTCTGCTACTACCCTTCGCTCCATAGCCAGAAGCCATAGAAGTTGGCCTATCTGAGCCAAGCACAATATAAGCCCCGTTTTTGGACATAATCTTTTCATTTGGGGCATTTTTATATTGCGGGCCTAACTGTGCGTCTCCGTTATCAGCGTGCATTAAGCCGCTATCGGATGGGGTAGTGTTTACTTGTTTTTTTTGTTTTATGCGCTCTTCTGTAGGAGAGCCTTTGTCTGATAGTTTTTTTGCCATTAGTGCTCGTGATTTTCTTCAGGTTCTTCAGCGCTGGAATCTGCTAATCCATCCATTGATACTCCCGATAATGGTTGCACATTTGATGGATTTTGATTGTAGAATTTTTCCACTCTCTTTAGAAAATCTGAATAATCAAAATTACCAACAAGGTGTCCGGGATCGGACCTACGGGAAGGATCAGTATCTGCGTGAGTCTTTACCGTGGATTTACTAGGAGTCAACTCCCATCTTATTAAAATTTCTGCAACAAGCTGCGCTGTAGAATCTACAAGCTCAGTAGTATACATAAAACTATATCCGGGTCCTGCAGTACCTCTAGAGGGGTCTTTTGCTGGACATTTCACTGGTGGACATCCAGACCAGCGACGGGGTTTTCCATTTGCTTTTTTTCCCTTAAACCCCGGATCAAACCTCACACAACTGCTGTGAACACCCTGATGATAGCCCACCATTTCGATGCCAATAGATTTATAATTACCCGGCCCATGAGTTGCTATGTCTTTTTCAGGCACCAATGGTGCTATGTTACCATTGCTATCAGTGGCATAGTGTATTGATACTCTTGTGCTTTTTCCCATACTTGCTGCAGTTCCTGCTGCGCTGCCATTATATTTAGCATATTTTCCATAGGCTGGGTGTTGTGTCCAGTTTGAAGCAGCAGAATCAGTATTATGTATAATGACATATTTTACATCTCCCGGCTTTCTATTTGCAGGTCTATATCTCCCTAGTCCATTACCAGTGGTAGCTGCGCCGCCGCCTGATCCGCCTGCGCCAGTATAAGAGCCAACAGCAGTAGCGCCCCCAGTTGCTGACGCCATCGCAGACACCAGAGTGTCACATGCTTCAGCAGAAGCCGTGCTTGGCTCTGGGTTGGCAACTAATTTTGAGTGCTTTCCAAATTGAAGATTATATCCAAAAACATTCTTTGTTAACTCCACTTCAACCTTAGAGCCAAGTCGAGGGACCGAGTTAGCGGCGCCGCCTTCTTCATTTGACACAAAAAGGGTATGCATGGCAATAATTTTTAAAACCGCTTCAGAATCAGCAGCATATGTTGAATCACAGGGATCTGGAAGAAAAGAGTGCGGAGAGTTATCGCCTATAATTCTTGCTCTATAGGAGAACTGTGTTGTAGTGTTGTTTACATTATTCCAAATCTCTTTAAGTTTTCCAGTATCGCCCGTAAAAAACTGTAAATCTTGCGGGCTAAATGGAATTGGATCTGAAATAACAATTGCTTGAAACTTTGTTTGATCTCCAAACGCATCATACTTCAATCCTTTGCGGACTGAGTTGGCATATAGATCTTTAGAAGACCTGCGATCAGTAAAAGTTGAAAAATCTATTTTTTCTTTTATTGCCATCAGGCTTCTCCCTGAATCATATCAAAGAGACTTGCCTTGTCCTCGTCAGACAAACCAACTTCCTTGGTTCTCTCCTTTTGCTTGAGGGTGAGAACCTTCACCAACTGCTCGTTAGAGCGCTGCATGGTTTCAATGTGCTTTGCAGCGACAGGGGAAAGTGCTCGGTTGTTTTCTGCGTTTTGAGCGATTTGGTTGGCCAACTCATTCAAGAACTCGCGTGCAACCTTGCGGTCGTTGCGAATGTTCTCGATTGCTTCTTCCATCAAATCGTCAAATTCATCGCTCATATTTTGCCATTCTCCCAGTCTGTCTTGAAATCGCAGTATAGCTCTCTAAACTTGTTCAGAGAATTTACGACCTGCTTTGTATTGAGACCTGTTATCTCTCGCAGATATAGGTAAATAGCTTTTTTATTAAAAATTTCTATGTCGTCTTTGCTCTCGAACAGAACGATGATTGCCTTGTATACGCGCTCATCATTATCACGCATGTCATTGAATTCCCAAGTCTTCATGTCTTCGTAGAAGGATCTCCAGAACTCTCGCTGTAACTGTTCGGTGACCCATGTCTCTTCTGTTGCTAGATACTCTTGCTCGTACTTCTTGGGAGCGGCATCGTAGTCCACTTCTCTTTGATTCTTGCGCTTTTGCTTCTTGACCTTATGGATAAACCAGTTTTTTGTGATCACAGAGAAGTAGGAGAATGCTTTGTGACCCTTCTCAGGCTGGAACTTGTCAAGGATGGTCATTAGCCATACCTTACACTCTTCTCTTAGGACATCGATGTTTGGAAGAGTCGTGAACTTGTATGTGAATACGATCTTGTCTACCATCTCGCTAAACGCAGGCTGTAACATTGTTACATAGATCTCAGTCTTTCTCCTATTACAGTCTGTAGAGCAGTACTCGATAATTGCCTGTTCGTGCTCTTTGGTAAAATAGTGATTAGATTTCTTCGATCTGCTGCGTCTCGGCATCTTCTTCTCCGTCTGGTATGTATATGAAGTCAAACTCGTCCATGTATTCTCGGAAGGAACGAGCGTGATCCATTAGCGCCTGTAGTGTTTGGTCGCCGTAGAACGCCTCTAGTTCGTATACCTTCTTTACATGCTCGGCAAAGCTTCCTGCTGCTGCTCGTAGGTCATCAATCTCTTCTGAGATCATGACAAGCTTTTGTGCTACGTTGCGAGAATACACAAACAGCAGCGCATTGATCCCGAGAGACAACAACAGGATAAGTGATAGTATCATCTCTAACCTACTCATAAAGTCCATTACTTGCTTCCTCCTTCATCTCAGCCAATAGCTCACGATTGGCTTCGATGTATTCGTTTGTGATGGCACCAGTAGCCCTAGAATCTTCCTGTTTTTTGTTCAGGACTATCGGCTTACCCACCATTTTTGTAACGCTCTCGTGTCCACAGAGGTCGCAAGACTCCTTTTGTTCTGAGAACGAGTGAAAAGCCACGAAGTCTCCCTCGCAGCTTTCACATTTGTATCGATAACGCGGCAATTAGTCGCCCGCCATGTTGAGCAGGTCTTGTTCAGTGATTGGCTTGCTGTTGCTGACGCGGACAGTTGGTGGGTTGGTTACTACGAGGCCATCGTCGCCTGTCTGTAGCTCAAAGCCCTTAATGATTGGAACGATGTCCAACTCATTTAGTAGTGACTCCTGAAGAGCCATCATTAGGGCACCTACTGCCTGATTTGATAGTTTGAATGTTCCGTTACTCATCTTTTTCTCCTATAAAATTTTTGATGTAACCTAGGACCCTCATGGAAACAAATGCTTTTTGAGCGTACTCTAGTAAATCACTATTGACACTATAATAACCCTCAATTCCATCATTTTGTATCTTTATTTCAATTTGTTCTATTTCTTTTTTCAACTTTTTTAAGTTATCCTGAAGGTCTCTAAATTCTTTGTTTTTAATATCGAAAAATTGCATTTACCACCTAAAGTTATTTTTGTAAAAGTTCACTATTGTTGGCAACTCTTCATCAAAGTTTTTAACTGGGCTCCAGCCAAGACCTCTCAACTTGGAATCATCGAGGCTATATCTTACATCTTGTCCCTCTCTCTTGTAGCCAAGGTCTACATACCCAGAATAATCTCTATCATCCTCAAAGTAAGACTTGATAATCTTCTCAACAGTATGCTTGTTCTTTTGCTCAAAGCCGCCTGCTATGTTGTAAATCTCATTAACGGTACCAGATTCTACAATCTTAATCACAGCTTGGGCTGTGTCATCAGCATGTAGCCAGTTTCTTACTGGCTCGCCTTCGTCATGAAGTCTTATTCTCTTTCCTCTCTGAAGTAATTTAACAGATAGAGGTATGAGCTTTTCTGGATACTGCCCTACGCCATAGTTGTTTGTTGGCCGCACAATTACATACTTCATGTCATATGTTCTTGACCAAGCAAAAATCAACATGTCTGAGCAAGCTTTAGACGCTGAGTATGGATTAGAGGGGTTGAGTATATCTTGTTCAGTATGGCTTCCATCGATAATATCTCCATAAACCTCGTCCGTACTAAAGTGCAAGAATACTGGTAAAGAATCAACATTCTTTTGCTTCTTGCGTATAAGGTCTAGCAGATTCTTGACTCCATTGACATTGGTATGGATAAAGTCTTGTGATTCAACGATAGAGTTACCAACGTGTGACTCAGCAGCCACATTAATCACACAATCACAATCAGGCAAGTAACTTAGTGTTGCTATGTCATCCTTTACAAATGTAAAATTTTTGTTTTTAGAAAACTGTCGTATCAAATGCTTGTTAGCAGCATAAGTCACCTTGTCTATTCCATAGACCTGCCAGCCTTTTTCTAGACATCGTGAAGTCAGATGGGAACCAATCAAGCCTAGACAGCCAGTAATCACTACCAGTTTCATTTTATAGCCTCTATAAAGTCGCTACATATTCCAGCGATATTTAATTTACTATAGTATAACGTCTCTTTTAAATCTTTGCAAACAATTATTGATTTTTCTCCTACTAGCTTATTTGGATATGTCCAAATATGCCCTTTACTGGTTAGGGTAAAATCATCTTCTTGGTGCCAGAAGCAATGTATTCCTTCTCCCAACATAACCTCAAGAGCTTGCAAATTTTTAGCATGACACCACAGTTTTTCATTTTTTAAGAACTCTATATTCACAGAGTATTGTGGATAATCGTGCCCTAAATACAGCCTGCCTTTCTCTGACCAAACGTCAATTTCTATATCAAAGCCTGCTTGGAGGACTTCCTTTAGGTGGCCCGGATCATTTTCTAAACTTGGTGATATACCTTCGGTATTTCCTCTATGAGATATAAGGAACATTTTATAATTCGTACCCCAATTCATTCATTAACAACATATTGAGATTTTTATGAAAATATTCCTTTTCAATCAGAGAAACTTTTTGTTCAGATGGCTCAACAAACGTAGCATTTGTTTCTCTCATTCTGGGATCTATTCTTTTCTTAAAATCTAAAAATTCAGGATTGCCTTTCTTTAATCCAAAGTGATTAGAAATATCTAAAAAAATATTGTTCTTGTTTGGATCTATAAAGTCTTCAAACTTAAGTTTGTAACTCTTGGCAGGATTGTTTTTTATGAAGTCTACATAATGAGAATTTTTTAAATTCCAATCAGAAACAAAATCTTTCATAAACTGTTCTTTATCGGAGTAGTGCTTTTTCCTAGATACATACGTGCTGTATGGATTTCTGAAGGTGAAAAAATATTTCACTTCGTTGTTTTTGAACGCTTCATTTATTATTTTTTCTTTCTTCTTGCACTCTTTTAGATTCTCGTAATAATACTGTTTCGATATATCTGCATTTTCTTCCCAGTCATTTCCAGACCAATCTATTGTTTCTTTTACAAATCCGTGCTTCCATCCAGATAGATTAGATAAAACCAATATATCATCGTAGTTTAATTCTAAAAATTTTTGTAAATAATTTGTTTTGGTTCTTTGGAGACCATAGATTTTAAGAACCTTAGTTGACATAGTTTTTTTTCTCTCTATTTGGTATGTCTTTTTCAAAATAAGGATACAGCATAGTTGTTGGTAAATTACCTGAATATAAATTCTGATTACCGTCGGACATTTTCTTGGCAAGTTCAACGCCAGAGGTGCCAACTTTATTAAACTTTCTTTCAAAAACCTTCATTGAAGGGGGGTGTCCAATAGCACCAGATCTTTTATGATGCAAATTTTGGCCATCTTGCCAATTAGACATATGACAAATGCCAATCTTTTCATAAGCATCAAAGCCGCGATGGTTATTCATCTTTGGTACTAGATTGTTGTGTAGTCTTCCATGACCGTAATCATTAATACATGTTCTTTCAGGATTATGATAGACAGACCTAATAAAATAATCTGCTTCTTGATAGCCTATTCCACAGTATCTTTCATCCCAGATTCCTGTTTTCTTGATTGCGTCAACAGTGTAGCTACAAAAGCAATCACCTGCTCCGGTAGCGATAAAATCAAATTTTTCATGAAGTGAAATGATCTTTTCTAACCACCCAGAAAAGAACTTGACATCATTTTGGCAATGAATAAGGATATCGCAATCTGGTTCTTTCAGGTTTTGAAACCCGTGTAAAATTGCTTGATTCCAGTTTCTCGACAGATGCCCAGTAGAAAAGTCAGGTCTACCATTGTTATGTATAACCTTGACCTTATCTACAAACTTTTCTTCTAGAAAAAAATTAGAATGATTATTGATTATGCAAATTTCACAAAATTTATTAACGTCACAAGTACTGAAAAAACTATCTAAGGTTTCATTTAGAACTTGCGTCTCCTGATAGGTAACGAAATAAATCTTTATTCTCATTTGTTTTCCAAAAAGTTTCTCAAATCTTCCGGAGTTCCCAAGCCCCACATCTTATGAACATAAAAGGGGATTAGACTCTTCTTATCTTGTATTAGTTCATTGTAGACTGGAGCAATATAAAATTCATTATTAACTCTTATATCTTTCTCTATCATCTGCTCAGCGTATTTTACGAAATCTGAGCCTCTACGATACCAATAGATACCACAAGTAGCAATATCAGAGATTGGCCTCTTCTCAGCAACTTCTGTGATATATCCTCTAGCATTGGTTTTCACAAAAGACCACTTTGGGTGTACAGCGTTAAAGGTCCATACTATTGCATCTACATTTGTCATCTCTTTTAAAGAAATAAAGTTTTGTCTTTGATATTCTATAAATTGATCTGAATTGGCAATTAGCAAATCTTCATCATTGTTGATGTGTTCTTTGGCTAAGAGTGCAGTACATGCTGCGCCCTCGGTAAGACTATCTACTTCTACTATCTTGTAGCTGCCATTCGTTATTCTCTCCAAAGTATCAACAAGCCCAGTGTACTCTTGGATGTGCTTCTTTCTAACAAGAAAGATATACTCAGATACAAAATCTAGATTTTCTACCACCTTTTGTATCATTGGCTTGCCTCTAACATCTATCAGAGGTTTAGGGAATGTGAATCCCTCTTTAGCAAATCGGCTGCCTTCTCCAGCCATCGGTATCAAAATTTTCATATCAAGCTCCTTACAATTTCTATGTTAACTTCGTCTGCGTTCTTTACTATAAGAACACTTGCACCACTACTAGTGGCAGCAGCTATCCCTTTAGGTGAATCTTCTATTATAAATGTGTCTTTCTTGTCAAAGCTAAACTTTTCCATCAAAAACAAGTATCCTTCGGGGCTTGGCTTCGGCTCATCTACGTCCTGATTTGTTAGAATGTAGTCAAACAGATGTTCTATTCCAGTTTTTCTAAGCATTAGGGAGGCAGTCTTTCTTATGCTGTTTGTATAACAGCAGACTGTATGCCCTGCTTCTCTAATTGACGAAATCATCTCTATCTTTTCTTGCCTAATTGTAGCACATCTTTCTATTATTTCTATTGTTTTTTCTTGCTTGAGATCGTTTATTTCTTGATGGCGAGTTCCAGAAACTAATCCTCTGTTTGTCAAGATTTGTAACTTTTTGCTGGTTGGTATTCCATTGAACGTAGATTTGTGTTCTTCTTCGGAAATTTTGAAATTACAAGTCTCTAACAGCGCTTCGTTCAAAGCATCTCTATGCCAATCACAAGCCTCTACAAGAACTCCATCTAAATCAAAAATAAATAACTTTTTAGACATTTTTACCTCTTATATCTGGATCTATTCCATAGTCATGCAGTAGTTTGGCCAACTCTTCTGAATAGCATTCGTAATCCCATTTGCCTTTTACTACTGCAGTTGCAATGTAAGGATATATATCACTATCCCAATGAAATAAACCGCGTTTATTTTCTTTACTCTCAAAATAGTAACAACTTTTTAGATTCAAAAAATTGACATAATTATTTGAATTTTTCTCAAAAGACCAAATGTTGCTTCCTTTTGTATACCTATAGATATCTGATAAAACTTTTTTGTTTATAATCGTTGGCTGAATTGAGAAGCCTAGATTACTTGGGTTTAGATAGACATTATCTTGGATTTTCTGATGTTGCTGTTGATCATATGAAGCTTTTATCAATTTGATAAAATCAAAACCACCCTTATCTATTTGATTAGATAAGCTTTCGATTTTGGCAAAATCTGGCTGTCCTAAAAGGAACATATCCTCATGATGGAAAATAATTTTGTCTTCTTTAACTTTTTCTAAACTTTTATAGACCCTCTCTTGATAACTCAAAGTGTCATCATAAGAAATGATATTCCAGCCTTTAGTATCAAAATTATCAACCTTGTTGGTTATGAGATATTTGGTTTGAGATTGTAAAAACTTTTCACTTTGCCCAAACAAAAGAGGCCAAACATCAGAATAATCATAATGTGAGTAAAATACATATGCAATCATTATACCCACCTCGTTATATCATACAAGCCGCTTTTTTTAAAGAACCACTTGTGGTGTAGGTGGCTATCTGTCAAACGCCACTTTGGAAATTTCATTAAGTTCTCGCTCTTTGTTTGTCTATCAACTTCGTTAGTAAATTGTCTTTGATCATTAGGATCAAGAACATTAAAATAGTTTGAGTCGAACCAACCAGTTTGAATTGCCTTCTCATATTCAGATAGTGCTGAAAAGTCCTCTAGAGAAGATTTATAGACCTCAGCATAAGAAGACATATTTTCTTTTGAACTGTAAAACCACATATCAGCATATCCAACGTTCTTTTGATTCCAGTTCGCTGTATAGATATAAGAGTTGTCAGCATCAGGTAAAAAGTTTATGTATTTAACTTCTTCTCCGCCTCTTTGTGAAATATCAAATCGCGTTGTCAATACCCAGTCGTAATCTTTTTCCAAACACATCTTGATAGATTCACAACGAGAATAATAGAAACTTAAAATCCTCTCTGCAGTTGCGTTTTTGTACATCGTCCTTGAACGTGGAAAATGTTCATCAATATAGTTTTGATAAATCTTGTTGTTACTACAGATAGGTCCGAAATCTATTTGCTCTTCTAGTTTATAAGAAACAGGATTATAGTATTCTACAATCTGCTTTTCATATTCTGGCTGCCAACAATGAACATAGAAGTCTACTTCGTCACATTTTGATACAATTTGCTGATGAATATGTTCGTGGCCTCCTTTAGAAGTGGAAAAGTCATTTGTACTTAATGTACCAAAGTATCCATGCAAACACACCGCAACTTTCATTCTACGGTCTCGATATCTTTGAATAACGGGAACTCTCTTAGATCTCTATAGAAAGGTTCTTCTGGCAAATCTTCTACATGGTCTGGGTAATTCTGCATCAACATCAATCCTCTTGCAGCCTGCTCTGGTGTCATGTAAGCGTTCCAGCCATTTATCTCGATATTGTCTTCGTGATACATTACCTCCCCGCGACCTTCATACCTTCCCTTTCTAAACCAAGCGGCAGCTTCAGCGTCATCAGTTAAGATCATTCCACCTTTTCCAATCTTAAGGTGTTTCTTTATGTGGAATGACAAACACATCAGAGAGCCGGGAACATACATGTTACTTGTAAAGCGTTTTGCGGCGTCGTAAATGGGATAAGGCTCAAGCTGATATATGCCTTTCCATCTGTAGTCTTTGAATTTTACAGTACCACCTGCGTGCATAATAGATTGTGGGACTGACAAGTAAGTTCTTGCAGGAATTGTGACCTCTTTTACATCGAGATATTCACAACATAGTAGAAGGGCGTCGGTACAATTGTCAGTTGACACAGCGTACTTTGAGCCACAGTAGTCTGCAACTGTCTCTTCAAACATCTTAACAATCTTGTATGGATTATGTCTCATACTTTTTTCCTAAAATCATAAAAATTAATTCCATTATATTCAGCAATATTGTTGCGATTATAGCCTTGTGAGTCCCATATTCTTTCTATTGGTTCGCTAAGGACTTCTAAAAAAGGAGACTTTTGTAAATCTATTTGTCTTGATGAGTGTCCATCTAACTTTAGCTCAATGTTTGTTTTTTTAGAATCAACATTATTACTTGTTATTAGACAAAATTTACTAACCCTTTTTATTTCTCTACACACTTCTAAAGAATATTCAGTTTCTAAATGTTCCAAAGTGTGTCTGCAAATAATCAAATCTATTGACTTATCGTCCAATTCTTTTAAAGCAGAAAGACAATCGTTGTTGATAAATCTTACGCCTTCTTTTGAAAATAAATTATTGTTTCTCTCAACTATATCAGGCACTATGTCATTACCAATATATTTGGCTCCATAAAAATTTACATGCGACATCCAATTCCAGTCGCCACATGAACAATCAAAAATAGTTTTAATTTTTCTAGTTAATATTAATTCTTCTAGTTTTACTCTAAAACTATATGTATGATCTAACTGTGAACCTACTCCAGAATACGACTCACTTGAGCCCCACCTATTGCCATGATAAGTTTCTGTAAAAAGTTTCTCCATTTTAGATTTTAAGGTCATTGTTGCTCCAATAAATAATATTTTATCTTAAAGCCACATCCTTTAAAAAGTGCAAGACTAGCTTCATTGTCTATCTTTATCTTGGCAACTGAAGAAGGTTGGATTTTCTTGATTTCTGTCACCATAAAAGAAGCAATGCCCTTGCCTTGGTAGTCAGGATGCGTGGCCACTCTTATATCGTCATCGATAACACCAATATAACCTGCGGGTTCGCCATTGTAAAGGCAAATATAAAAACAATCATTATACTTGGACATATACGCTTGCTGTTGTTCTTGGGTTATTGTTTCTTGTTGTATAAACCCTTCTCTAACGCCGTCTAAGTTCCTTAAATTTCTTATGAACTCCCAATATAGGTAACTGTTTTTTACTAGCTCCATACGTCTACCTGACGCTGGAAAGGGCTACCAGAGTTAAGCCAGTAGCCTGTGAGATAACCTCTCGTATACTTCCATCCTTCTAGTCCAAGCAGAGGATTAAGACAAGAACCAATATCTAGAAAAGTGTTGTCCTGATTATCCTTGAAACACTCATAGATCACAAAGTTAGATAAACTTGCAGCAGAGCATAAGACTATAGCATCTTTAGTGTTTGTATCTTTAATGTACTTTTTTACATTCTCAGAAGTATCGTAATTGTTGATCATACAATTTGATCCTATTTCAAACTTCTTTGAAATTTCAAATGGTAGTTTTGATGTATCTGCCATTTCATTAACAACATAGATTATCTCCCTATTCATAAACAGGGGAACCATTTCTTCTACAAATCTAGAGTAATTTGCATTTATCAAAAGATTAGCAAAAGTTAAGTTAGGATGATCCCCGCCATGGAAGTCTATCATCCAATCAAAATTCTGCTTTCCAACATGGCCATCTGTCGAAGTACAAATACCTTTAAAATAGTTATCCTGATTATGCTTGAAAGTCTCAACCAGCTTCTGCTGGTATATTTGATGCTGGTCTGGATAGAATTCTTTATGCTCTTCTTTAGTGTACCTATTGGAGCCTTTTATGTCTCCAGTGACGTAGTGATTATCAGCTAGTACAACTGTTTTGTTTTGCAGTATAAACAACTCGCCATCGGAAAATCTTGTGAAGGCGAAGTTTTCTTTATTTTTGATTTTTTGAAGTAACTTATCAAAAGCAGAACTAAAATTTTTCATAACTTAATCTTCCTTACAGTTTGCCAGCCTCTCTTTAGACCTTCTTGTACACACCTATCTCTTTCTGAAAAGAACTGCTGATGAGAAACGGCAGAGTTGGTTGAGGTTGCTTTACTATCAATTCCTAACTCATTTCCAAGTATAGAGCCGTGAAGGCTTCTATCGTTTGCAGGGTGCGGTGGGCAGTATGTTGGAATGCCACCGTGGACTTTTGCCATAAACCCAAACTGTATATCTTCACCGTTATCCCAAGTTATAGGCTTTTCTTGCCAAAGAAATCTTAGCCACTCTCGCTTGAAAAACCAAGCATGTCCGACAAGATCGACCTCTGTGGCGGTAGGGTTTTGAGTTGGCCAACCGCAGCGGTCATGATTAACATACTGCTTGCTTTTCAAAATAATACCGGCAGAGCCAAGAATGCCCTCATGTGTTTCCATGGTGTTCAAACAATTCTCATGCCATTTGGAGCCGGGTATTGTATCATCATCATATATTGCAACGAACTCGGTATCGGCTAGTAGGGCTGCAGCAAAGCGACCATAAAATTTCCAGTTATAATCGTTTTTAAAAACCCTATCAACGTCAAGACCAGTTAGATCAAAATCCTCATTGTCTTCGTGATGGTTCACCCAGAGCCAAATTTGCTTTGGCTTTACAGTCTGGCTTCTTAAAGATTCGATCTGCATTTTTAGATTGTATGGGCGTCTGTAGCAATTTAGAATAACTGTTATATCGCCATCTTTGCTCTTTCTTGTTTCAAACAGCTTATCTTCTATTAGTGTTACAATGTCATTTCTCTTGGCATCAACAAAGTCAATAAGCTCAGCGCCTCTTAGATCTTTGAACCAAGGCTCATAAGTACAGCCATTCAGGTGATTAGTTACAAGCTTACAATCTAGCATCCTAGCTTCAAGAACAATTCTACTGAATGTTTCTAGAGTCTTTGGGAAAAACACAAAAGAGCTATAGCCACTGAGGTCTTTGATAAAATCAGAATATGGCTTTTTATCATGAACAGAAAACTCTATTTCTTTGTTCTTGCAATAATCAACCGATTCAGATGTACCCTTGATTCTATTAGAATCATTGATAACATAAGCTTTGCCATTTTTATTCTGGATGCTGTCCCGTATTAACTCTAACTGGCCTTTAGACCAAAGAGAGCAGCCAAGATTACTCACATTAGTGATATTGAGATTCTGCGACAATACATTGTAATGCTTGATTGATTGGCAGAAAACTTGATTGGCAGATTGGTAAAACTCTCTGTTAATTATGAACTGCGGAGGGGCTTTAAAATCTGAAAACAACGATGGATCTCTTGTTTTGAGATACTTGTGGTCGTGCTCAAGGATACAATATCTTTCGCCATATAGGGTGAATAGTTTTTTTACACCCTCGGATAATCCAACAAAGTTTGAAACGATGAAGTTAAATCCGCACTCAAGATAGAGTTGAAGATGTTTTTCAGTAAATTCTTGTGACTTAAACTTACTTACTTTATGCCCTCTAGATTGCAATTCCTCAATTAAAACCTGATCGTATATCTCAGCACCGCCAGATATCTCGTCTGCAAAGAAATCAGAAATAAAGACTATCTTTCTCATTCAAATTCCAGAACCGTTTCTTCATTTTTTGTCTCAATTATAGAAGAATCAAAGCCAAGGACTTCATCAACGAAACTCTTGTACATCGCCTTTTCAGAGAAACGTTCAGAAAGATAACAAGCACGGTTGATATCGCGCTGCTCATCATCTTCCTGATAGCAAAGACGCATCTGTTCTTTCGCAGAACCCTCACGAGCATACGCCCACATAGAGTCTCCAGTAATCACTCCATCCCAAACTACCTCTTTTTGGACTGGCTGTAGGTCGAAGGCGACGTTGTAAAATTGTTCGCGACCTTCTGCATCAACCAAGAAATCAAGCTGCCCAGACCAGCCCACAGTGACTACCGGAAGACCTGAGTATGCCGCCTCAAACAGAGGAAGACCAAAACCTTCACCGTGAGGGAGAGAGACAAATGCATGGATTTGGGAGTGCTGGTACAAGGAATGCATTTCGGCGTCAGTCATGTCGCCGTGGAGGAGGAACACTTTGCACTGTCTCTCTCCCTGTTGACGAAGGAAATTAGCAAGGTCTCCCATCAAGCGCTTGCGATCCATCAAGCAGTTCTTTGCAATATTGGACTTAACTACAAGACCCACATCCTCATTGCGGAACTCTTCGATAAACCACTTGATAGTGTTGTGGAGGTTCTTTCTTGGGCCAAACTGGGCAACACAGAGAAAGTTGAATGAAGTAGGCAAGTCTAGACCTAGCTCTGGTAGAACCTCAAAAGTCTTGACTGGATATCCGACTGCTTCTATGGGGGTCTGGTTTCGTAGAGTTACCTGCTCACCAGTCTGCTGGTTTACTGCCTGATACTCTGTGCTCTCGAATACCTGCTTGGAATGTCCAGACACAACGATAACCTTGTCCATCTCGTTTGACTTCTGAATCCACTGGTGAGCAACCTTAGTGGTCTCGATACCAGCAGTATATCCAATGTTTACTGGAGCAAGCTTCTGAAATTCATTTGGAATGGTTACTTGTAGAGAAATGTCGAACTGACCTCCCTGCTGAATGTAACCAATTGTCTTCTCAATAGTCTGGTCAATCCAGACGCGCTCTTCATCCATCTCGGAAGCCCAAGATGTTTGTCCCCACTTAATAGGTTGGATAAAAACTTCATATAGATCTTCACGAGAACGTAAAGAACGAAGAGCAAAACGAGCCTGCTCGCCATAACCAGAACGGGTTAGAAGCGGACCCTTGAGTAGAACTTTCTTTTTCATGCTACCTCCATTAAATGCCATCTATCGTAACCAGTCCTTGTCTCCCAAGAACCCATTTCCGTAGTGACCTTATCCATAAGTTCAACCCAAGACTTCTCAAAAGTCTCAAAGTTGTAAGATTTTAGCACATGCCTACGACCGTGTGAAGCCATTTGGCGATATTTCTTGGTTGGATTCTTGAGTGCAGAGGTGAGTGCCTTCTCAAAATCTCTTTGTGAGATTCTGTCTTCGTAGATGTATGGAACCTGTAGAGAACCAATAACTGTCTTTGAGGCAGGTTCAATACCAAAACCAAACCAGTTCTTGCCGTCGGTTACCTGTTCTTGTAGACCGCCTGTCATGTTGACAATAATGGGGGTGCCACAAGAAAGTGACTCAAGAGTTGCTAGACCAAAGCCTTCTGCATCAGAGATATTGATTGTGTAATCTGCCATCCGGTAAAGATTGGCAAGCTCCTGTGGATTAACCTTGGTGGTTGAAAGCAAGACTTGCCCTTGGCTTAGCCCAAGATGCTGAATAAGATGTGGCAGATCTTGACCGTGCGGATCTCGTGGATCTGTGTGCATTAGTAGCATAGCCTTATCGTGGCCAACCTTATCTAGCCACTCCTTGAACCACCAGATGAGAGTCCCGCTCTGCTTACGACGGGCATTGCGGTTGTTCCAGAAGAAGACCTTCTTTTTTGTCTTACCCTGTGTTACTCTCTCACGGAGCGACTCAACAGCACGTTCTTCCTCTTCGTTTGAAGCTGGGTGAAAGAAAGTCTCATTTACTGCATGGGGTAGGTAACAAGACTGAACATCAGGCGCAACCTGCTCAACAATTGCATGTGTAACCTTTGAAATACAAGCAACAACATCTGTAGAGTTGTAAAAGTCAGCATTGAATTTGGGTGCTGGGAAGTTATCCCAAACATGGTAATAAACCATTGGGATATTCGCACGAACCTCATTCTCAATCTCCCATAGCCAGCCATAGAATCTTGGATCAGTCATAAACCAGAGAACGTCAGGGCGTTCCTTTTGAAGGATGGAGCGAATAATCTCATGGTTTCCATAACCATCGATCGGGAAGATACGCCAATCGTCTCCCCATGGATCTACTCTCTGAGGAGTATAATCCTTATGCTTGACAGCCCCGCCAAGACAAACGAACTGGTAGCGTCCGGTCTTCAGCAGGGCTTCTATCATATACTTAGTTTGCGTCCCCACACCAGATGGAGACAGTGGGTGGTCTGATAAGACCAAAACCTTTTTCTTTGTCATTTAATCCTCTATCGACAATGTTCCGTTTTGTTAAAAGCACAAAACTTGCAAGAAAGTCTGTTCTTAATGTAACGCTGGTTCTTGATATTGTATAGTGCTTTTTTCAACAATTTTAGAGCGTTCTCTGTCTTACGTGGTCCGGAGGTCACTCTAAAGAATTCTACACGATCCTTCTTGGATGTTCTCTTAAGTAGTGCAAAATGAGTTTCAATGTTCTTTGGATCGATATCCATCTTCTGAGCAAAGTAATGCTTGTATAGAGTTAGCTGGTATGTGGTCATAGGTGCATTACGACGCTTGGCATCCCAACCCCAAGAACAAGTCTTCCAGTCGAAGATGTGTACCTTGCCATCAGGTGTGGCCACAACACCATCGATAAAGCCCTTGAAGACATACTCGTCTTCGTCTTCAATCTTCTCGTCAAGAGGAATCTCAGAGCCTAGGACTTCGTATTCTCCGAAGTAATCCGCAAGCGCATCTTCAATCTCAGGCAAGATAGCCTTGCCCTGCTCACGCATTTCTCCAACCAGCTTCTCGTCCTGCTCTTCGTTAAGCTCTCCAAGAAAGTGCTCAAAGCGTCGGATAAACATATCATCTTCGTTTACCTCCTCCTTCAGTAGTTTCTTCTCGCAGACTTCGTGGATAGCGTTACCGAAGGCAGTGTAGGCGTTGCCTTCAAAACCTCCGATACCATCGATACGAGTTAGCTTGTGATACCAAGCGCAAAAGTTCCAGTCCTTCAATGCCGAAAATGAAATGTGAGGCATAATAATCTCCTTATGCCTATAATATAACACCCCGATCGGATGCTGTCAAGCCTGATCGAGCTTATGAAGCTGAACTAATTTTTTGTATAGCTCTGGAGATGTCTTCTGGAGGTAATTGTGGCTGTCAGGATAAAGATAAAATTCTGTAAAGCCTGTTGCAAAATACTCTCGCAAAGATGTGGCAGCGTATGGAGTAACCATGATTCCCTTTAGAATCTCTGATAACTTGTCGTACCCAATATCATCTAGAAGAAATTGGTCAAATTCTTGGTCATACTCTGTATCGAAGAACATTTCTCGTGGAGCCTTAAAGCCCATATCCCATAGGACGTTGTAAAGGTGCATTCTCTTTCTCAGAAATTCTTCCTTGAGTTCTTGGTCTCCGTAGATTTCCATTCCGTATTGCTCTTCAACGGAGTGTGCTGTCTCGTGAACCAAATCATCCAGAAGGTCATCATTATCGCTCTGGATATTTGAGACGTAGAGGGCACCGTCTTTGTAAAACGCATTGATATCACGCTCCTCAAACTCGTCAAAGCGGCCAACAATGATCATCTCAACACCGTCACGTATATGCTCGGGTAGCTTTGCTTCGAGATTAGCAATCACAGCCTCAAGGTCTACGAGGTCATTCATCATCGCGTCTTTAGTAAAGACGTGTATACCATTAGGGGTATAAAAATTATTTGACTCTTCAAGCATCTTCTGGCGCTGCTGTATGTAATCTACTAGCATCATCTATCCCCTGTTGGTAACCTCGAACCCAGTTCTCTTCTGCCATGATCATGACAAACTCTGGGAATTCGTGGGCAAGTGTCTCTACAATCATTTGGACTGTAACTTCAAACTCGCCCTCATCTTCTTCTGTGGCGAACTTGTTACCGACATACTCAAGTAGCATTTGCTTTAGAGGTGTCTCGGGGCTAACGACAACACCTGCTAGTTCATTTGTTTCTGTATTCATACTTTCTCCGTGTTCCTAGTAAATAATCCGCTAAGGGATGAACCACACACCAGTTCTTATCTTGGTCTTTGCCCATATGATGGTCGTAATGCCATCGTAAGTGCTTGTAGCACCAATCAGGATTGTTGTGTGCATAGTTGTGAACAACTAAATAGACCATAGCATGAACAAACATTCCCGTGTAGGTTATCGGAGAAACAAACATTATAGGAGAAGCTAAAAGACATAAAAAGAAGACACCCACAATCTCTCTCATTGAGACCGTCCTATCAGCAAAGCCGTTCTTTCTTGCTTCGCGATGATGGACACCCCAATGAAAAGAAAATAAAGATGCCTTCTTCTTTCCAAGATTATGTAAAAAGTATTTATGAACAACCCATTCTAGTAAGCTAGCGAGAACCAATCCTAGAATGAATTGCCAAATCATTACAACACCTTCGATGCTAGAGTTGCGACTTCGGAACGTTCACCCTTTGTGAAAGTAACATGGCCAGCAATCGGGAACTCTTTGAACTTCTCGACAGCATGTGCAAGACCGTTTGAAGTCTCATTTACATACACGTTATCGATCTGCTCTACGTCGCCTGTGAGAACAATCTTGGTGCCCTCGCCCACACGAGTCATGATGGTCTTGATTTCGTGTGCTGTCAGGTTCTGAGCCTCATCAATGATGATGAAGGCATTTGCAATTGAACGACCACGAATGTAGGTAAGTGCTTCAATTTCAATCTTACCCTTTTCCATGTACATCTGAAGAGTGTTCTTATCGCCACCAACCAAGAACTGAAGGTTATCCTGAATCGGCATCAACCAAGGAAGCATCTTTTCTTCCATCGTACCGGGCAAGAATCCAATGTCCTTTCCAAGCGGCTGCACAGGGCGAGACACAATCATACGATCGTAATGGTTATCTCTCAAGCCAATGGTCTGTTGTAGACCAGCAGCAATCGCACATAGAGTCTTACCAGAACCAGCACGACCGACAAGTGACACAACCTTTACAGATGGATCCATAAGGAGGTCAATTGCGAACGCCTGTTCCTTGTTCCTTGATGAGATTTTCCAATCAGGTATCTTGGAGTGGGTGATCTTTTTTATGGGCTGGAAATGGCTGTAGAAGCGCCCTAAACAGGTCTTTTTCTCGTTAGCATTGGATACCATGAGGACATACTGGTTTGGATGCCACTCTTCCTCTACTTCGTCTTCTTCGATATAGATATCTTCGTCGTCATAGAAGCGATCAATCACCTGATCGTCTACAAGGTGGATGGCCAAACCAGAGTAAAGTTCATCTGAAGAATGCACAACACGCTCGGTAGTGTAGTCTTCTGACAACAAGCCAATTGAGTCACAGATGACGCGCATGTTGATGTCTCTTGACACAACGCAGGTCTTGCGAGTTGACTCTTCACGCACTGCCATCGCAGTTGCAATGATCATGTGATCGGGTATTCTCAGGTCGAGATCAGAAGGGAAAACAACATCACGCAGAACCTCGTAAGATACTGCGCGAAGGATACCAAGACCCTTGCCAATCCTCACACCCTTCATCAGGCTACCCTTGGCTCTCATCTCATCGAAAGTTCTGATAATCTTGCGAGCGTTGATGCCTACAGAGTCTTGACGCTTCTTGTGCTTATCAATTTCCTCCAATACCTTGAGAGGGACAAAAATGTCATGATTGTCAAACTTGAATAGTGCGTCTGCGTCTGTTAGGTAAACACTTGTATCAAGGACGTAATTTTTTTTAGCCATTAATTCTCCTATGACTGTTATAAATAGTCAGGAATGGAAACGGTTTTAGTCTAGAACTGGGATAACCGTAAACCCCTGCCTACGTTTGGGTCGGGCAGCCCCCCACCGTTATTACCGACGATGCAGCGGTTACCATAGGTAAATGTTCCAAATAGGCTGTACTTCGTTGATGTTGCGAAGCACTGAGTTCTTTGGTTTTACTGGCTTGTTGAGCAACCTCATACCTGCCTCTTCCGGGGTTCTATCGCGCTTTTTCTGATTACACTTCTTGCAGCAAGCAACAAGGTTTGTCCAACTGTTTCCACCATCACGAGATCGTGGAACAATATGGTCAATTGTGAGTTCCTTTGATGGCTCTACAATACCGCAGTATTGGCACTGGTTCTTATCTCTCCAGAGAATGTTACCTCTGGATGGGTGCAGACCATGGCTGACAAACTTCACAACAGTCTTGAGAACGATCACCGACGGAATCTTGAATGAAACTGAAGGTGAGCAGATCTCCTGCTCATATTCTTCAACTGCTGTTGCCTTGCCAACAAGACAAAGAACAAGAGCTTCCAAACAATCGATAACCCCCACAGGGCGGTATGTTAAATCAAGCTTAAGTGTCTTCATTTTGTGCTCTTTAGCCATGGCTCCTAGTAAATAGGAGTTATCGTTCTGAAATCTTGGAAGTTGTCTTTACTCTCTCGACCAAATCAGAACTTGAGTTTGCCTTGTTATTGCCACCAACACCCCAAAGCATCTCTATGCCAAGCTCGTCACATACAGCCTGTTCTGGCGTATTGTGCTTCTGGCGATCACCACCATTGGCGAAGTAGTCTGGCTTTAGGCGGCTAATTGCCTCGCAAACAGTCCCATCACCATCATCGACGCCAGATACCTTGATTACGCCTTTGATGGCAGCAAGAATCTCGGCGCGCTGTTCAAACTCCATGAAGACAAACCCCTTCTTACGGAAAAGCCAGTCATCTGAATTGGCCACAACAATTACGTCTCCATGCTTTGAGGCTTCTAGGATCATCCGAATGTGACCAATGTGTACTGGATCAAATCCTCCGCTGACCATGACGGTCTTTCTTCTTTCATCATCGAACATATCTTTATGTACAGTCATTCTAACGCTCCTATTAATCTGTGCAAGTGAATATCTATAATTTCTATTGTTTCTTCTGGTCCTGATGTCTCGAACGAACGCCCTTGTGGTGCTAGATGTTCAAAAATTTCGTAATCGTTTCCATCAGGAGAGCAGCGGTCACCAACAAAAAACACATCCCAATCGGTCTCTGGGAAATGCTTGAGTGCATATCTCTTGTCCCAGCCAGCAGGATAAATATCAAATGAGGTATCGCCTCCTAGTTTTATTGTAACATCATCTATGCCATTGTGCCTTAAGATTTCTCTAATTTTATGTAAATAAATTTTTCTAATGCTATAGACCTTATCCATTGCCTTGAATTGTTGCCTATCTCCATGCAGGGCATTTCTACCAATTGGTGCCCAGTTAAGAGTAGATCCTCGATTTTGTAGATGATGTCCTGTAAAGGGAATATCATAGTCAGATTCAGCTATCTGTCCTTGTAGTTTCAAAATAGTTGCCATAAGAAACTGAAACTTCTCAAAGCCAAGTTTTGCTTCCATCGAGTTTCTATGAATCTCGATAAAGTTACCGGGTGCCTCGGGGTTAGGTATATAATACTCAATCCCATTGCACGGCAAGATATGACAATTAAGACTTAACTCTTGATCGGCTAGGAGTGGCCAAAGTTGTTCCTTGATGTATTCTAATCCAGAGCCAGTCAAAAGACCAATCTCGGTCTGAAATGATAGCTCTCTTAGAACACTGAGCATATGCTTATTTATTGGGCGGCGGGCTTCTGTTAGTGTGCCGTCTACATCAAATAAACAAATTGAATTTTTTACGTTTTCCATCTGGTTTCTCGGGTTGTACCCCAGATGCTAACACAATTTGACAAATGTGTTCAACTCTTTCTATATGTTCAAACGCTTCCCACGGATCTTTTCCGACTGCTGTGACACCGTGATTCTTCTGTCCAACGATATCAAACTTTCTAATGCCGTCTTCTACGCCTAGATTATGGGCGGTATGTTCTGCTAGCTCTTTAGAAAGGGCATTCCATGCAGCAACATTTGGCCCAACACGAGTGTAGCGAAAAACTTCTGGGAATGGCTTGACCATTTCATCTAAGTCCCAGCCAGCGTACATAGCAGCAACAATATTCGGTGGGTGCAAGTGGACGCTACTAAGTGTAGTCTTGGCGTCCTTGAGAATACGATAGTGCATATCCCACTCACCAGTTGCCTGAAGGTTCATGGCAGAGACAAATTGAATCTTGTCCCCAATTCTCATCTTCGTAATCATCTCAGGACAAATTAAAACTTTTCTGACACCTGATGGTGTGAGGTAGATTACGTTTGAGTTTTTTCTTTTGACAGCTACATTGCCGTCTCGTGTGGTAATCCAATTGCGCTTATAGGCTTCACGCATTACGTCGCCCATTGCAGTTAACATATTATCTCCAAAAATTATAAGTAGGAGTCATAACCAACTTTGATTACTGCCCCATCATCCATTGAAAATTCAAAATAGACTGTGTTGGTAGACCTCAAGTAATACCATTCCGTTTCTTCAACCCCATTTTGATATACGACAATTGAGTCAGAAATAGGAACACGAGATAGTTTCAAATGAGTAGTCTGAGAAAACAAAAAGCTACTGTCAGCGAGTGCTAGTTGCCAATCACCACAGAAATCAACAACCATTTTGTTGTAGTAATTCATTAATTCTTGATACTTGTGTCCAACATTAAATTCACCATAAAGGCAATCTATATCAGATGTGGGAACCATTGCAATAGACACAACGTCATATTGAACATTTTGATGATATTCCTCTAGCCACTCATTAAACACCGATGCTGGAACAACACTTTGCTCATCTTCATCACTGATATAAAAAATTAATTTATCAACTCCGGGTCTCAAGAATGCAGCACCTTCGGGAGTCTGTGTGGCAAATCGATAGTGAGTCTCGAATGCTACCTCATAATAATCTGGATGTAGTAACGAGGGAGCTAAAATTAAATCAATTGTACTAGAGTTTTTATCAAATGGTCCAACAAAGTATGGTCTACCTGCGCTATCTACCAAAGAAGAGTTTATGATGGCCATCTGATAGTCATCAGTAATGGTCTCTATATCTGCTCTCAACAGATCCATTCCAATTGAAACTTTTTCGTAGTCGTCTCGCATAGAACAAGATGTGTCGAGAACAAGCAAGACATCCAAACTCACTGGCTTGGTTGGCTGCTCGAAATAATCAATGATTACCTCGGTCTCGGGTGGGTCTGCGTAGACAGGAGGTCCGGAGTCTTCTACGACGACCTCAACTTCTACTACTTTGTGCGGGCTTATTAGAAAGTCATTTCCGCACGAGAACAAGAACAAAAATAATAAACTAATAATCTTGGTCATAACAGTCACAAGGGTCGCACTCACAAACGGGGCACGGACCAAAGTAACTAGTCAATAGGTTCAAGATTCTCAGCATTTACGACTTTTCTCCTCCATTTATCGTCTATTTCTGGGTCGTCTATATAAATCTCATAGCGGTTATTTTGCAGTATATCAAGCACAACAGCTTTCTTTCCCTTTCTCAGATTCTCGCTTTGAGCATCTGGGAACTGTCGATATATAACCCATTCGTCTATTCTAAATCTATGCATTTTACAAAAAGAAGAAAGGTCCGGTGCGGATCTCTTGCTCACCGCAGCTAGCCTACAGTTTATCTACGGTTCCAGAATCCGATGGGTCGTGATAGACATGGACCCAAGTACCATAAATTCCCCGCCGAACCTCGGGGCAGAACACTTTTTCTACAGCTTATTAATTGTATTAATTAGCCCTTCCTTCTTGAAAAAGGAAACCTGATCGATCCTTAGCCAGTCACTGTACTTATCGTACCCTCTCATCTCAATCACACGCTGGCGATCCATCTCAAATGCTTCATCATCAACCCAGTCTACACGGACATAAGCCCATCCATTCTGGATCTTCTCTTCTACTACCTTTCCAAAACGAAGGCAGTGGTCTCCAAAGTTAGTCCAAACGTTCTTGCCAATCATAGAACCTCCTAGTAAAAATCTTTGTCTAGTTTCTCGGCTGGAACCTTACGCCACAGTGCGACAATCTGGTTGTCTTGTTGATTGCTCTGTGGGTAAATGAATCCTATACTATTATAACGTTCTTCAGCTAGGTTGGCAACCATTTCGTATGTGTTTGGCTTCAAATGATGGAACTTAGGGTTGTCAACTAGCAGAGTATCACCTGCATGACGCTCTTTTGTGTAGTAGAGTCCATCTGAATCTTTTGTCTTGATGCAAATATGCCACTCGTTGTAGCGTTCACCAACAGAACACTTCTGTGCTGTCTTCATCTTCTCTGCAAATTCTGGAATGTTGGCTTCCATCCAATTCTGCTGTTCTTGCTTAGATGATAGTCCTGCTGGGTCATCCATGATTGGATAGAGTTGGTTTGGCCTCAACCGAACACGATAGGGGACACCATCAATTCTTCCAATACCTGTGTCCTCCTGTCCGAGACGAGTAAAAAAGAAAACTCTTGGTCTGTCCCAACTTCTGTATTCTTGCTGAGTGTAATTCTTGAGATTTCTTGCAGCTACATCAGGGTCTAGTTCTTCAATATCTTCTGCTCCAGAGACATGATAAAGAATAATGTTACCTTCATCATCTTGTTCCAATGGAATATCAGAAATAAAATTTTGTTCTGTTAAGAACTTTCTAAAGTTTTCAATTATGAGTTTCATCAAAATAATCCTGTAAGTCATACTCATTTACTAACTTACGCAGACCTTCATAATCTATTCCAAGAAATCTAGCTGCATCCATTTTAGACTGAGTAGCACTGATAGCAAATTTGATTATTGCTTCCTTAACTAGTCTATTAGTATTAGATAATAAATTGAAAGCATAAAGTTTATTATTAATATATCTTGCAGAAAGTTCTAACTTAACAGCAATCAAATCTTCTAAGGTCATACTGTCAATGAATGTTAAATTACTTTCATTTATAATATTATTATATAATAATTTATTAATAACACTCTTATGCTTGTACTTTGATCTTCTCTTCTTCATAGATAGATCATAACACAAAGCTCTCAGATGTCAACTAAATTTCTAGATCTAAAGTCTCTCCACCTTCATCACCAGCATCTGCTGCTGGTTCTGACTTAGCGGCATCATATGCTTGGTTGGTGGGTTCTTCAACATTGGGCTGAATCTCAGCTTCAAACTTATCAAAGTACAACTTGAGGTTGGCGATCAAGTAGTCAAAGAATAATTCTTGATCTTCGGGATTAGAGAGCATATCGTAAGCATCGATGATTTGAGATTCAATTTTCTTGAAAGTTGTATACGCCATGTTGCGGCCAGTGGTATCCTTGCCTTCGATACCGAAAGCATCTCTTGGATCTTCTTCTTCTTCCTCTTCCTTGGGCTCTTCGGGATTGATATCAATGAACATATCATCTTCGCCATCATCGTCGGAGATCTGAACATCGACCTCTTCTTCTAGACCAGCACTCTCGGGTGCTTGGTCAGGAGCATCATTATTGAGGTCAACCGGTGTAAGGGTCTTAACCACAGCATCAATGATGTGAGCGCGGTATGACTCACGTTGTTCCTCAGAAGTTGTAAGAAGCTTGTAATCATCCTCAATTTGTGGTATAATCTTCTTAAGAAGGTCTTCAAGAACATTGATACCAGTAGACTTGTGAGGTGCCGGATCGTTATCCGGTGTTGCAGCCTCTTTTAGCTCATGCTTCAAGAACTCACGAATTAGGGCTCTTAGCTGCTGCTCCTCGGATTGAGTATTTTTGTTTTTCTTCTTGACAAGAGAGATCAAATCTCTTACATTCTCTCTAAGCAAATCTTCTGGGGTTTTCATTTGATAATACCTTCTTTCATAAGTAGTCTTAAGACTTCTTTGTATAAGTATAGCTCATTATACTCATCTTGTTTCTTCTTTTTCTGCTTTCTCGTGGCCATCGGTGCTCCGTATCCTTGGACAGCACCACCAGCCATAGCAGACATCTCTTCTAACGAGGCATCGAGACCCAGTATAGAGCGCACATCTTCCGTTCTACCGTCTCCAAAAAACTCATCAGCGTTCTCACCCTGCTCTAACATTTTGCGAGCGTCAGTGGCGCTGTACGGCTCTCCATTGGGTCTGTTGGCTGGTACTACGGCAGTCTCTTCTGGTGATAGGAGTTCAACACCGGGCTTGACGTACTTTGCAGCAGACTTCCAACGCTTGAAATCTCCACCTTTCTGGCTAGCACCAAGAACCAATCTTGTTCCCGGCTGGAGTGGACCCTCGTCGCCAACATACTCGAATGTAGCAGTTACGGGTGATGGCTTGGGAGATATCTCAATGCGAACATTTGACAGTCCTTGGTCTGCGAGTAACATTTCCCAAATCTGTTGCGAGTCTCGGGCTGAAATGGTCTTACCACCAACACCCCTGCTTGCTTTGAGGGGAGAAGAAATAAGTACAATAACTTCGTCTGCCTGCTGGGCATACTGACGAACCATATCCAAGTGTCCTAAATGTGGTGGCTTGAAAGCACCGGGCACAATAGCGATGGTGCGACCACCAACGGGGTCGCCATCTTCATCTTCCAACTCAAGCATGAGTTCATCTATGCTGTTTACCAAATCAGACATAAAAGTCTCCTATAAGTCTAAGTCTTCCTCAAGTATGGAGACTTTGTTAAGTAAAACTTTGTTTTCGTGCTTTAATTTCTTGACTTTTAGTCTGGCCTCAGTTAGATTATCTCTAATAGAGGAAAGCCTAGCTTCTTCCGCAAGAGAGCGAGCCTTTAGATCCTCGATTTCAGCTTCAAGGGTTTCCAAAAGGCTCTCAAGATCTCTTTGCGGCTCTACTCCATCCAGAAAGTCACGCCATCTGGACATCATCAATCCTCACTTACAGTCTTTTTACGACGAGTGGTACGACGACGCTTAGGCGCAGGTGCTGGAGCTTCAACAACTGGCTCTTCCTCGACTACAGGCGTTTCTTCAACAACCTCTGGCTCGGGAGCTACAACTTCTTCAACTGGCTCGGGAGCAACAGCCTTCATTTCCTCTATCATAGCAGCATTGGAAACAGCAGGCTCGGGACGAGCAGAGGGCATTTCCATTCTACCATTGTTTCTACGTCGAACTAGAGTTCTCTTCCATTTCTTACCCATCACTTATCCTCCTTTTTGGTCATAGCCTCTTTAACGAGTTTGCGAATAATTTGACGAATCTGTGCTTCGTCCATCTTGCCCTTGACGTGCTTACGAAGCTGTGGGGGGACCTTTGACATATCCTTGTCGGACTTCTCTTCTTTGTCTTCGCCCTTTTCCTTGGAAGCCTTAGAGATAGGCTCTTCTCTATCGCCATCGCCGTCTACATCAGGAAAATCAGGCTTTTCTGCCTCTTCCATGGGACGCTTACGCTCATCATCCTCACGACGGTCACCATTCTGTGCTCTGTCGGGGGTAGCAACGCGACCAGATGAAGAAGCACCTTCTTCAATCTCCTCACCCTCTTCCATGGTATCACAGCAGCAAGGGCTCTTACCACAAGTGCCACACATTCCTTCCTCAACGACCTCTTCTTCCTGAGACTCGGTGAGCATATTGAATGAGAAACCCCATTTTTCTGTTAAGAGAGATGGAAGCTCTCTGTTTTTCCAATCTTTAGTAGACATTTCAGTTTTTGCTCCTTTCTGCAAAGATTCATTGTAAATAGTGCCCTTTATGCTATCTTCCCAATCTCGGAAGCACAAATTGCCTTGCTCATATGCTTCACGCTCCATTTCACGGAGGTGTTCATCATTTTGAGCATAGCCTTCTCCCATTTCATGAGTTCCATCGAATTGGCCATTGCAATTCTGTGTATGATGCACCAACTCGTGAGATAAAGAGCGCATGACATCCTTTGGGTGCCTCCCATTGATGTATAGGGTAACTGACATCTGTTCTGGATCGTAGTAGGCAGTCTTTCCTAGTGGGTTTTGTGCGTTTGTAGGGTCATCACGTAGGAACACACGCGGTGGCTTCTGAAAGCCCATGCGCTTTTGTGCGAATGGCATAAACTGATTGAACAGTGGCTGTAGAATGTCTTTCATTTGAGGAAGGTCTCACTTTGCTTTGGAGAATACCAAATATACTCTAAGTAGTTGCCAAATGGGTCTTTGACATAGACGCCCACTGTTCCATCCCTATGATGAACTCTCACCCCATCTTCAGGCAAGTCTTTATAGTCCTCGACCAACACCCCGATGTGTTCATAGGGGTAGTATTCTTCGTTTATGAGGGCTATGTTGGTGTTTCCTACCTTTAAACGAATGTATTTGTGGTCTTTGTATGTAATTTCAGCACTAAGATGTCCCAAATACCATGATTCTGCGATTTCTAGGTCACTTACCTTGATTGCTATGTGGTCTATAATGTCCATTTTATACCTCTTTTTCTTCTGCTGAAGACACCAGTTTTAGTGAAAAAGTAAACAATTCTACCGGTATTCTGGGCTCTTTCATAGGCATTACGAGGGTTACACACACCATTCTATCAGAAAAAATGGTGTTTTTTACCTCTATAACAACT
>Ga0222718_10000214_pt1 | contig 61132 bp, 67 predicted proteins | sample C33_27DmetaG_FD_165045 | JGI IMG/M metagenome (GOLD analysis project Ga0222718, IMG submission 165045) | Estuarine water microbial communities from San Francisco Bay, California, United States - C33_27D | ecosystem: Environmental > Aquatic > Marine > Unclassified | place: USA: California... | reverse complement strand
ACATATTTGTTGAAATCTATTAAAATACATAGTATGAAAGATTACAACCGACAACGACAAGACTATTATTCATATAGGGCTAATATATGCAAAAACTCTACATCCTTGAAATGCGGAGCAGAAAAAACAACCTTAAAGGTTGGACAGCAGGTGTCTATTCTGCAGAAGCTACAGCAAATTATGCGAAAGTGGTTGAAGAAAATAAACGGCCTCAGTATAAAGGCCATATTCATAGAAAAAAATTAAATGCAATCAGTAAAGATGCAATCAATCATTGGCCGCATAGTTTATGAATTTATTTGTATTAGACACTAACCTTGACAAGTGTGCTGAGTATCATGTAGATAAGCACATTGTAAAAATGCCTCTAGAAGTTGCACAGATACTTTGCACCTGTATCTGGGTAGACGTACATCTAGGGTTTATACCCCGTGCACTCACAAAGCCTGAATCAGCAAAGCTAAATGAGATGAAGAAAGAAATCAAACATCTTAAACCTGAGGAAAGGCCTCTAACTCCCTACCTTCCTATGATGTACAATCATCCATGTACAATATGGGCAAGGTCTTCATTGGATAACTTTGAATGGACTCATTGTTATGGCAATGCTCTCAATGACGAGTATCGTTATCGTTATGGCAAAGAGCATAAATCTATTGCAGAAGTAGTAAATAAATTACCTCTCCCTACTAATATGGAGAGACTCGGTCTCACGCCTTTTGCAATGGCAATGCCAGATATACTGAAAAATGAAGAAGATCCTATTGAAGCATATAGGGATTACTATCATTTGGATAAAGCTACTTTTGCAACTTGGTCACACAGGCCAAAGCCACTCTGGTGGAACGAAGATTATGCAGATTATGACAAAAGAATTACAGCTAAAGGGTGAGATAAGAATTTTGACAGGGCAACTTTCCGCTTCCTATGGAAACATAAAAAGACTGGTAGAAGAAAATAAGCGTCTTACCGAGGAAATAAGAGACCTTAAATTTACGACTGCTCAAGAATACATGGAAGATCAGGAAATCACCGTGTCAGACTTAGAACATTTGAGAGACCCATAATGAAAGGAAAGAAATTCGACTCAGAAAAACCAGAGATGTATTTGCTTCCTCCAAATGCTATTTTAGAAGTAGGGGAAGTTCTTAGCTATGGAGCAAAGAAATATAGTCCGGACAACTGGAAATGGTGTGCGGGGTTGGAGCAAAGATACACAAGTGCAGCACTGAGGCATATTCTTGCTGCCATGTCTGGAGAAGAATTAGACGAAGAAACCGGGCTTTCTCACGAAGCCCATGCAATCTGTTGTTTATTATTTATACTGGAGAATAGAATTGAGAAGAGGAATAAAGAAGAAAGAGCACGAGAACCTGTCGGACGCAAACATCCAACGAGTAATCGAGGCCTTGGAGTCCCCTTCACAGGAAAAGATTACGAAGCGTTCCGCCTGCGAAATGCTCAATATAAGTTACAATACAACTAGACTTGCAAATATAATTCAAGAGTATAAAGATCGTAAAGAGTTTATACAAAAACGAAAAGCACAGAACAGAGGAAAGCCTGCGACAAACTATGAGATTGCAGAGGCAGTCACAAGCTACTTGCATGGCATTCCTGTTTCTGAAATAGCTTCTTCATTGTTTAGAAGCCCTGGCTTCATAAAAACTTTGCTAGAAAAGATAGGAGTTCCCGATAGAGGGACAAAGGAAGAGCAGGCACGAGTAGCGTATCTACCAGATAATGCAGTGTCAGAGACATTTGAAGAAGGTGAGATCGTTTGGTCTGCTCAGTACCACAAAACCGCTGTAGTAAAGAAAGAATACTCTATTGACCACCAGAACTCTTTGAAGGGTGTAATTACAAAAGATTACGAAAATGAATACGCTTCTAAACTTTATAGTATTTACATTGTAGAAGATGGAGACTGGTCAGATAGTTTCTTTCCAGGTGTTACATCAGGCGGGTTTTTTGCTTATTCACTTGCCTACGATTTGGGCAAGCTAGAACACTTAAAAAAGTATGGAGTTGACTTATCAAGATTGTAAAAAATAATTCTTGACAATAATGTTAAAAACCTCATATAATATATTTTCAAACTTACTGAAAAGAAGGAATGTTTTTCATGGCATGGGACGAAAACAAAAGATTGGCCGCCATTGAAGCCTATCAGGATGGTAACCCTACTCCTGAGAATTCGATGGAACTCGTTAAAGAGATTGCAGAAGATCTGGAAGAAAGCCCCAACGGGGTTCGTATGATTCTAACTAAAGCGAATGTATACGTTAAAAAATCTCCTGCTGCTGCAGCCTCATCCTCTTCAGGATCATCAGGTGGTACTAGGGTTTCTAAGCAAGCAGCTTGCGATGCTTTGATTGCTGCTCTGACTGATACTGGTCAAGAGGTTGACGAGGATATTATCAGTAAACTAACTGGTAAAGCCGCTCAGTATTTTACCGGAGTAATCAACTCAGTAAATAATAACTAATAGTAGGCTAAAAGCACCGAGGAGTTTCGGCTTCTCGGTGTTTTCTTACATTCATAGGTTTCACCTTGAAGTTCAGCAGTTGCAAAAAAGTTTGCTTAACCTGGTATTAAGGAGAAACAGTGAAAAAGGAAGAGTTAAAGGCTGTAGTCAGAAATTATGGCGACGCCATCATTACCTACAGGAGTGAAAACTCTAAGAAGCTAAAGTACAATGTTTGTACGTTAGACTTTACTACGGAGTACATTCAAAATAAGAAAAGTCGAACAAAAGAAAACGACTCTACAGTTTTATTCTTTTGCTGGGACACAGATTCTTATCGACTCCTAAAACCTAAGAATGTGACCAGTGTAGTACCCCTATCCTCAGTTTTAAAGAACCAGAGGTAGTTATGGAATTACACGAAGCCCCTGAGGTCTATGAACGAGTTATACATTATGATTCTGAAAAAGGCCATCAAGTACGTCTCACAATAAGCACCTTCCGAGGCGTAGAATACCTAGGACTGCGAAAATATTATTTAGACTTTGAAGAAGAATGGAAGCCTTCGAAAGAAGGAATTTCTATGGCAATAGACTTTTCAAATACTCGAGAACTCTTTATTGGTTTGACTGAAATACTTTCTCTTGCAGAATCAAAAGAAGTAATAGAAGAACATTTCGCAGATTTAATCCAGGATATTTACAAATAATTCTTGACATTTTACCTGAAATTTAGTATACTATTCTTTACAGTTTTACAGAGGTAAAAAATGCAAACTTTCTTAGACTATGCTGCTCAAAAGTATTTTGAGGGCGAGCCTATTCTTTCAGACGAAGAGTGGGATAGACTAGCAGATAAGTATAATTATGTAGAAATTGGGTTTCCTATGAACAAGGGAATACCTCACCACTACAGAATGTACTCTCTTCAAAAATGTTTCAATCTTATGAAGCCTCCTTTTCGTTTAGACGAGGTGTGCCTGAGCCCAAAACTCGATGGTGCAGCTGTGTCTTTGCTGTATGAAAATGGAGTTCTAAGACTCGCACTCACCAGAGGAGACGGAATCAAAGGACAAGACATCACGGATAAGATGCAGTTCTTAGTTCCTACGAGAGTCGATGTAACTTGGCCTTTGCAAATTACTGGAGAAGTAGTTGCTCCTTCAAGTATACCCAATGCTCGTAACTATGCAGCGGGTGCATTGAATCTCAAGTCTACGGAGGATTTTTCTTTCCGGGACTTGTATTTCTTTGGCTATGAAATGCAGCCATATAAATTGCCTACTTACGATGCTGCTATGGCTATGCTTCGCAGCCTGGGCTTCAGAACAGCTTATCTTGACGATTGCTCTAAGTTTCCAACTGATGGAACTGTGTATCGAATAAACTCCTACGAGAAGTTTGAAAGTATGGGATACACAGCACATCACCCAAAAGGTGCTTTTGCATTGAAAACTCAGAAGCAGGGGGAGATAACTACTCTAGTTGACGTAGAGTGGCAAGTAGGCAAAAGCGGGGTCGTAAGCCCTGTAGCAATTCTAGAGCCTGTTGACATTGAAGGAGCTACTGTTTCTCGTGCAACTCTACACAATATAAACTACATACGAAGTCTTGATCTGAAACTTGGATGTCAAGTTGAAGTAATAAGGTCTGGTGATATTATCCCAAGAATCGTTAGACGCGTTGACCTTTAAAAAAATAAACCTTGACTTTTTATGTAAAGTCCCCTATAATATATACTTAAATTCAGAGGAAGAAACTTAGTGCAAAATATAGTATTTCCAAGTGCTTGCCCATCTTGCGGCGTAGTGCTACAGTTGAGAAATGATATACTTTATTGCACTAACTCGTCTTGTGGTGAGCGCAGCCTGAAGCAGATTGAGAATTTTGCAAAAACTCTCAAGATCAAAGGCCTCGGCGCATCCACCATTAAAAAACTAGAGCTTCACACTATTTGTGATATTTATTCTCTTTCTGAGAATGAAATTATCGAGGCTCTCTCGTCTGAAAAATTAGGTAAGAAGTTATTCGTAGAGATAGAGAATTCTAAGTCTTTGTCCTTGAACGACATTTTACCTGGCTTTAGCATACCTCTTATCGGAAGAACAGCTACAGAAAAATTATCAAAAACTCATAAAACTATATTTGATATAACTGATTTTTCTTGTAGAGACGCCGGACTAGGAGAAAAAGCTACAGCCAACCTTATTAGCTGGATGGAAGAATGTTTAGATTATTTCTGCACAACACTTCCTTTTGATTGGACTTTCAAAAATTCTGTAATGCAAAAACTCAAAGGAATTGTGTGTATTACTGGTAAGTTATCTAGCTATAAAACCAAAGCCGAAGCTGCAAAGGAATTGAAAAGCCGAGGCTTTCTTGTAAAATCAACTTTAACAAAGGATGTTACTATCTTAGTCAATGAGAGTGGACAGGAGTCCATTAAGACTAAGCAGGCCAAGGATAGAGGCTTAACAGTAATTGACAACTTATTAAATTTTTTGGAGAATTAGTATGGCAGTCCCTAAGTGGAATGACGAACGTACAGCAACTCTTACTACTTTCGTAGGCGATGAGAGCCCTGTATCCCAAGCAACTGTTGCAGGCGCAGCAGAGAACTTGGAAACCTCAGCCCGTTCAGTTTCTAGCAAACTGCGTAAAATGGGCTATGAAGTAGAGCTTGCTTCTACATCTTCTAGCAAGGCTTTCACCGCCGAGCAGGAGTCTACTCTTGCTACTTTTGTTAATGACAATAGTGGTAACTACACCTATGCTGAGATTGCTCAGTATTTTGAAAATGAAACTTTCACAGCGAAGCAGATTCAGGGCAAGATTCTTTCTATGGAACTTACCTCCCATGTAAAGCCTGCTCCTGTTCGTGAAACTGTAAAGACTTACACTGATGAAGAAGAAGTTCGATTCATTGAGCTTGTTCAGAATGGTTCCTATGTAGAAGATATTGCAGAAGCAATGGGTCGATCTGTAAACTCTGTTCGAGGCAAGGCTCTCAGCCTTCTTCGTGCCGGTTCTATCGATGCTATTCCTGTACAAGCTACTACTAAAGGCGGCGCGAAAGTAGATCCTTTGGCAGAGATCGATGACACTTCTACTCTTACTGTAGAAGAAATCGCTACTACTATTGGCAAAACTGTTCGTGGTGTTAAAACTATGCTTACTCGTCGTGGTCTGATCGCATCAGATTATGACGGCGCTGCTCGCAAAGAGAAAGCTGCACAGTAAGTTAGTTCTTTGAAGCGGGGGGTGTATTCCCTCCGCTTTTTATCGTTCGGGAGAAATGTGATTGAATCTAGCTAGTGCTTTTTTACAGCAGGTACTTAAGTGTCAGGACTCTGATACTTGGAGCCTTGTGCGTAAAAATTATCTGCCTAAAGAGTATCATACTCTTTTTGATGCAGTGACTAAGCATTCTGAGAAGTTTCATACGCTTCCCACTTTTGACGATCTTCATGCTGCTGTAAGAGACAGTAGTACACAAGAAAAGGTGTACGCTGTTCAGAATGGACAGGAAGTTGATTCTGATGCTTTTACACTATTACAGTATCTAAAGAATGAATACGCTCAAAAGGAGATTCTCACGTCTCTCGACAAATATGTAGACTCATCAGTAGCATTTCTTGATGCCGAAGAGTCTATAAATGAGCTTCACCAGATTGTTTTGGATGTCGAAGAGAAAGTAGACATTCAAAGCCCTGAAGAGAGTATGCAAAGTATTCCTTTGTGGGAATCTGATGAAGATCTTCAGAGGTACGTTGCACTTGGTTTGAACGATGAATACGATGGCGAGATTCATTTCTCTCCCAGAGATTTGATTCTTGTCGGTGGTCGTCGTGGTGCAGGTAAGTCTATTACTTGTGCTAATATTGCAAACCGAGTCGTTGCCTCCGGAAAGTCTGCTATCTATTTCACTATCGAGATGGATAGCAGATCCATTCTGCAACGCTGCTGTTCAATCGCTACGGGGATACCATTCTCCAGGCTAAAGATGAAGAGCTTAAATGTTGTTGAATGGCAAAAGGTTGCTTCATGGTGGGCTGATCGTTATGTAGACGGTCAGAACCGCTTGAAAGAATATGATGATCACAGGGACTTTGATAAGTTGCATCACACACTTAAGACTAGCCACGAGCTCCTCCCGACTCAACAGCTAGACGTTGTGTATGATGCGTCTTTGACCTTACCAAAGATCAGAGCTACTTTGGACAAACAAGTTCAAAGGATAGCACCTGGAATTATCATTGTTGATTACATAAATCAAGTAAAGCGTTCTTCTGCTCCCTCTCGTGCAGGTCAGTACGATTGGACAGAGCAGATAGAAGTAAGCAAAGCACTCAAGTCGATGGCTCAGGAGTATGAAGTTCCTGTATTCTCTCCTTATCAGACGGATGCGACCGGAGAAGCCCGATTTGCCAAAGGCATACTCGATGCAGCAGATGCCGCGTATGCTCTTGAGACTTGGGATCAAGAAGATCAGTGCGTTACTTTTAACTGTGTAAAAATGCGATCAGCCTCCATGAAGTCCTTTACCTCCACAATGAACTGGGAAACTCTACAGATAGGCCCAGAAACCGCACTGTCCCCTAAAGAAAAAGAAGATGCGGATGTAAAAAGCGAAGAGAATATAGACGACATCTAAAAATATTTCTTGACACTTTTGTTATTTTTTAGTATAATATACTATTCAATAACAGGAGTAGTCATGTTAGTTTATACAAATACCGCTTACAGACCCCTCTCTCGTAATCGTAAAAAACTTCCAAAAAAGCCTCGCAGAGTCAAGCCTGTGTGGAAGCCTTATGTTCCTAGTAGTAAGGTTTTTCGCCCGGATACTCCCGACTATCCATCACGCACTAGCTTGGCTGGTAGCTGTGACAAGATAGATGACGATTACAAAAAAGAAATATCCAAGAATTATCCAGTAGCTCCTGCATACAACAAAGGAGCTTATCAAGTTATTTCAACCACAAACATTGAAGATATTGGTAAATGACAGTAGAAGAACTACTTAACAACAAGAAAATAACCTTTCAACCAAAAGGCAAAGATTTTTTAGTTAGTTGTCTGAATCCAGAGCATGCAGATAGAAATCCAAGTATGAGAGTGGATCAGATTACTGGAGTATATAACTGTTTTTCATGTGGATTCAAAGGAAATGTATTTACTCTTTATGGTGAAAAGGTAAGTCAGCTACAAATACGCAGAGAACTTCTGAGAAGAAAAATTATCGAGAAACGTGCGGAGACTGTAGGCTTACCTTTTCCCTCCAATTCAGTTCCTTACATTGGTAATTGGAGACAAATCAAACCAGAGACATACAAACACTTCGAAGCCTTTCAAAATGGAAGCAGTGACCATGTGGGAAGAATTGTATTTCCCATTCGAGACATATCAGGAAAGATAGTAGCCTTCAATGGCAGACACACCACAGGTGGAGATCCTAAGTATAAAATATCTCCCCCAGGTGCAAAGCTGCCCCTTTTCCCTGCAGTATCTGCACGAAACGGGAAAATAATGCTTGTCGAAGGCATCTATGATATGATAAACTTATATGATAAAGGAATAAAGAATGTAGCGTGTTGTTTTGGCACAAAGAACATCTCAGAAGATAAATTATCTTTGCTCAAGATGCAAGGAGCCACACAAGTAGATATCTTCTTTGATGGTGATGATGCAGGACAAAACGCTGCGGAAACAATAAAAGCTATGTGCGAGAAAGTTGATCTCTTTTCCAGAAACGTATTTCTCAGGAATACTGACCCTGGAGCACTTGGCGAATCTCAAGTAAAGAAACTGGAGACTAAATTATATGGCTAAAGTTGCCTTAGTAGAAACTAAACCAAGTAGAACAAACTATTCAAAAGAATTTGATAATGCTTTTGACTTCGAGCAATTTCAACTCTGCTCAGACCCTACAATCAAGAAAGTCTTGAAACGAGACTGCGATCTTGATATTGATACTTCGCTGTACGACTGGATAATTCTGGTAGGTAGTGAAGCATTGAAATACTTTACAAAAATAAACTCTGTAACAGAATATTCTGGAAAGCTAGTAGAAGATAAATTCCTGCCTGTTATAAATCCATCAATGCTTGCCTTCAAACCAGAGGCTAGAAAGACTTGGGAAGATTCCAAAACAAACATCATTCAGTACATTAGCGGAGAAAAAGTGGACGCAGTGATAGATGACTCTATCGCTTTTGGTATACAAGACACGGAGACTGCTAATGAATTTCTTAGAAAAGCAATTGCACACGATAACGAATACATTGCACTTGACAGTGAAACTACTGGTCTATACCCTCGTGACGGGTATATGCTTGGTATTTCTCTATGCTACGATGGCAGCACTGCCGCCTATCTAGATACTTCTGTATTTGATGAAACTACAGAAGATCTTATGCGAGAGCTCTTTGCCAAGAAAACTGTAGTCTTTCACAATGCCAAGTTCGACATTGCATTTTTTGAGTATCACTTTGATGTTGAATTTCCAAGATTCGAAGATACAATGCTGCTTCACTATTTGATAGATGAGAATCCGGGCACACATGGACTTAAGCAACTTGCTATCAAGTACACAGACTATGGCGATTACGAGAAGCCAATGTATGATTGGATAGATCAGTATCGCAAAGATAATAAAGTGCTTAAAAGTGATTTCTGCTGGGAATGGATTCCCTTTGACGTAATGAAAGTCTATGCAGCAATGGATGCTCTAGTTACTTTTATTATCTTTGAAAAGTTCAAGAAGATCAAGCAAAATCCTAAACTCAAAGCAGTCTATGATGATTTACTTATTCCAGGTACTCGATTCTTGATAGGTATTCAAGATAATGGTGTGCCTTTTGATGCAGAGCGTCTGTCATTCGCACAAGAACTCATGCAGCAAGATATAGACAAAGCAATTTCTACATTGTATGAAAATCCTGCAATAGAAAAATTCGAGACTATAAATGGTAAAGACTTTAACCCTAATTCTACTGTGCAACTCCGTTCTCTTCTGTTTGACTTTCTTGGTCTTAAGCCGGTTGGAAAAAAGACTGGAACAGGAGCAGACTCGACGGATGCAGAAGTACTCAACATACTTGCAAGAGAATCTGAAGTACCTGGACTTATCTTGGACATACGTCAAAAGTCCAAAATTAAAAATACTTACTTGGACAAGATCATACCACAGCTTGATAGAGACTCTCACCTCAGGACTGGATTTAATTTACATAGCACAACTAGCGGTCGGCTTAGTTCTAGCGGTAAGCTTAATATGCAGCAAATTCCTAGGGATAACCCTATAGTCAAAGGCTGTATCAAAGCATCTGAAGGTAACAAGATTGTTGCTATGGACTTGACTACTGCCGAGGTTTATGTTGCAGCTAAACTTGCACACGATGAAGCACTCATGGATGTGTTTCGTTCTGGCGGAAACTTTCACAGTACAATTGCTAAGACTGTATTCAAGCTACCTTGTGCTGTAGAAGAAGTTGCAGATCTATACAGTACCGAACGTCAGGCTGCTAAAGCTGTTACCTTCGGCATTATGTATGGTGCGGGTGCTAAGAAGATTAGTGACGAAGTGACTAAAAGTTCTGGAACAATATTCACTAAGGGTGAAGCACAAGAAGTCATCACTGACTATTTCAACACTTTTCACAGCTTGAAAAAGTGGATTACTTACAACGAACGATTCATCGAACAGAACGGCTTTATATACAGCTTTTTTGGTCGCAAAAGGAGACTACACAATGTCCATTCCACCGATAAAGCCATCAGAAGCCATACGATTCGTTCTGGTCTCAACTTTCTGGTTCAGTCTACTGCTTCTGACATCAACCTTCTTGGTGCAGTAAATGCCCATGCCCACATAAAACAGACAGGTATCAATGCAAAGATATTTGCGCTGGTACACGACTCAATTCTTGCAGAAGTTGTCGAGTCGGATATTGAAGAGTATTGTGAGATACTTAAACATTTTGTTCAGCTAGATCGAGGTGTAAGTATCTATGGTGCTCCAATTGGATGTGATTTTGAGATAGGTAAAGACTATTCAATGGGTAAGTTTAGCAAACAGTATGGTTCGAACGATTAAAAATCTGTCTTCTATACAGTTTCCTGTCTATCTACTTCCTTCCTCTGATTGGGAGGCAGTAGATGGACTTCTTTTTATGGAAGGAGCACTCTTAGATGATAGAAATATGGCTGGAAATAGCTTAGGAGTACGAAGACTTCAAACTGAGTTTACTTTGTTTCCTCTGCCTACTCTTGTGTGGGACATTGTAGGACTCATTAAACAACGAACAAACTATTTCATAGATAGTGCCGGAACTCCGTTTATTTATGAAAAAACAAAAACAGTATCGCTAAAGTATGAAAAAATAGTGAAGGTAGAAAGAAAAGGTATAGCAAGTATTATACGACTCAATGGAGTAAAAAACGCATTAAAAGTAATAAGACCTCCAGAATCTGGAATGTCTTGGGCGGGCGTACTATTTCTTAATAAGTACCCTTGGGTAGTCTATGACTTCTCTGAAGAGAAGAAAAAGGACACGTGGAGAAAGGTGTAATGGCAAGAAAAAATAGGTTAATAGCAGCAGCAAACTTGAATCTGCAAGAAATAGAGCCTCTAACACAGAATCAGCTATTAGCATTTGAAGCCGATAATAATCTAGTATTACATGGAGTGGCAGGTACAGGTAAAAGTTTTATCTCCTGCTACTTAGGATTCGATGACATTCTAAAGAATGACAAAGAAAGAATAGTCTTAATCAGAAGTGCAGTACCTACTAGAGACATTGGATTTTTACCTGGAAACGAAAAAGAAAAGGCCTCTGTATACGAAGAGCCTTACAAAGACATTTGTATAGAGTTATTTCAGCGCGGAGACGCTTATGAAATACTGAAAACAAAGGGAATATTTTACTTTATGACTACCTCTTTCATACGAGGAGTTACTCTGAGAGACGCAGTAGTTATAGTTGACGAGTGTCAAAATATGTCTTTTCATGAGTTAGATTCTATTATAACTCGAATTGGAGAAAACTGCAAAGTAGTCTTCTGTGGAGACTTTAGACAGGCGGATCTAGAAAAGAATGGACTAAAAGATTTTATTCGAGTACTAAAAGCCATGCGTAAAGAATTTACTCTAATAGAGTTTGAAATTAAAGACATAGTGCGAAGTGACTTTGTGAAGAAATATATTACAGCAAGGACAGACTTAGGTATATGAAAGCCGTTTTAAGCAATCGAATTTACATGGATTGCGATGAAAATTTACAAAGAGAAATCGATAAGGAACTTACTTATCGTATACCTTCGTACAACCCAAAAGAGCCACCTTTTGTAATAAAAAATATGGGAATAGTTAGAAAAAATCTAATCACTATTCCTATAGGCAGACAAGACTTAATACCTTCGAACTATGAAATTATAGATAAACGATACTTAGAACCAGTTGAGTTTCCTGAGTTTAAGTTTGATCTACGAGAAAGCCAAGCAGAAGTATACAATGATATACAAGATAATGCTATCATCAATGCTTGGGTAAGTTGGGGTAAAACCTTCACGGGGTTGGCTATAGCTGGAAAACTTGGACAGAAAACTCTAGTTGTAACTCATACTGTACCACTACGAAACCAATGGGCAAAGGAAGTAGAGAAAGTCTATGGATTTACTCCAGGTGTCATTGGCAGTGGCAAGTTTGAGACAGATACTCCAATAGTAATTGGCAACACTCAGACTTTGTATAGAAACATTACAAAGATAAACAAGATGTTTGGCACAGTTATACTAGACGAGATGCACCATGTAAGTAGTCCAACTTTTTCCAGAGTTATAGACACAAACTATGCACGTTACAAAGTGGGATTGTCTGGAACAATTGAACGAAAAGATGGAAAGCACGTTGTGTTTCGTGACTATTTTAGTTCAAATGTATATAAGCCACCAAAAGAAAATTTTATGCAACCATCTGTGCAGATTTGGAAATCTGAAATACGATTTGTAGACGGTACGCGTATACCTTGGGCAAATAGAGTGACTGCTCTCGCAAATAACGAAGAGTATCGACACAGTATTGCCATGATTGCCTCCGCATATGCTCAAAAAGGGCACAAAGTGTTGGTAGTAAGCGACCGAGTGGGCTTTTTGAAGTCCTGCGCCAAACTGAGTGGCGAAAAAGCAGTATGTGTTACAGGTGAGGTTCCTCACGAGGAAAGAGAAACGCTAATAAATGAGATTTTAAGTGGTCGTAAGTCCATTTTATACGGAACTCAAGCAATTTTCTCTGAAGGAATCTCAGTAAACAACCTAAGCTGCTTGGTATTAGGTACGCCTATTAATAATGAGCCTCTTCTTACTCAACTGATAGGTAGAGTTATAAGAAAAGAAGAAAATAAACTAAATCCTGTAGTTGTAGACGTTCATCTGAAAGGAAATACTGCCAGTAGACAGGCTTCCAACAGAATAGGATATTACATGAAACAGGGTTACCAGATAAAAGAGCTGTAAAAAAATAACACTTGACAATAAAGATAAAGTTTGATATAATATGTTGTTATACGATTGGAAAAAGATATTTAGGTATAGTAAAGGCACTCCCTCCGAGGCTTTTCTTATATTTAAGACTTATGTTGAAAAACCTCTACCAAAGAATAAATTCGATCCAGTATATAAATATTCTAATATTAACTTTTCGGGCGAGAGCTTTCTAGTACATCCTGACGTGCTGTTAGCTAACGCTCACAAGTATACACACAGAGAACTCTGTGTGTATCTTTCTCTAGCCAGTATTCGTTCTCTGTCTAATTTTGCTATAGGCAGAGAAACTTGGCTAGATATGATGTACGTTGACTCAGATTCTGAGTTAGTAAATGAAGAAATTAAAAACAGCAGTCTACTTTATGTAGAGAATAACAGGCTCTATTTTCTATATGAAGAAGTCCCAAAGGAGAAATTACAATGGCATTAGCATTCAATCAAACAAAGGGCGAAGCCCAAAAATCTAGCATCGTTACTTATCAGTACAGAGATGGCGACAATAGAGTTCGTCTAGTAGGCGATGTACTTGCTCGGTATGTATACTGGATTACTGGAGAGAACAACAAGAATATCCCTCTTGAGTGTCTTTCTTTTGATAGAAACGAAGAGCGTTTCAACAACAAAGAGAAAGATTGGGTTCGTGAATTTTACCCTGATCTGAAGTGTGGCTGGAGCTACGCAATGCAATGTATTGACAATGGAGAAGTCAAAGTTATAAACCTAAAGAAGAAGCTGTGGGAGCAAATCCTTACTGCAGCAGAAGATTTGGGTGATCCTACCGATCCAGATACAGGCTGGGATATTTGTTTCAAGCGAGTAAAAACAGGTCCACTGCCTTACAATGTAGAATATCAACTACAGGCTTTAAAGTGCAAAGCAGCTTCCATCAGCGATGATGATAAAGGATTGCTTGTAAATCTAAAGTCAATGGACGATGTAATGCCTCGTCCAACTCCTGATGCTCAGAAAGAGTTGTTAGATCGACTTCGTTCTGCTCCTTCAGGTGATGAAATTGATGAAACTCTTGAAGATGAGTTTAATGTTGCATGATATTATTCACCGCAGATTGGCATATAAAACTGGGACAGAAAAATGTCCCAGTTGCTTGGGCAAAGAATAGATACAATCTATTCTTTCAAAAAATCCAAGAGATAGAGCAGGAGTGTTCACTTCACATTATCGGTGGAGATCTATTTGACAGAGTGCCAACTATGGAAGAACTGGAACTTTACTTCTCGTTTATTCGGGGAGTAAAGATTCCTACTATAATCTTTGATGGTAATCATGAAGCAACAAAAAAGAATTATACTTTCTTCTCTCAACTAAAGCAAGTAACCAGAGATATAAACCCTTTAATTCATGTGGTAGATATATCATATGTTGATCAAGGCTACGGTTTTGGAATCTTGCCGTATAGAGAGCTACACAAGAAAGGAAGTATAGAAAAGTTTGATACAAGTAAACCTTTGTTTACTCATGTTCGAGGTGAAATACCTCCTCATGTAAAGCCAGAGGTAAACTTAGATAGATTTAGCGAGTTTCCTGTAGTCTTTGCCGGTGATTTACACTCTCACTCAAACACACAGAGAAATATTGTATATCCAGGTAGTCCAATGACTACTTCTTTTCATAGAGCAAGGGTCGAAACGGGGTATCTACTGATTGATGAAACCAGTTGGAATTGGATGTGGGAAAGGTTTGATCTTCCACAGCTAATCCGTAGAACTGTGAGAAGTCCTGAAGAAATGGTAGAAACTGAGTACGACCACACTATCTATGAGATAGAAGGCGATATACAAGAACTAGCAAATGTGGAAAACTCCACTCTTTTAGACAAAAAAGTTATAAAACGATCTTCCGAAGCATCGTTAATTATAGAAAAAGAAATGACAATTGAAGAAGAGTTGGCAGAATATTTAAGATATATTCTATCGCTAAAAGAAGAAAACATTTCAAATATTTTAGGCACATATAATGATTACTCTCAAACAGTTGAAATGGAGTAACTGTTTCAGCTACGGAGCTGATAACGAGTTATTTCTCAATGATAGTACACTGACACAGATAATAGGAACTAACGGGGTAGGCAAGTCGTCTATCCCGTTAATTATTGAAGAAGCACTTTTCAATAAAAACTCGAAAGGAATTAAGAAGGCAGATATACCAAATAGACACACTGATAGTGGTTATAGCATATCTTTGTCTTTTTCAAAAGATTCTTCAGAGTATGAAATTATAATAAACAGAAAGGCTAACATAAAGATAAATCTTATAAAGGACGGCGAGGACATATCAAGTCATACTGCCACAAATACTTACAAAACAATTCAAGAGATTTTAGGGCTAGACTTCAAAACATTTAGCCAGTTAGTCTATCAACATCCGAATAGTAGTTTACAGTTTTTAACAGCAACAGACACAAACAGAAAAAAGTTTCTGATAGATCTTTTGCATTTAGAAAAGTATGTAAATTTATTTGAAGTATTCAAGGCTGCTTCACGAGATTCAGTAACGAAGCTGACAGAAGTAGATGCAAAAATTAAAACCATAGAAAAATGGTTAAATGATAATAAATTGGAAGATACTACCATACTTCCAACACTAAAAGTAGAAATTAATACGGATGAAGATGAGAAAGAATTACAGAGTTTAATAGTAGAACTTGAAAATATTTCCGAAAAAAATAAAAAAATTAATAAGAATAATCAGTATAAAAAAATGCTGTCTAAGATAAATATTTCAGAGGCTCATGCAATAAAAGCCGAAGGCGTTATATCTTACGATTCTTTACAGGAAGAAGCAGGTAGCTTACAATCTGATATAAATGCTTCGGAAAAACTACTTACTAAACTTTCACAACTTGGAGATCATTGTCCTACCTGTGAGCAGGACATAGATAAGGAGTTCAAAGAGACTTTAATTTCTGCAGAGCAGGAAAAGATAGCGAAAGCTAGGACGAGATTAATAGATGATATTCAAAGAGAAATTAGAAGCATTAAACAAAATAACCTGGATTACCAAAACAAAGTCCGTATTGAAGAAGAGTGGACAAGTTTGTATAAAAGTATTCAAAAGGATTTACCTGACAATCCTCTGGATCATGAAAAGCTTAGTAGTAAGTGCGAAGATATTCGTAACAGAATATCGAGCGCAAAGAGACAAATATCTGAAATCTCTTTAGAAAATCAAGAAAGGGCAAAAAGAAACACAAGAATCCAAGTAATTCTTGAACAAACCGATGATTTTATTTCAGAGTTAAATGACTGTAAAGAAACTTTAGACGAAATAAAAGAGATCAATACACACTTAGAAATATTGAAAAAAGCCTTTAGTACAAACGGTCTTTTAGCGTATAAGATTGAAAATCTTGTAAAAGAACTAGAAGAGCTAGTAAATACTTATTTGGCAGAGCTTTCTGATGGCAGATTTACTTTAGAGTTTGTAGTATCAAACGATAAACTAAATGTTGTGATCACAGATGGAGGACATACAGTAGATATTCTTGCTCTTAGTTCAGGAGAGCTTGCAAGAGTGAATACTGCTACTCTTATGGCGATTCGCAAGCTCATGAGCAGTATTTCTAAGTCTCGATTAAACATACTATTTTTAGATGAGGTAATAAATGTATTAGATGAGGCTGGCAGAGAAAAGCTAGTTGAAGTTCTTTTACAGGAAGAAGAGTTAAATACCTACATTGTAAGCCACGGATGGACACATCCTTTATTGGAAAAGATAGAAATAGTAAAGAATGGAAACATTAGTGAATTAGAAAGGTAGTTTAATGGTTGACTCACGAGCTAAAGGAGCTAGAGGAGAGTATTTAGTCAGAGACTTACTTCGAGAACAAACAAAGCTAAAATTTGAAAGAGTTCCTGCTTCAGGTGCTTTAGAGTATTTGAAGGGAGACTTGTATGTTCCGCATGAAAAGAATAGATTTTGTATAGAAGTGAAGAACTATGCAGATTCTCCCCTCTCTGACAAAATGTTTACGCAAGAAAAAACTAATAATTTAATTAGATGGTGGAATAAAGTAGTATTACAGGCGAAGAATGGTAATCAAGAACCTTTACTATTCTTTAAGTATAATAGATCTAGGGTCTTTGTTGTAACTGAACTTAAACCCAAGCATTGCCCCAAATATTTCTTTATTTCCTGGCTAAAATGTTATATAATATTAGCTGATGAATGGCTAGAGAAAGAAGAAATTGAGTTTATAAATTATGGCATTTGACTTTTCAGAAAAACTTATTGACAGTGACCAAAGTGCAACTCTTATTGTAGATGCGCTTAATTTAGCATTTAGATGGAAACATCAAGGACGAACAGACTTTTGTTCAGACTACGTTAGAACAGTCCAGTCTCTTGCCAGGTCATATGACTGTGGCAATATAATTATTGCCGCAGACTGGGGTAATTCTACTTATAGAAAAGAAATCTGTGAGGACTACAAACAGAATCGCAAAGATAAATTTGCAGATCAAACAGAGGAAGAAAAAGAAGCTTTTGAGCAGTTTTTTCTTGAGTTTGAAAGAACTCTTGATGAGCTTGCAGAAAGTTACACAGTTCTTCGCTTCAAAGGTGTAGAGGCAGACGATATCGCAGCACACTTAGTAAAAAATAAATCAAAATATGGACTAGAAAAAGTCTGGTTGATCTCTAGCGACAGAGACTGGGATCTGCTAATTCAAGATGATGTAAGTAGATTTTCTTATGTCACTCGTAAAGAAGTTCGAGCAGATAATTGGAATGAACACTACAATGTGGAACCAGAAGATTATATTTCACTCAAGTGCCTTACTGGAGATAAAGGCGACAATGTTGCGGGTATTCCTGGCATTGGCCCTGCGAGAGCAAGTAGTCTTATCAAAGACTATGGTAGTGCTATGGATATTTATGACGCTCTGCCTATCAACAGTAAATATAAATTTATACAAAATCTAAACAATAGTGGAGATCAAATACTGATAAACTATCAGTTAATGGATTTAATAGCTTTTTGTGATAATGCTATAGGAGCTGATAATATATCACAAATAGAAGGGAGAATGTTAAGTGCTTGAGTTAGATTATAACAGAGATAGTTATTTGTCAGAGTTTAGTATAAAAACTCTAAATGACAGATATATGGTGGGAGCAGAAACTTCTCCTCAAGATGCCTTTGCAAGGGCTGCAACTGCATTTGCAGACGATGATGAACACGCACAGCGTTTGTATGACTATGCCAGTAAGTTATGGTTTATGTTCTCTACTCCAGTTCTCAGCAATGGAGGAACCACTCGTGGTTTACCTATAAGTTGCTTTCTGAACTATGTAGACGATAGTCGAGAAGGAATTACTGGACACTACACAGAAAATGCTTTTCTCTCCTCTGTTGGTGGCGGCATCGGCGGGTGCTGGAACGGGGTCAGGAGCGTAGGCTCGAAAACGAGCAATGGCTCCGAAAGTACGGGAGTGATTCCGTTTCTAAAAGTTGTGGATGCAGAAATGCTTGCTTTCTCTCAAGGCGTAACACGTCGAGGAAGCTATGCCGCATATTTAGATATGTCTCATCCAGAAATAGAAGAATTTCTCGATGTTCGCAAACCAACAGGTGGAGATATTAATCGTAAGTCTATCAACTTACACCACGCAGTTGTAGTTCCTGATAGATTTATGCAATTGATTGAAGGTGCTACAAAGCAGGAAGGATTTGATGACAGTTGGAGCCTGATTGATCCTCATACAAATCAGGTTGTAAAAATCGTATCTGCAAAAACATTGTGGGTAAAATTGATTCAAAATCGTGTGGAAACAGGCGAGCCGTACATTATGTTTGAAGACACTGTGCAAAATGCTCTTCCCTCCTTTCAGAAGGAATTAGGGCTAAAAGTACATCACTCAAACTTATGTTCGGAAATAACTTTAGCCACGGACAAAGATAGAACAGCAGTATGTTGTTTATCAAGTGTAAATCTTGAAGAATACGATCAGTGGAAAGACAATGAAATGTTTATTCCTGACCTTGTTCGTATGCTTGATAACGTACTCACTTATTTTATAGAAAATGCTCCTGATAGCCTTCACCGCGCTCGATTCAGTGCTTGGAGAGAGCGAAGTATTGGTCTTGGAGCAATGGGATTTCATGCTTATTTGCAGCGATACAACATTCCTTTTGAGAGTGCCATTGCAAAAAGCAGAAATATGCAAATGTTTCGGAGAATAAAAGATGAAGCAGTTAAGGCTACAAAAGATCTTGCTATTAGTCGTGGAGAATGTCCTGACAGTTCTGGCAATGGTGTGCGCAACAGCCATTTATTGGCTATTGCTCCTAATGCTAGCAGTAGTATTATTTGTGGCAACACTAGTCCAAGCATTGAACCTTACCGCGCTAACGCATTTGTACAAAAAACTAAGACAGGCAGCTCGCTTCTCAAAAACGAGTACCTAGAAAATACTCTTGATGACATTGGAATGAACACAGATGAAGTATGGAAAAGTATTATTACAAATAACGGTTCTGTGCAACATCTCGAATTCCTCGATGATTATACAAAAGACATTTTCAAAACTGCTGTAGAGATAGATCAACGGTGGGTGGTGGAGTTTGCAGCAGATCGACAAGAGTATATTTGTCAGAGTCAGTCTCTCAATCTATTTTTTCCTGCTGATGTATCAAAGCAAGAGCTTCACGCTCTACATATGATGGCCTGGAAGCGAAAAGTAAAGACTTTGTACTATTTACGAAGTGAAGCTATCAAGAGAGCAGATAAAGTATCAGATGAAGCTCTTCGACAAATGATTTTTGACTCTATAGATGACAATGCTTGTCTGGCGTGTGAGGGATGAACACATGAACAATTTACTTGAAGAAAGACAATATTACAAACCTTTTAATTATCCGTGGGCATTTGAGCATTACAAGACTCAACAGCATATGCATTGGCTGCCGAGTGAAGTAAATCTTGCGGATGACTTGAGAGACTATCGTGAGAAACTGACTCCAGAAAATAGAAATCTTATCAATTCTATTTTTCGATTTTTCACGCAAGCAGATGTAGATGTATGCTGTGGGTATGCAAAACACTATCTGCCTACTTTTAAACAGCCAGAAGTACGAATGATGCTTGTTGCTTTTGCAAGTATGGAAGCGGTACATCAAGAAGCCTACTCTTTATTGCTAGAAACTCTTGGATTTGACGAGGATGAATATCAAAAATTCACAGAACATAAAGCAATGATGGATAAGCATGAGTATCTAAGCGACTTTGGAATGGATAATCCTATGAATATTGCAAAAACAATGGCAATATACAGTGGATTTACAGAAGGAGTGCAACTATTTAGTAGTTTTGCAATTCTACTGAATTTTCCTCGGCACAATCTTATGAAAGGTATGGGACAGATTGTAACCTGGTCTGTGCGAGATGAAAGTCTGCACGTTGAAGGCATGAGTCAACTGTTTCGTACTTTTGTAAAAGAAAATCCAGAGGTATGGAATGATGATCTCAAATATCAAATCTACTGCGCTGCAGAAAGAACTGTGGACTTAGAAGATGCTTTTATTGATCTTTGTTTTGATGGTGCCGATGTACCAGGCCTTACGCCGGAAGAAGTAAAAGAATATATTCGATATATTGCAGATCGTAGACTTCTGGGTCTTGGAATGAAAAAGATTTTCAATAGTGAGAAGAATCCACTTGGATGGTTAGATTATATGCTCAACGGAGTCGAGCACACTAACTTCTTTGAGAATCGAGCTACAGAATACTCTCGTGCGAGTACGACAGGAAACTGGCAAGATATATTCAAATAAAGAAAAGCCCTCACTTAGAGGGCTTTTTATTAAGCATGGAAATTGTCATACCAATTTCCCATGACTGTTTGAACCTCCTCAACAGTCATATTTATCCTTTCGCTAGTAGGATCATTTTCATCTGCTGCTTTTTGATAAGGAACAGAAGCATGAATAGTTGTAGCCCTAGTAATTACTTCTGCACGTGTTAAAGTGCTTACAGTATCTGGAACCCAATATTCTCTGTCTGCTTCTGCAGGAACCCACCCAAGCATGGTGTGGTCAGCAGGGTTGCCCCAGTAGCCTCCATCGTCCACCCAATCAGGAGCTTTCATTCCTCTTCCACTTTTGTGAAGTTTATATTCTGCGACTGCCATTGATTTCTCCTATCTAAATCTGCTTGAGCCATGAATCCATATTACTAGAACCCATCTATCTCCTCTGGTTACGGGAGAAACTCTGTGCAAAGCATAACTTGGGAACATTGATATAGACCCTTTTTGTTTGTTTGCAACATCTACTTTACCATTTACGTTTACTTCTAAGTTACCGCCTTCATAATCATTTTCATCTGTTAATTGTACTGAAACAGAAATTTTACGAGTAGAAGAACCTCCGTCTCCCACATCGGCGTGCCAAGTATAATGTCCTTGTTCAGATCCTTCATAATGCAGTAGCTCTATACCATGCGTAATTCCTAGTAAATCATATTTATAATACTCAGAATTTGCAGTGGCTATTGCTCTTGCAATTTTATCGAAAATCCAGACATTCTCCTCTTTATATTCAATAGTATACTTATTTACATTTCTAACATCAAGAGCAACTTTTCCTGCATTGTCTATGCCCACAGATGCTTTATGACAATAATCATTGTTTGCTAATGCAATAATTTTAGCGCATTCTTCTGAAGTAAACATTAGCTCAGGCTTATGTTCGTTTCCGAAAGAGGAATAGCCTGGCATTACTTCATCTTGTAATCCAATCAATACTCCATTATGGCTCCAAGTTCCATACTCTTTAGGAGGAGTCCTTTTAGGAGCATTTCTTGTACTAGACTCTAGTCCCAGATCTGGTCGCTTATCATACTTGTACTCTTTATGCGGCCCGTTTGCATCAACATAATGAAAGAATACTTGTACTTGCCATGTTCCTTTAAAAGCTGGTCTCCAGTGAGGTAATTCATTTCCTCGATACATAACGAGGTCGCCTACCTCTATATTTAGAGACTCTCCTACAAAATCATTCTCGCCTTTGGCAAAATAGATGGGCCAAATCTTTTGAGAAGGATCAAATCCAAGTGTCATTGTTCCTGAAATTTCACAAGAAGGTCTATCTGTGTGACGTTCTAGTACTTCTCCAGGTCTGTATATTCTTGCATAAGTATAAGTTGGTAGTAGTGAGGTCCCTAAATGCTTTGATAGTGGTTCTGCTAATTTTTGTAATAGATTATCAAAAACAGGATCTCCATAACAACTCTCACTTAACGGACACTGCTCATCTTTTTCTAATTTTCCTAAATCTAACAAATCAAACATATGTTTTGTTAGATTGTTACACTCCTCTCTGCTAATTACATTATTGAAATAAATCCATTTATGTGCTTCGAACTTTTGTGCTGCTTCCATTTAATCATCTATCTCCACTAATGCAGTTTTAGTTTTCGAACTAAACTCAGGATTATACTCTGAGTCAAATCCCATTATTTCCATTCTAATCTTATCAACTCCAATATTGTCTATAAGCTCTGTTGCAATATGGTCTACAAAAGAGTACAAACCTTTTGAACTCCAGTCTTCGCTTACTTTTTCTTCTGCAACATATTTTGCCATCATCATTTGCATTCGACCTGGGTTTACCCCAATCTGTTCCAAGTATTCTTGCTCACCTTTAGTAATATGACCTGATTGTCTTACATCTCGAATACACTGAACTAAACTTCTTTTTAAGTGTGCTTTTGCTTCCTCATTTTCTACGTCTTCTTCTGAAAAGTTAGAAACTTGATCTTTTAACTGATCGTACATCTCATTCAAAGCGAGAACATCTTTCATAGCTCCTTCGATAATTGTATTACTCTGAGAGAGCCCTTCTTTTAGCTTTGCAAGTTTAATTTTAAGCTTTACTGCTTTCCAATATTCTAATTCGTGTTCTTTTTCTAGTTGTTCTTCTAACCGACGAAGCTTTACTTCATTTTCTACTCTGTTCCATTTTGCGTCATCCAAAGCTCTTTTCTTACTGGACATTTCTGCTGCTATCTGCCGCATATTTTTCCATGGACTGTGATAAGATAAATTTATGTGTTTCCAAGTAAATTGACTATGGCTATGGTTCCATATTTCTTGTAAACCATTTGTATTGTTAAATGCTTCGTCTACTTTTTGAGCATTTTCAACAAGGGACTTTCCACCAAAACTCTCTTGCTTTACTAAACTTCCTCTTCCTAAAACAGAGGAAATTGGTAATACATAATCCCCTTCTTCTCTTTTTACAATATCTTTAATTACTTCTTCATATATTGCAACTTCTTTTTTATTTTCCATATACTATTCCTTTAGTTAAATTTGATTATTTGCTCCAGGGCTATCGTAAAGCGCGTGTATTAAATCACCCACATCTGTAGAATTTGCTCCTGATGAGAAGTTATGCTTGTCTATTACATTGCTTGAGTAAGGAGAAGCCTCTGGATCTCCTCCTCCACTATACCCATGAGTTGTACTGGCTACACCCGCATTTCTATTAATAACTTGGGTTAAATCTGCCACATCAGTTCCATAGCCTGATGAAATAGAAAAAGGGTATTTGTATATAGCATTTGTACAGAGTTTTGTAGGAGGAGAAACAGGGGGAGCGCGCCCTCCTGCCACATACCCATGAGTTGCGGTAGACCAAGAGGCTCCATGTCTCCACTCTCCAGGACTTAAATCTCCGCCAGTGTCTGCGGCATTAGCATCAGAAGAAAAAGGAAATTTATCTATAATCTGAAATGTTGCCTCAGGCTGACCTGGACCAGTTCCGCCTGCTATAAATCCATCCGTTTCAGAAGAATGAACAAACTGTTGTTGTCGAGCGTAAGATTGATCTCCTACATCAGTAGCATTTCCATCTGAGGAAAAATCGTACTTTTCTATACTATTCTGAACAGCAGAGGGCCCAAATCCATGTGCAAAATACCCATAGTCTTGAGACATTGCTCCTCCTCCAGTACCGGGACTTGAAGTAGCGCCTGTAAGATCTCCTACATCAGTTGCATTTCCTGCAGAAGACATTGCAAATTTTTGTATTACATTAGATTTAGAGGGATAGTCTCCTCCTGCTTGGTATCCATGCGTACTAGAAGAAGTTCCTTGTAAGCTGCATCGTGCTGCTAATAAGTCACCTTGATCTGTAGCATTTCCATCTGAACCAAAAGCAATTTTCTGTATTGTATTTAAAGTAACTTGCTGAAATGTTGGGCTAATTGTAAAGCATTGACCTCCTGATATAAATCCGGCTGTTGAACCTTGTACTGCTCCTTGAGTTGGGCCGGAAGGAGCAGCAGTTTCAAAATAGTTAAGAGACGACCATGCTGTAGAGCCATCACCAAACTTAAATTTGCCGGTATCCGTCTCAACACCAATTTCTCCAGCAGACATAGTAGGATTATTACTAGTCCAGTTGGAAGCTGTATCTCTTTTATGTTGTATAGTTATTGCCATTAGCTACTCGATCCACCATCAATAGTGCTAGTAAATCCTATAGTAGCACTACCGTCTGTTTTTAAGAGTTGATTTGCAGTGCCATCACTTGTGGGCAAGGTAAAAGTTGTTACAAAAGATTGTAAATTAGAATCATATGCAAGAACATCTGTTCCAATTTCAAGACTTAAATCTGCTTTTACCTCTGCGTAGGAACGTCCTTCTATAGTATCTGCATCTGTAAATCTTGCAAAGTCATTTGCTACAGGAGTGCCTGAAGTATCTACACCTCCAGATTGAGCAGCAAAACTAAGAGTTCCTGATCCGTCTGTTTTTAATACATAACCTGCTGTAGAGTCCGAAGTAGGAAGTGTAAAAGCAGTTACAAAGCTAGTAAGATTACTATCATATGCCTGCACATCAGAGCCTACTGCAACACCTAAGTTTGTTCTAGCTGTTGTAGCACTATTTAAATCTGATAAATTACTTGCAACTGCTAAGGCGCTAATTCCGGCAGCAGTAGGTGGAGTATATGTAAAAACTCCCGTTGAATTGTTATAGGCTACTGACCCATCACCAGATGCAGTTCCTTCGCTGCCTACACTAATATCCGTAAGTGCTATACCTCCCGCGTCGTCTGCAAAGCTGATAGTTCCAGAACCATTTGTTTTTAATATTTGATTTGCAGTACCGTCCGAAGTAGGCAATGTAAATGTAGAAACAAAGCTAGTTAAATTAGAATCGTACGCTTGTACATCTGTACCTATAGCCAATCCTAAAGATGTTCTTGCTGTTGCTCCGGATTCTGCAACAAAACTTGTACCATTACCAACAATAAAATTACCATCAGTAACTCCAAGACCTGCTAATCCTTTAAAAGCATACGCTAAACTTGACCAAGCTGTTGAGCCATCTCCTACTTTTAGATAAGTAGTGTCTGTTTCATACCCTAATTCCCCTGCCGACAGTGTAGGATCATTACTAGTCCAATTACTGGCGGTATCTCTTCTAATTTGAATTTGATCTGCCACTTATTTCTCCTATTATTTGCTGCTACCACCGTCGAAACGAGTTTCGAATACTGTTGTAGAAGATAAACCTTGTCCGTAAATTCTATTATTTGCAGCAGTTGATGTGCTACCATTTATAGTTCTATTGAAGTCTGTTTTAATAGACTCTTCTGTTGTAGAATAACGTACTTGTGAATAGCTTGACATATTATTTCTCTGTAAATACCCAACCTCTAGTAGTATTGTAGTATACTAAACCGAAAGCTGCTCCATTTACATCTACTGTTAAATCGGAAGCCTCTCCATCGATTTTTTCGCTGTTTCTTGCAACTGTAATATTGTTTGCTGCTGCAGTTGCTCCCGCATCTATTATATTTACCTCATCTCCTGAAGAAGGGCTTGCAGGAAGAGTTATTGTTACAGCACCTGAAGAAGTATCAACTAAAAGTCTTTCTCCGTCGGCGGCTGTATGATTTGCTGTTTTAACCGCCCAAGCTGTAAGTCCTGAGCCCCCACCACCGCCTGAACCAACCTCAACAATAGAGTCAGATCCATCGTTTTTCTTAATGTACATTTTGCCATCGTAAGTATTGATGGCAACTTCCCCCAACGCCAAGTCAGACGTTGAGGGAGTAGCGCCCTGTGATGCAGAGCGTTTAAGTTTTATTGTTTGTGTCATATGACGCTCCTATACTTGTGTATATACACAGGAGTTATTGTTTATTAAGAGAAGGTTCCCCCATCAAGAGTATTCAAAGTAACAGCACCATTAGATACTGTAAAGTCTGTGCTATCGAAAGATGCTATTCCTTTATTAGAACTTGTAGCATCTTCTGCTGCAATTGTAATACTACCATCTGCATTAGTAACGTCTATACCCTCCCCTGCTGTTAAAGTAGCAAGAGCCATGTCTCCGTCAGTGCCGTGGCCAATTAATAGCTGTCCGGCAGTCGGAGCAGAACCATCTACAGAAGTAATTGAGCCTGCTAGATCAAGATTTAAAATATCTAGAGTACCTTTTGTTCCGGAGAATACTTCTGAAGTATTTGTAGCATCAGGAATAAAAGTAAATTTACCAGTAGAATCATCAAAACCAAAGAAACCTACTTTAGCTCCTGAACCTGTGTGGTATCTAAACTCAATACCACGATCTTTATTATCGTCAGAAGCAGGAGCGGTATCTCCGCCAAGAGTAAATATAGGGTCGTCTACAGTTACAGTAGTAGAATTAACTGTAGAGGTAGTTCCATTTACAATTAGATTTCCAGTAATTGTGGCATTTCCACCAATTGTTACATTGTCTGGCAGCCCTACTGTAAGAGTAGTGCCAGACATTGCGGTTTCAATTTCATTGGCAGTACCGGCAATAGTTAAAGTTCCAGCATTGGCAATAGAGCCACTACCAGAGTCACCAGCAACAGTATGAGCTACCGCTGCCCAAGAAGTTTGAGCTGACCCATCTGTCTGTAAAAAGTAATTTGCAGTTCCATCTGCTTGCGGCCAATTTACTCCATCTAAGACTACATTGCCTGTAGTATCTGGAGTAATAGCAATATCTCCAGCAGAAGCAGAAACAATAGAGTTTCCATTTACATCTAGGCTTCCTCCAAGCTGTGGAGTTGTATCCTCTGATAGATTTCCTAATCCTCCACTAGATACTGCGGCCCAAGCTAGCTGTCCTGAACCATCTGTTTTAAGATAGTAATCAGCAGTACCGTCAGCTTGAGGCCACTTTTGTCCATCAAGAATAATGTCTCCAGTCCCATTAGGAGTAATTGCTATATCACCATTAGATGCAGAGACTATTGCATTGCCATTTACATCTAGGCTTCCTCCAAGCTGAGGAGTTGTATCTTCTACAACTGATGAAGTAACATCTGTCCAAGATAAGTTACCAGAACCATCACTCTTTAATACTTGATTAGCACTACCATCATCATTAGGCAGTACTAAAGTATAGCTAGCTGCAGCACTGTGTGGAGGGCCTTTTATAACTATACCATGTGAGTTGTCTTCACAATTTAACTTAAACTGTCCTGCGCCTTTTGTAGCATTGCCTTTAAATACTACAACGCCTGTACCATTTGGATCTAAGTCTATATCTCCGTTACTTGTAGAAACAATATCTTGTCCATTAACATCTAAATTACCTCCTAGCTGAGGAGTAGTGTCTTCCACAATATTGCTTAGAGTGCCTTTCGCATCTAATTGAGTTTGAATATTTGAAGTTACACCATCAACATAGTTTAATTCAACTACTGTTGCTGTTAATGCTGTTGTCCCATCATTAAGAGTGCCATATGTAACTGTGCCAGTTGTTGTAATATTATATGCTTGTCCGTCTAAATTACCTCCTAGCTGAGGAGTAGTATCCTCTACAACATTTGCAAGTCTTTGTACCCAAGAAAGCTGTGCAGAGCCATCAGTACCTAGCACATAGTCTGCTGTGCCGTCTGCTTGAGGCCAGTTTACACCATCAAGAACAACACTACCCGACCCATTTGGAGTTAGAGTAAGATTTCCGTTTGTATCTGTAGAAGTAATTGCGTTTCCATTGAAAGTAAGATTATCTACATTTAAAACATCAATTTTACTATCTGAATCTACTACAATTGCACTGCTAGCAGTAAGAGTTCCCGCAGTGTGATCTAGCATATCTACATATAGCTTACCACCAATCGCATCAATATCTCCAGTTGTTCCGCCTGGACGACCTATAAATAGCTTATTACTATTTGCGGAATATGCTAATTCTCCATTCTCAAGAGCCGAAGGAGCCGCAGTAGTTGTACTTCTTTTAACTTTAAGTGTTGCTGTCATTTAATATCTCCTAGAAGGCTCCAGCATCGAGTGTGTCGGAATCTCCCCCTGCGGCCCCTAACACCACTGGAACCCATTCAAAAGTGTCTGTAGAGGTTTCTCTATAAACATAAAATTGATCATCATCTGTATCATACCAAGTATCTCCTTCCTCTATATTATCGCCCGTAGGAGTACTTGTTCCTCTAAAATTTTGATCTGCTAGCTCTTGTAATGCATCTTCTAAATTTGTTGCTGTAATTGTTCCATGCGCAGAAACGGCTACTGATGCTGCCGAAACAGTAGAAGTAGAGGGAAGAGCGTTTGTAGTTACAGTTACAGAACGAATTGGATCTGTAACAGTTACAGAAGTTATAGCCATTTTAAAATGTTCCTGAATCTAAAGTATCGCTATCTGCGCCTCCAAAAATAATTGGAACCCACTGAAATACTCCAGAACTTGTTTCTCTGTAAACATACTGTTGATTATTTGCAGTATCATACCAAGTATCCCCTTCCGCTACAGAGTCTCCTGTAGGTGTTGAAGATGAACGAAAATTTTGGTCTGCTAAATGTTGTAAAACTTCTTGAAGAGTTCCCCCAGGGACTCCCCCAGATGCTGTAATACTTATATCTTCTGCCTCCGCTGCTGTAAGAGTAGAAGGTATGGCAAAGTCTAAATCAAGACTTGAGGCGGTCTCTCTATCTGTTATAGTTACTGAAAATGCCATTATCTTGTTATTTCCCTAGTAACTAAAGCTCTGCCTTGAATAATCCTTTCTACTACAGCATCGGAAGGAGTATATATCTCTAAATCATAAAAATAAGACCCTTCAGTTATAGATGCAGTTGTAGAATTATCTAATTCCATTTTTATTGTGCCATCACTAGCACTAGCTACAGTACAGGTAAAAGTAGCTGTAGCTGAGTCAGAGTTTTTTGTACGCCTTAATTGTGCTCTAGCAGAGTATCCTGTCAAATCAAAAGCAGAATTATTCTCTTTTACGGCTAAGTCTAATACAAAGTTTGTTCCCTGATCGATTGTTATATTATAAGTACCGGCACTCATGTAAACGTCTCCATGGTAAAATTATAGCAAATGACACATACTTAGTCAAGAAATATTTTTTAGGTGGTTTCCAGAGCTTCAATTCGAGCTTCTAGTGCTTCTATAGTTGCTTGTTGCTCTTGTACAGCTTTTACTAATACAGCGCATATTGCATCCAAGTTTAGAGATTGTAATTCATTTTCAGCGTCTTTTGCACCTTCTACAGCACTTGGTATTACTTCTGCAACTTCGTGAGCTATAAATCCTTCTCTTGTAACTCCATCCGAAATCCAACTAAAAGAAGGATTGTCTGCAAACATATAAGTAACAGGCCTCAATTGTCCTACTCTATCTACCGCTGTAGCTGTTTGAGTAGTAATATTTTGTTTAATTCTGTAGTCAGAAGATACAGTAATTGTACCAATGTTTGTAGTATCAACCCACAGCTGTGCAGCAGTACCAGTCCAATAGAAATTAAATACGTTGCCTCCAGGACTTGTAGCTGCTGCGCCTTGCTTTGAAAGTAGTCCTCTTGTCCAGAGATCTCCATTGTTTAATACATAAAAGCTGTTTGTGGCTCCTGTAAAGCCATTGATAAGTGTAGTAGAATTACAAAGAGTAACATAATTTGTAGCACCTGCAACAGGGCCATATGTACCCCCCGCATCAAAACTAAATGCTGCAGCTTGTCCAGCACGTGTAAGTACTGCCATTCCGAAAGCTCCGGCATTAGTTCCAGAGTATTCTGCAAATATATTTGCGCAGTTTCCAGAGTGACTGGATGTAAAAGTAGCAGTAGCATCATAGGTAGAGCCCTGTATACTTATACCTGATGATGCAAACTCAAAAGTATGACTTCCGCTTGAAAGGGAAGTATTAGTATCTATAGCCTCTAAACTTACAGTACCCGTAGTAATATTTCCACCATCAATTGTAGTAATATCCGAGCCATCTTCTTGAAAATTTCCACCACTAAAAGTTACGAGACCTGTAAAGTTATGGCCAAGAGTAACACTACCAAATACTAAATTAGTGGTTTCTATGGTACTCGTCGAGCTCGACTGAGTAACTCTATATCGTGAGTAGTAATACTTTCCAGATGCTCCGGCTCCCATTTCTGGAGGACTTTGCTGCCATCCCGAACGCATTCCAATAATACTACCGGTAGACCAATAGTAATAAACTGAGCCATCATCAGGACCTGAGGGGGCACTCGAAGTAGCAGTATTATAATATACATAGCCTTCTGCGGTTCTTAATCCGTCATCTCCGTCAGCTCCAGTTGCTCCAGTTGCTCCAGTTGCTCCAGTTGCTCCAGTTGCTCCAGTTGCTCCGGTGTCTCCTTGCTTAGATTTACTAAGAGTTTGAAACTTACTGATTGAGAAAGAGGTTCCATCTGCTCTTCTACCTGTTATATTAATAGTTACAGATGCATTATCTGCAGTCATATTACTATGATTGCCTATAGTAGCATAGCTACCACTGTCTGTTACACTGCCCGCAGTTATACTACTAGCGTTAGTTGATAAACCCCATCTACCTGCAGAAACTCCGACTCCATCGTATACTAACTCAGTTGATCCTTCATATACTCTAACTGTAGTTCCAGATCCCGTATACGTAACTGTTCCTGTATTCGTAGTGGGAAGAGTATGCGCTTCATTACTTATTATTACAGTTAGACCGTCAACACCATCAGTTCCATCAGTTCCATCATTTCCATCATTTCCATCAGTTCCATTAGTACCATTAGTACCATTAGTACCATCAGCACCTGGCTTAACTCCGGACATAGTGATTTGATCTCTGGCAAGTATAGTGCTACTACTACTCCCTTCTCGAATTTGCACTTCAACCTTATCAGGCATACTACTCTCATTAGTTTGAGGAGTATAACTATAAGTAGTAGTCGTACTGTTTTGTACACTACTGTCATTCAAAAAGAATTCATAGTATACGGTTCCAGATGTATTAAGTGCGGTTGCAGTTACTGTAGCACTGCTTGGACTTGGACTTGTACCAGAGCTATTATATACAAAAACTTGTGCATCTGTAGTTAAACTAACAACTCTTCCATCTACTCCTGCTGCTCCGTCTGCGCCATCGGCTCCATCAACACCATCCGTGCCATCTTTAACCATAGGAATAGTAAGATTCACACTTCTTTGCTTATTCGTATTTCCAGTATCTAACTTGTCTCTAACTGTTACTGTAAATTCAAGAGCAGTGGCACTGTAAGTTGTAACCTTATCAAGAGTCTTAGTATAAGTTTTTCCACTTGTAGGATCAGAAAAAGAGCTTTCAGCACTTTGACTTATATCTGAATTAGTGAATCCTGCTCCTGTAATCTTAAATTGAGGTTGTACCCATCCTTCAGCAACAGCAGTTAATACTAAATTAGTGTAGCTAGTAGTAAGCGTAGAAGACCCATCAAAAAGTATAACTGATGGAGCAGCTGTAAAAGTAAGTACCCTAGCTTCACTATCTAAGTCTTTATTAACAACTAAATTTACAGGATAATACCTAAAAGTTCCGCTATCATTTCTTATTTGGGCAAAAACTGCATCTCTATCTCTATCAAACTTAAAGGTATTTTCATAGGCAGTTGTTCCAGCAGATATAGCAGTTGTAAAACTCTTATCTATTCTTACATCCGTATCTGAAGCAACAAATACTACTTTTGCTGCTTGAGTACTACTAAACTTTATAATATCGCCAACTGCTAACTCACTAGAAAAAGATGTTGAAGACCCTATAACTTTATTAGAGTTAGCTGCTACGCTTACAGTACCTGTTAAAGTAGTCCAGTTACTTGTATGGGTAGTATTTCCTGTTCCTGCATCATAAAAATATCCATACCCTAAATCATCATCTTGGTAAAATTTTATAAGTGTAAGAGGATCAGCAGCATCTGCATCAAACATTATATAATGTGAAGCAAGCTGCCTATCAAATTCAGTAGACAGTGCAGAGTAATTAACAGAGCTAATATTAGAACAATCCTGAGAATACTCTGAAGCAGGACTTCCGTCAAATTCTTTTATAAGCTGAGGATCTCCTATTGGAGAAAATACAAAATTTGAATTTTCTAAGTAAAATGTACCTGCACTTGTTATATAGGGAGCAGAGTTAGAAACACCGCCCAAAGGCATTCCAAAACCTCTAGGCACAGATTGTTTTACAGGATCTAGTACTGTAAAGGTAGTTTTTGTTACTGCTGATTTTCTTCCTTGGGAGATAGTTCTAACACCAACCGAATAAGTTCCTGGTGGAATATCTAACCCTTTTAAGTATCTTACGTCTTTACCCACTGTAAGAGGATTAGAAGCTAAAGGAAGATTATGCTCTATTTCGTACCCATCTATGAAAGGATAAATAGAAGTGGCATTTCCCGATTGTGTAGGAGCATCCCAAAAAAGTTCTGCATCGTCTTCAACCTCTCCAGGCCCCAAGTCCGAAATATGAACATAGACATTTGTAGGAGCAGGAACAACTTCGGTTGTTTTAGGTGTAGGAAATACAGGATCTTGTGTCTTTAAAGAAAAAGTATCGGATTCTATAGAAGTAAACTTTTGGTTATCGTGTTCTACTGCTGTAATTCCATATAGTTGATCCTCTTCCTGAGAAAGAGAAAGAATTTTATAAGTCTTTTTAGAGTCTATTGTATCTACAGAGGATATGGTTTCTCTTAATACCCAAATTGTTTCTGCATTCGGAGTAGTAGAAAATGCGCTAGAGACTGTTAAAGAAGATATTCCTGTTCCAGCAGAAGTAGAAACAGTTTGTTCTTCTACTCGAGTATATGGCTTCCAAGCTGTAAGAACTGGATTACCACTATCATCTACTAAATTACTTGCTACACTCTCTGTGGTGATAGCACTACTATCCGCATCGGTTAGTATTAAATCACCTTCTGCGTATGCAACTCCATCAATCGTGGCAGAATCTTGAGCAAGAAAAGTTGCGGGCTCTTCTACAAGAACGCTTAATTTATAAGTAGATCCAGAAACTAATTCTATGCTTCTATCTAAAGGGACAGTAGTAGTATTTCTTGTACCTGTGTTACTTACTCTTCCACTATATATAGTATTTCCTGGATACCTATCAGCATCCTGCACATTTATAATATCTCCTGGAGCAAGAAAATTAGCATTTATAGAAGTTTTGAAACTTACTAACTCTGTCTGATTTACAGAAGTCCATAGCTTCCATCTTCCATATCTTATTGCTTGACCTTCTGAGGTACAGCCAAAAGCAACAACATCTTTACTAATTATTTTTCCAGTTTTTACAATGTTATCTCTATCTTCTAAAACTAAATTAGAAAGTTTATAATCATTGTCAGGATCATTCCATTTTACAACTATTTGATTGGCTCTAGTTTTTGATCCTGTGCTTTCATAAGAAAACGCTCCATCTATAACATTTGATTTTGCAAAGTTATAAACAGGATTAGCAGGTTGATCTATAACTGGAAAAACTTCTCCATCTAACCAATAGAGCATACCATTAAAAACAGTAGATAAGTCTTTAACTACTTTGAAAGCGTCAGTGGCTTTCGTCAGGTAAGTATTTGTTGTATATCTAGCTTCAGTACTTTCATTTCCATCAGCTACCATTTCATCGCAGTATCTGGCAATTCTATAGAGAGCAAATTTATCTATCTCAGATCCTGAAAGCCAGTTTCCAAGTCCATATCTATTGTTTGTTAAAATATCATAAAATATCCATGCAGGATTATTTGTGTATACTTTCTGTGCGCGAAAATTACCATCCCAATCTTGATATGTGCTTTCTATTGCTCCAGTGCTTATATTACGAGTATATTTAGCTTCTTTTCCATCATTTTCATCTCTTGTAACATAATTACTAGGTACAAGAACTTTTAATCCTTTACAATGATAAGTCCGTTTTGGTAATTGATTATTAAAGTCCGAAGCCTTTGCTTGAACTTTTGCCATTGCCGTCAAAGGGTATCGTAAATTTTCTTTAATAATACTGCTTAAAGTGCTTATAGATGCTGCCGAAGCAGTAGCATACCTGTTACTAGAACTAGGAGTACCAGTAGTAGTCCAAGAATTATATGCTACATCTTGACTGGTTGTACGAGTAAATTTTATCTTAAAATCGATAAAAGGAGCGTACTGTTTCAGATCAAAAATTTCTTCAAATATTATAGGAGAATTAGAATCAGCATAGTGATGTGTTTCAGGCAAAGTTATATAGCTACCATAGCCATCTGTAGTATTTCTTTTTATTGCTATCTGTGTGGTATATAAAACGGTTGCTTTTGTTTGCTTTCTTTTCTCTAGATGTCTATTCCATAACTGAGGATAATTAAAGAATACTCTTATTTCATCTACTTCTTCAGCTTGAGCAGCAGTTAGACCAAAGCCAGAAGCAGAAGTTCCTTCAAATTCTGCCTCTGTAGCCCCGGTGCCATCGTCAAACTTACTAATAGCTGTTGCTGAAAAAGAACCTCCTGGCCCTATAGCAGTATTATTTACTCCTGTCCCTGCAGCATCTAAAAATGTCTCTTGTCCCAATGTTCCTGTTCTGAATTGTAATGCTGTATTTGTATATTTGCTATACAAGTTTACATTATCAATCAGGCTATGAGACGAATAAGTTCCTGAGCCTAAATCACATTGAAAATTTCCTGTAGCGCCACTAAAATTACTTGCAAGAGTAAGGGTGCTTTGATCAGCAGCTATAGATGAAATTTCTAGTTTTCCATCCACAATAACTGTATAAGTTCCATCTGAATATAATGGACTAATATCTGATCCAATGATAGGTCTACAATATCCTACTGTTCCAGAGTCTCTACTGTCTAAGTAACCTTCAAATACAGTTTGATTATTGCTGTCTACAAGTCTTACAGTTGCTACAGACTTAAAATTTGTATCATCATATAGATAAGCATCTACCCAAAAAGAAGAAGTAGTAGTAACTTTTACTCCTCTAGAATCTCCGGTTCCTGTCCATTCCACTGCTGTAGCTGAAGTAGAAGAATCAAAACTTCTTACAATTAAATACTTTGTTCCATTAGTATCAAGAGCTATATCTTTTGTATAGCTGTTTTTATTTATAGTTACAGAAGAAGAACCATTAGTAAAAGTAAAATTAACTCCTGTTTCAGAAAGTCGAATAGTAGACTGCTCATTTGTTTGCATGGAGTCTCCGTTTAGAAAAACAGAGCTACCACCATCTACTAGACCATATATTGGGCCTTCTGAAATTATATCTGTAAAAACTGCGGTCTGATCTTTTGCAAGTCTTGCGCTTTCTTCTGCTTTTGCACTTTCATACTCTGCAAGTGCTACAGCTTGTTTGTCTCCTTCTGAACCTTTAGTATTGCCGGCATTAAAACTAAGAGTATTTTGTAAAACAATGTTACCTTCTGCTGAAGGAACTGATTGAGATTGTTCTAAAACTCTATTGCTTTGTAAAAGTTCGAAAGATACTGGATAGCCTGGAACTCTTAGCTCTCCGTATAAAAGAGGAATAGGTAGTCCTTCTGCTATATTTCTTTCACTACCATTAAATAAATATCCTTCATCTTCTTGATCGACTGAAGGGTCTGGAGCCATCATTTCTGCAAGACCACTCATTGCTAAGTTTGTTGCAATTCCTGTTCCTATATACACACCAGCTTTTAGTAAAAATGAACCTGACTGAGCAGCTCCAGCAAGACTTTGTCCACCGGCTGCTGCTAAGCCTGGTATCGGTAGAAAAATAAGAGCAAATATTGCTGCAGCTGCTAGTATTTTTCCAAATCCTGAGCCAGATCCTGCAGGAATAGCAGATATTATTACATCTCCTTTAAGTACAGGTAAAAAATATTCTTCTGGAGTATCTATATCAGTGTCTTGAGTATCTACAACAAAATTATACCCTTTCTCATGACACTCTATCAGATACTCTTTAAAATCAGGGCGATTAGCATATACACAACGAAGAGCGTCTTGAACTCTGTCTCCAGTAAATGTAAAAGACTCCCCAAAACGAAGAGCCATGTCCCCTTGTAAATATATTTTATGCGAAGTTTTCATGTTTTCTACCAATTATACTAACAACTCTTTCTTTTGGCTCTAGTATTTCTAGCTCCATGCTTGGGTAACTAAATATATAGTAAGGAATTCCTAAAAAATCACAGTATCTTTTGTCGTTTTCACTTGCTTCACAAGGTAAGTCTGGGTGACTATGAACTATTCCTACTATTTTATATTTTTTTACTAAATTTATATATTCCTGAGGGTCAATTATAAAGTCTTCTCCTCTTTCTGCTACATTAGTGCAAGGAACCCATTTAGTTTTTTCATGTTTTTCTATTAAAAGCCCACACCCTTCTTTCGGATATTCTTTCTGAAAATGGCTTTCTATTTCTTCTATCATCTAAACTTCATACTACCTATAAAAGCTCCGAAAGGCAAGGCTTTGGAGGTATTTTTTGTAGTTGCAGGAGCTTGATTCGCCGATGTTTTAGTTTGTGGAATAAACTGAAATCTACATTTACAAGAGTCTAAAGTTTTTCCACAAATATCACCTCTTTTCCAGTATTTTGAAGAAGCAGAAGGAGCTTCTCCGGAACCAGAGGATAAAGCAGTAGTACATTCCCATACTGTAGTTTGTCCTCCTGAAGTATACTCTACATAGTCTCCAACTGAATGGGCGGTGTCTGAATATACCGTATAGGTTTCATATTCTCCTGAAGACCATCCAGTCATTGTAGTTCCAGAAAGAACTATAGGTTTATTATCATATGTAAAATAAGCTTTGTGAGAATTTACACTACCAGAACCATCAGCATAGTCTATTGTGCTATTCTTACTCCAAGTACATCCGCCAGATAATCCTAAGCTATGTCCTTGATATATCCAGCTACAGTATTTTCCTATAACTGTTCTGTTGGGCAGTTTAAGTCCTGACAAATCAAATGGAGAAGCTAACTCAAATGTAACTGCAACATTATTTTCACTAAGTATTCTATCTAAGTAAAACTTTCGTACAGGAAACTCTATTGGAGGAGAAGCATCCCCAGTTTCTCCGTATAAATATTTTTTAAGAGTAGTTCTTTGAACTAAAGAGTTTCCTATTAAATCTTCATTTCTTATATCGCCTATTTCACTAGAAAAAGTACTTAATACATTTGCGATTGTAAGTTCAGGGCGATTCATAGCACCGTCAGCACTTATTTCTAAACTTGACATTTCTATGGGCAAAGCTGTATACGTCCTTACCGTATAAGGACTTGTTCTGTCTCTAAATTGAACAGTGGTTAAATCAGCCTCTAATCCTGAATGAAAATACAAAGTAGAGCTAGAATCTAATTCTAAATCAAAAAGATAAACTAACTCACTTCCAGGCTCAATAACCTGTACACTATCAATTAATTCTGTCATGCTTCGTAAACTCTTCTAAAAGTTGCGGACGCGCTATAAAAATCATCATAGGAGTAGCTTTGAGAGAAAGAATCGCATACCACTTTAATAGTGGTCTCTCCGCTATTATTACTATCTGGAATAGTAAAACTAAGTGCTGTAACTCCTTGCAAAGATCCTAAATATCCTGTAATATCGTCTATCTCTTCTTTTGTACGATTATTAAAAGTTACACTGTAGCTTTCTTGTAAACTATTAATTCCATTTGCAATTCTCTGTTCGTATCCATCTCCAAACTGAGCCAATAAAACTTTTGGCTGAGTTTGACGAGTCATTCCTTTATCTGGAAGTATTTGACGCGATCCATAAGTAGCTGTGGTTGCAAATCCTAGTGCCATTATGCTACTCCATACGGACTAAGCATTCCGCCTGATCTCTTCTGATTCTGAATTTCTTTTTGTACTGCCATTGCAATTGCCTTTCCAAAATTTGCTGATTGTTGTTCGGCCCCTTCAACACTTGTAGTAGCGGAACCGTTATTGTTTACAGCAACATTTACCGTTACTCCACCAGAGCCTTTCATATCTACAGGAATTGCTTTTCCGTTAGGGAGAGGAACTACAGCTTCATTAAATCTGCCTTCTCCTACAAGTCCTACAGTTGGCTGATTTATAATTCCTCCATTTGCATATGATTGAAATCCGCCTTTCACGACTCCACCATTAGCAAGTTTATGACCAGGAGGAAAAATTCCAAACATACTAGCTAGCTTTTGGGCATCAGTATAGCTTGCACCAATTGGCGTTCGTCCTAATATTTGACGATTTCCTGCAGGTATTCCAACTGGGGATCCTATGGACGATACTACTGGAGCCGCCATACTAGAAGCACTGACAACACTCATTGCCGTTGTTATTGCTGAAGAAATTCTTACAGCTACATAGTTACCCGCCTGCCTCATTGCTTGCGCTATTATAGCACCTGTAGTGGCGGCCTTTCCTGCATCAAATATAAGATCTGTTAAACTTTGTGCTGCTTGCTCTGCTACTGTCTGTAGTAAACTTTGAGCAATTCCTATAACTGCATCTTTTAAACTACTCTCTTTTCCGGTAAAAATATCTGTTAATGCTGTTTTTACACCGGAATGTAAAGTTTCTGCTAACTCAGTAGCGAGTACATTCATGTCACTTAGATTATTTTTTGCTGCTTCTAAATCTAATAAAGATTGTACTGCTTCTTGTATACGTAGACTTTGTTCCCCACTTAAAACTTCAATTTGACCTGTTAGATTATTATAAACGGAAAGAGCTTGTGCTTCAGTGCTTGCGGCTAGTTCCTGAAGAGCAATTACTTCATCTTGAGGAACTCCTGGTTGAGCAGCTCTATTTCTTAATTCAAGAGCTGAAACGTTTAGTCTATTTCTTAATAATTGATTTTCAATCTCTGCTTGTCTCTTTTTAATTTCAAATTCAGCGTTTATTTGAAGAATTTTATCCTGTATAAGAGCCTTTTCTACTTCGAACCTTTTTGTAGCAACTCTTTCTTCTTCGTTTACAAAAGCAAAAGCACTGTCTTGTTGTAATTCTCTTTCAGAGGCTCGAAGACTTAGTTCTGCTCTTTTCTGTTGAAATCCTAATAACTCTTTTTGAAACCCTACTTCTTTTGCGACTAGATTAACCGTATCTTGATACTGTTTTTTAACTTCGCTTTGCACTTTCAATCTTCTAATAACTAAGCTATTAGGTATAGTGTTAGTTAGAACATCCAAATTTTGTTGATTAGTAACTAACCTTTCATCTAACAAAGCTACTTCTGCTTTTAGTCGATTTATAGTTCTTTGATTTGCAGCATTTTGTTTTAAATCGGTCCCATTTATTTTTTGCTTAAGAAAATCTATGCTAACCAGTTTATTTTCTATATCTGCCTCTATCTTACTGCGCTGATTAGTTAAAGTTATTTGATCTTTGAGCTCTGTCTGTGCATTTCGTAAATTACTTTCTAGTTGTTGATCTAATTCTAAGTTTTTTAATTTGAATCTATATGCTTGCTCTTCAAATTTAGTAATAGTTGCGCGAGTATTTGCTATCTGGGTAAGAGTATCTATCTCTTCTTGAGTAAATCCTTGCACAATTCTTCCTGCACCTATCCCAGCTATTTGTCGAATTTGAGCATCAATTGCCTCGATTGCTTGTTGCCCTTGAGAAATTGGTGCTACTGATTGTGCAAAAGTTCCAATAGCATCATTTGCATCTCTAACTATTTGAGGTAACTCTTTCCAAGCATTTCCATATTGAATCGTTTCATTTCTTAAATTTATAATGGCTTCTTCAGACTCACCGGTTAATATAGCTTCTCTAAGATCTGTTAATGCTCGACTTTGATCTAGTCCCTCTAAATCTGTCACTGCAATAGTATTAAGAATATTTTGAACAGTTGTGTATCCTTTCTCTAAGTCTTCCATTTGAGTTCGGGCTTCTTCTAGCTGATCTGTTCTGAAAAAACTTCCTATTCCTAATTCTGCCTCTCTTCTTACCCTGGCATTTCCTCTTAAACCCTCTAAAGAAGCTTCCATTGCTTCTAATTCTTCTCGAGCTTTTGCAAAACCTCTATAGTCCCTTATAGCAGTCTTAAAATCGCTTTCAGAAGTCATAGAAATCATTTCCCCTAGATTTGCAAATACTTCGCCTCCTCTTCCTACTTGTTGTAGCTTTTGTTGAGTTGTTACAAAGTCTTTAAACTCTTCATTTAATTCTCTTAGACGATCTCTTGTCTTGCCTAATTGTTGTTCTGTTTCATCTACCTCTTTCTTAAACCATCCGAAGTGCTGAGATAAAAGTTGAATACCAGTAACCGCAATACCAATCCATCCAAGAGCACTTAAAACTCTTGAACCCCAAGTAAGTAACCAAGCACTTGCTGTTTTAACCAAAGCCATTCCGCTTGCATACGCAGATACCATAAGAGCAACATTTTTTCTTGTTGAAGCTACCTTACCTGCTTCTGCAACATCCATCTGTTTCATTGCTAGAGCAAAATCTCTAACAATTGCAATATCCATTCCTTTGAAGATGCCTTTTGTTATTTTAGTGTGTTTGTTATAGTCGTTTTCAGCGGCAACTAGAGCACGTTTAATCGTTGCACGAGCTTGTGGAGTCATTGCGCCCCCAGAGCCAAATTGTTGTAAAAGTTTAGATGAACTTCCTGCTGCAGCAAAAGCTGCTGCTTGTTCTCTTACTGCAGCAGTAGTAGATTTAATTGTTATTTTAGTGCTTTCATAAGCTGCTTTTGCTTTTTGAGCAGCTAAAGCTTGAGCACTAGAGCTTTCTCTTGCAGCTACCGCCATCTCTTTAAAGTTAATTCCTATAGCAGAAAGAGGGCCTTTCAATAAAAGTAAAAAGGAAGCAATTGCTAAAGCAGGAGTATCTGTAAGAACTTTTGCTAGGGGACCTGCAACACTATCAGCAACTAGCTTTATTCGTATAAGAACGTCATCAAATGCTTTTGCTAGTTGATTATACTGATTTACAACTCCTTCTGGAGTAACTGCTGCGACTCTATTTGCCTCTTCGAGTACCTTATTTACAACAGCTTGACTTTTCTCAAACTGAGTCAAGTCTTTTGCATTTTTTCCTATTCGCAGTCCGTACTCTCTTTGAGCATCTTCAAGTCGTAATATAATACCTAATTCATCTAAAAGTTCTGGCTCTGCTTTTGTTACACCACGAACTAAACGATTAAAGGAATCCGTAACGTCCCTTCCCAAAGTTATAGATAAATTTTTGGCAGCTGTGCCTAGCTGTTTAAGTTGATCAGGGTTTAGTCCTGCAGAAGTTCCTATTGCAGCTGCTTGTGAGGCCTCTTGAAAAGATATTTGTGCATTTGTTGCATCAATAATATCATTTGCAAGAACTCTCATTGCAAGTCCTGTACTTGCTGCGTAGTTCTGTTGACTTGCTTGAAGAACTTTTAAATCTCCCGCAGATTTTAGAAAGTTAAATGCAGCAGATATAGCAAATATTTGAGCAGCTAAAGAGGCATAAGCACCTACAAGGCCCCCAGTGCCTTGTGCCATTTTTGAAAAGTTTTTAGTAGTATTTGAAGATGTGCGAGCAGCACCTTTTAGGTTTCGATCAGCAGTTCTAGCACCTTTAGCAGTTTGCTCTAAACCTTCTCCGGCTGCTTTTGCTTTCTTACCTAAAACAGATAGATTACCTTTGTCATCTATCCGGACTTTTATATTTATTGTATTATCAGCCATTAGCCTTTGACATTATGGGTGAAATTTTTTCCACCGCTTTTCGCTTTACGCTCTTCTGCTTTTCGCTTTCTTTCTGCCTCTTCAAATCTAAAATTCATTGTAAGACGTTCATACATTTTCATAAAATACAAAGTATTTCTTTTATCATTTACTTCATATGTGGAAAATAAAAGATCGCATCCTGACCAGTCCTTTCCCATATATGAACCTGACATTCCTTCCCAAACATCTGAGAGAAGGTTAAACATAAAAAATGCCACTTGAACCTCATCAGGAAAATCTGATTCGGTAAGCGGCATCTTTTGGGGGTCGGGCTCTTCACCTAACTGTTCGCATATAGATAAATACTTACCTACATCGAAGTTTGAGTTTTGTTCTCTCACATAGCGAGCAAGTAGGTCTTGAACTCTTTCTACTTGCTCCCAGTAAAATTTTCTAAATCGCCTACTGTTTCTGTTACCCAAGTATCGAATACATTTGAGTTTTTCATCAATAACTCTGCATTTTCTTGAGTAAACGGTAGTTCATCATTAGCGTTTTGAGAAGAAACATCCACCAAAAGAAACTCTTCTAAGTATGAATATTTAAACCCCGACCACGCTTTAATAACTGCCTTAACGTATTCTTTTAAAAACTTATCTTCGTCTAACTCTTCTTCAGGTTGACGAGTTTTCTTATTAAATTTTGTTGTTACACACTTCTTACGAAGTTTCAGTAACTCATCTCTTCCAAGATAACACAAATCAACAGTTAGACCGTCATAGCCAGGAAAGTCTATAGTTACTGTTTTGCTTGGAGTCATAAGACTCGCGAGCGATACTGGTTCCTTTTTTACTGCTGCCTCTGTCATTCAAAAATCCTTCTTTTCGGTTAAAAAAGTAGGGAGGCCGAGACCTCCCCACGTTCTTTATAGTATAATTCAAAACACCATAAATGTCAAGAACTATTTTTTATGTTGCTCCCACATACTTGATTGTAACTTCGTCAGTTTCACTAATTGTTGAAGGCAGTGCCTCAAAAGTAGTATCTAGAGAGATTACATCTTCAATGCTATGCTCTGGGATCTGTAAGTGAGCTGTAGCCATTGCCATTTCTAATCGAGGAGTTGAAGTATCTCCGCCTACCTTAAAGGTAAGTACAAAAGAGTTAGTTACAACATTGTCGATAGACTTCATATCTTCCCAGAAATTTGCTGATTCATCCGAACTCGAATCTGTCCAATCTGTACGATTCAAGTAGCAAGTAAAATTACCATTTACAGTACGAGTACCTGTTATATGACCAAAAGGAATATTTACTTTACCAAGCTCTTCTGGGGTAATATAATTAATATTGTTAGTAATATTAATTGTTCCACCAGTCAGAGTCAGATTGTAAGAAGCTTGAAGTTCATCAGCACCGTCTGAGTCCGGGTCTTGGCTCGTTGGAGCTACTGTAAGTACAGTAAGACGATTTCGAATAAAGTTATCAGTAGCAGCAGTATCTTCATATACAGCCGCAGTAGATGCTTCAGAAGCAGCAGTTACGTTTGTAAGTTTATACAAACGATAGCTATCATTTGAGTCTAACCATATATCTCCTACCGCGATAGCAGTACCGTCATTTGTAGTATCACCATCTGTAGGTTGTACAGTATCTTCGATAGTAGAGCCTGACACATCTGTAATCTCTGACCCAAAACCAGACCAATTAATTGTTGCAAGACCGTCGATATCAAAATCAATTGATGCTTCATTTACAACACAAGAAGCCATCTTGTATACTTTTCTATTTGATGCTCCAAGAACAAAGTAAATAGTAAAAGTACTCAATGTACTTGTATTTGAAGAATCAAAGTCTATATCTAAATCTGTACCATCGTGAGTAGTTACAGAGGTTCCACCTTTATCAAAGTCATAGTCGGTTGTACCGTCATAGTTATCTGCACCTGCCATAAGTGCCCACAATACTTCTTCTACTGCATGATGACTTGCTTCATCATCTGCTGCTCCCGTGCCTGTTCCTGCTGAAACGTACGGACGTACATAAGTTGAAAAACTCCATTCTGCAGGAGCCAAAGCGTCATTGAATGCACGACGACCTCTTCGACTTACTCCTGTGGAGCTTTCCATCTCAGCAAGAGTAATTTCGGTGGAATTAGTTGCTTGAGAGAAACTAAAACCATCAAGTACAGGCATTTCCCAGATGACACTGTCAAACTCAATGTAGACTTTCGTGTCGCGTGAAAAATATAAATTTTCAGCCATTATTATCTCCTAATTTCTTGAAAAAGCTTGGACGTGAACATTTGTTCCTGCCAGCATTTTCTAGTAACGAACCTCTATGAGGATCTCTCCGACCCCGTAGGGTTCAAGTACACCTTCATCAGTATCTATACTGAGTATTGTGATTTGATGAGTATATTGAGCAGCTCCAGTTCTATCGTAATACTTTAAACGAGAATTTGTTTCTAAAACTGTTTCAACGTCCTCTAGTAGTTTATCTAAAGCATCTACGGCGTCTTCTTCATTTACATAGCAACGTATAGTAACTGAAAGAAATCTATCTTTATATCCTCCGCCTTGATACTCCCTGCTTTCAGATCCTGCATTTAAATGAAGTGCAGGAAATTCTTCCACCTCATCCCAAAATTTTAATCGGGGATGAACATTTTCCCCTAAATCTGTTAAATAATTTCCTGCTCCATTTATTTCTTTTAGCTTATCTACAATAGCATTAATAATGGACTGTCTACGTGTTGCATATGTTCTTTCAGCCATTATTGTCTCCTTGTATAGAATCTTCCTATTGCAAACTGTGTCATAATCTCTCTTATAGAGCGATCAATCAAAGGTCTAGGATCCCTGTCTGGGTCGCCTTGAGCATATCCAGGTTCAAAAGTCTGGTATGGATATAGTTGATATGTATATCCAATACTGGGAAACCCTTGAGGAGTTCTAGAAATATCTGTTGCTCTTACTCCTGAAGCAAATCTACCTGTTTGATAATTTAGTGCCGGACTTCCCATATTTTTTGCAACTACACTAGGAAGTTGCTGATTTAATATACCTAAAAATCTAACTAATCCGACTCTTGACCTACTTGCTTTTTTAGGTTTGGCACTTGTTCGTATCTTTTTCGTAGCTTTGTCTGCTATTTTTGTGCCTACAATCGCGGTTTTTTGTTTAGAATTTTTTAACTTTGCGGCTGTAGTTCTTTTCTTTACCGTTACATTTTTCTTATTTTGAAAGTTACTAATAACTGCATGTTCCGCTGCATCTAAATACTCTTCTTTTGGACTTTTACTTCCTCGTTGATTTTCCCAATCTACACTGTTTGCCCATTTATTTAATGCTGTTGTTAATTCTTTTTTAATATTTTTCCAGTCAAAGTTTTCTGAACCTGGATAGTTGTTAGAGGTAGCATCCACAAGTATAGCTACCTCTGTTGTTTGTTGAATACCTAAAGTTCCTTTTCTGCTTTTAGTTACTTTGTAAGTTCCTTCTACCTTTCCATATAAATCTGTTAAACTTTTTATTTGCTCACTTTGTACAAACTTTTGAATATTCATACTTTTCGAAGCATCTAGTAATTTTATTAAGCCTACTAATTGAGCAGTACCTACTGTTGTTTTGCCTTGATGGAGTCTTTCTACTCCACTCATTATTTGGCTCTGATCTTCAGAAGTTAGTCGTCCCCTACCCTTTGCTTCTAGAATGCTTGATAGTTTTTTAATCGCGCCCTTTTTTAAAGCATTAAAAGGACTTTTTACTGCTCTCGGTTGAGTAAATACTACTTTAGTATCACCGTTGCTCTTAGTTTTTTGCCTACTTAGAGTTCTAGTCTTTGCTAAGTGCGCTATTAGTGATGCCATTCCTGCTCCTGCAGCATCTAAATAGTCTTTTTCAGATAGCTCTATAGCATTTTCTTTTACAGTATTTAAGTACCCTTCTTTTATTCCTTGAGCTAAATTTACCTTTGTGACTGTTACAACTTGACCTAATTTATCAACCTTCTTTCTAAAAGTTTCTCCATCTACTTTTGAAAGCATATCTTTAATTAGCTTATCTACAAGTGCTTTACTCATTAAAAAGTTTTATATAAATCCAACACACGTTTAATATGATCTGGAAATGCCGGATTATTTCTCATGCTTGTGCTGCCTTGATTCTGCAAAGTTGCACCCGCCAGAGTTTGTCTTTGTTTATGCTCGTCTTTCAAGTAGTATGTAACTAAATCATAAACTGCTAATTTTAAGTCTGCTGGAGTAGCAGAGTATCCTGCAGTATATACTACTTTTACAGCTCCTGGGCCTCGATGCCAATTTCTGTAGTAAGCACTGCCATTCGTTCTATATAGAGAATCTGTGGCAGTATCTAAATAATACTCGTAGCTTCCTGTAGTAAGAGTAGTATATGCTTCATTATAAGAAGCTCGTTCTTCTACAGAAGTAATACTATTTACTGGACTCTCAGTAAGCTGTATTATATGAGTTTCCCAATTTACATTTATATATTCTGTCTTTTCTGTAGTATAATAATCTATTATACTATTTCCACAATAAGTTTTTACTAATTGACTCACGGCTGGAACCAATTCTTCTATACGAATGTCATCCTTCGTGCCTTGAATTCCTTCCGCATCTTTATACTGCTGAACTGTAATTAAATTAGCCATAAGTAAATTAGTAAAAACTTAGGGGGAGAAGCCTCCCCCTAAGATCCATAGCTAGTTAGCTATTAAGCGTATGCCCAACGTACTGAAGGAACGTTTGAACCAGAGTTCGCGAACAATTCGTTAAAGCCCAGAGACTGAGCAGCAACGATTACGTTACGCTGTTCCTTAGTGATGTAGTCTGTTTCGATTGTTACACCGCGCAGACGTGGAATCACATAGTTTCTCATATTTACAGCTAGAGCTGCAGTAGTAGTTGGAGTACCGGCAGAGCTTAGGTTATAAGCCAGCTGATCAGTAGCAATTACTGGAGAACCAAATACTGAACCCATTACACCAGTGATCTTTGCTGCCAGATCATTACCAACTTCATTTACATCGGTAAAACCTGTAGCATCAATCAGCTCGTAGTAAGCATCTGTAGGTACGATGTACGCTACGTCAGCAGGATTCAAGCCATACTTACCCATTTCCTTACGCATTGCAAGAAGGTTAGCAGGAGTCACTTCGCCAGCACCAGAAGCATCAAGTGCAGTCTGAGCTGATGCAGTTGCAAAACCATTAGTATCATCAGTACCGGAAGCACCAACAAGACCAGTAGCAAACCCGCCAGAGTTACCAACAAGGATAGCCTTATCGATAGCAACAGCGTGTGCACGTGCAAGTGCGGAAGTAATCATCGGAAGAATTGATACAACGATTTGCTCGTCAGTATCATTCGAGATGAATGTGCTTGAAATCAATCTATGCGCCTGAAGAACAACACGACCTACGTTGTAGTTGTTGTCTGAAGCACCTGCTTCTTCCAAGTTGTTAGCCGCAGTTTCTGCACCAGAAGAGCTCCAGTTAGCGGCCTCAGTTTCAGGGGCCAAAGGCAGTACAGTCGCACCAGATGTTACGTTAATTTCACGGAACAATGGAGCAATCTTCTGCTCTTGACGTACTTCTTCTTCAAAAGCAGAAGAAACGCTTACGTCGATACCAGCAGATGTGGTAGCATCATAAGTGATTTCAGCTTTTTCAAGAATTTCTTGACCATAAGAGGTATCCCAACCCTTACGAGTGATCTTACCAAGAATATGAGCGTTAAGAAGATCTTTAGCATGAGCTTTAAGATCACCAGCCTTACGGCCAGAAAAATCTCTCTTGCTACGACGCATTGCTTCAATCTCCTCAGCTTTCTCCTGAAGCTCTTTCTTGTATTGATCGAGAACTTGTGCAGTATCTGCATTGCTCGATTCCATTTCTTTACGAAGGTCTTCGACAAGACGCTCTGCACCAGTTTCAACACCGACACGAATCGCTTGCTTAGTTTCAGCTTGAGCAGCTTCTTTTTGAGCTACCTCTTCTGCTACCTTCTCTGCTTCAGCCTCGGCTGCAGCTTTTTGCTCGGCTTGCTTCATAGCGATAGTAGCGGCAGTTTCCTCTGCTACTTTTTTCGCAAAAGCTTCCAAGTCTATTTTCTCATCAGACATATCTGTCTCCTTTTGCGTGGATTGAGTATCCACTTCTTCCGGTGCGTCACTAGCTACACTAGATGCATTAACATCTTCCTTAGCCAGAGACTGACCGGCTAGATCGACACTATTTATGAAAGTTTTCTTAAACTCCTCGTACTCTTCTTGAGAGTCAAAGGACTTAGCCAAAGAAAAAGTAGCTGCTTGATTACAAGGCACAGAAACTACTGAGACCTCGAACAATTCAGCATCCTTAATCATTAATCCGTCGCTTTCCTTTAGATAATCCGCATCCTTGACTCGAAAACCGACGGAAAAAGCTCCAAGGATACCTTCTTTAACTAATTCACATACGTTGGCGGGAGCCGACTTGCTAATTTTAGCTTCTAGCTCTAGCCCGTTGTCTGTTACCTTAAGTCCCGTTGCACGACCGATTGGACGATCGTAATCATGATTGAAAAGAATAATAGGATTCTTTTCAAAGTTAGAAAGACCGCCTTTATTCCAGGCTTCTGCAGCGATTACATCGCCTGCTCTATCGGTATCTGCGGTACTTGCCATACCACGAATAATAACAGAGCCGTCTTCAACTTCATGAGACTTAAAGGTAGAAGTTAAGTTAAATATTTTATTCATCAACCTTACCTTTCTTTGCTGTAGTTACAGTCTTCGCCATAGGTATATCTATTTTTGGCGGTTTTGGTTTTTCAATTACAAACTCATTTATTTCTAAATCAGGCTTTTTATTTGCAAGTTCCCAAAGTTCTGGTTGTTCGTTTTCGATAAGCATTAAAGCTCTGTGCCAAGATCCTGCGATTCTATTAATCTCTTTTAGAGTAGTCATTCTTGGTCTTTGAGGATGTACTCCGTATTCTTTCTGTGTGGGTACTCTTCCTATTTCTGCAAAAAACATTCCTAAATCTTTTGCTAATCTTCTTTTCTGTCCTAGTGTTGCTGCCATTAGTCCTCCTCTGACTCTTTTGGACGACCCCCTTCTGAAGGGTCTGCGGCGCTACCCGCTATATTTGCTGGTATTCTTAATTCATCTTGCCCTTCAATAGGCTCATAACCAAGCTGTGATCTAGCTTCATTTGGGCTAAGTATTCCTGCATTTACGAGAGATTGATAGTATTGTGACTGATCTCTTAGTTCTGGTTGTAGTGCAGGGATTCCAGTTACATCTTCTCGAATAACAAATCCAAAGTATCTGCTAAACGCAAAATTCATTTTGCGAACTATCGGAAGAACAGTTTCCAAATAGTATAAGCGCATATTGGGACGAATATTAGCATTGTTTCCTGAATCCAATAACATGGGAGGCACCCCAATAGCTTTAAGTATAATCTTTTCATTTTCAGTGATTGCATTTGTAAAGTCAAGCTCTTTAAAGTTTATATTTGAAATCTTGTCAACTTCTATGCCACCATCTAAAATAAGAGGCCTTCGACCTCCAGAGTCCGGTCTATAACGAATAGACCAAGACTGTAGCATTCTTTCTTTGATCTTTTCTGAGAGAGTGTTTGGCGACTTGAGTACAAGGCCTGGAACTGCTCCATTCTTAAAAAAGTTGTCTTGAAAAGATCGCATATTTGCCATCAATTCCATAGTACGAACTGCTGGCTTTAATCTTGAAACTCCTCGATAAATATCATGAAAAGAGTTTTCTTTTATATGTATTACTTCATCCGGACCATAGTCCACATCATTGTAAGTATATTTTTCAATATAAGTTTTACTGTCTGCGTGAATTGTTACGTTATCGGCAGGTAGGTGATATAGATGTGCGCCATCGAAATATACAAAAATATTACCATCAAGAAGATAGTCTGTAACAAGGTTTCGCTTGAAAGTGCTTATGTCCTGAAACAGGTTTGGCTCTGTATTTAACAGAGTTGCTACTTTTGCTCTTTTTACTCCTTTTACAACCCCAGAAAAGCCTTCCTGAGTTACTTCTAATGGAATTTCGGCAGTGTCATCAACTACAATATTTACGGCTCGGTTTACGATTTCAAGAGTTTCATAATACCTTTCGTAGCGTGTTGTAAATTCTCTCGAAGACTGCTTATCGGAACCCAAGTATTGTTGGATAGGATTCAGCTTCTCTTCGACTTCTTGCGGCTGCTGTCTGCCCAAGATTCTGTCATACCACGCCATATTTTTCTCTTTGAATCTCTACCCAGCGCACCTGTTTTTGCGCTGTTGAAAGTTCTGGGTTCCTACCATAAATTGAATGTAGTTGCAGATGATGATCGTGACAGAGAGTAACTGTGTGATCATAAAGCTCTGCGTGCATCTCTTTTATAAACTCATCTCTCCAGATGATTGTGTATTCATCTGTGTAGTGGTCTGGCCTTATCTTTCTCTTTTCTCTTAACCACTTCGAGAGTAGTGGACTTAAACTATAAAAGTGATGAAAGTCTAATTCTGTATTCTTTCCACATATTTCGCAGAATTTTCCTTTTTTGTATAGTGATTTTGCCTTGTCTCGTATATATTTTACTTTATCTCGTTTTAAGTCCATTTCTAATACCAAAATTATATCTAACTTTACGTTTTATGTCAAACACTATTTTTCCCATGTATTATTAGAATCCTGTGTGCGAGACTGTAAATGAATACAGCGCATATCGTAATGCATCAGCCATGTGCGAAGCTCTATCGTGTTTTGGTTTTTCTTTTGCGAGATTTGGATTTGGATCCCATTGGTATCCATCGAGAGCTCTAAGAACTTCAGAACACTTACCGTCTACAACCAGGTTATCGTTGTCTACTATTCCTGCAACATGAGAGATTCCGTCAAGTACAGACTTCTTCGCATTTACAGTGGAAATACTGTAGTTTTGTGCAAAATCAAATCGAGTCTGCTGTGCGGCGGAATCTATGTAGATATAGTCAATGTTCCACTTTTCAATCTTCTTTTGAATTTCTAGTGCGTGGCCGTCTGTCGTTCTTTCTGCATCTAAATATTCATCGAGTACATAAAACTTTTCCTCTGACCAGCAGTATGCTATAACTACGAAAGCTGTGGGATCTCGAAAACCAACGTCCAACCCCGCGAGTACGTCCATCTTTTTAGTTTCTAATTCTGATAAATCTGCAACACATTTTTCAGAGTTAAACGCCCAGATCTGACCTTCGTAGGTATTGAAATCCGCTTCGTACTCTTGTCTAAATTCTGATTCGCTCATGGATTTACGTGCTTCGTCAATATCTGCCTGTGACATCCGGGGGTTGTCGAGATACGTTGCGCGAATACTTATCCATTCTGGATATTCTGGATTGAATCCTCTTTCAAAAAATTTAGCAAACCAGTTAGTCTTTCCACGAGGAGTCGAGATGAAAAGCGCTTTAGAGTTTTCTTTGTCGAGAGTCGGTCTCAATGATACATTAAATGCTTCCTCCCCTTCAGAGGTAAGTGCAGCTTCGTCGAATATAATTAAGTCGTAAGAACGACCAACACAAGAGTCTACTTGATTGACAGAACCCATACGAATTGTAGAACCGTTAGTGAGTTCAATAACTTTGTCTTTTGCGTTGTCTTTTCGTACTTCTAGGTCAAAATGTTTTATAAGATTTCTTTGTAGATCAAAAGAAATCTGAGACAAGGAATAATTAGGGGACATTATAAGAATGTTTGAGTTTGGTACCAGAGAGACTAATTGACCTATTATATTTGCTATGTATGTTTTACCCTGGCGTCTTGATATTGCTGCATTAATAAAACGATATTTAGGATTATTAATCGCATTTATAATCGCTACCTGTGAAGGCAACGGTGTTATGCCGAGCAAATCCAAATAAGGACTTACTGGTAACTTGAGAAATCTTGTCTCAGAGTTTAATTCAAATAAAGCTTCCGTGCTTATATCTTGTCTACTTACCTGTACTGTCATTATTACCTATCCTAAACTTGTTGACCTGCTGCATAGTATCTACCAAGAGTTAAATCACCAACATCAGTTGCATTACCATCTGAACTAAATGGAAATTTTTCTATTATATTTAAATGCTGATATCCTCCTGAAACATAACCACTCGCAGTTGAAGACTGTCCGGCCATGCTATTTCTGGCGGAAGTTAAATCACCAACATCAGTTGCATTACCATCTGAACTAAATGGAAATTTTTCTATTACATTAGTATCTGCTGGGGTGTATCCTCCTGAAACATAACCACTCGCAGTTGAAGACTGACCTGCTCCGCCCCATTTTGCAGCCGTTAAGTCACCAACATCAGTTGCATTTCCATCTGAACTAAATGAAAATTTATCTATTACATTGCTTGCTCCACCTGGGGCGTATCCTCCTGAAACATAACCATGAGTACTAGAGGATTGTCCATAACCAGGCTGTCTTGCAACAGTTAAATCACCAACATCAGTTGCATTACCATCTGAACTGAATGAAAATTTATCTATTACATCGCCAGTAGAAGGCCCACTAGAGGTATACCCATGAGTTTCCATAGAATGTCCTGTACCAAATGCTCTTCCAACAGTTAAATCGCCCACATCAGTTGCATTAGCATCTGAACTGAATGAAAATTTATCTATTGTAGTATCTGCAGGAGCAGGGTCTGAATTTCCTCCAGATGTGTATCCAGAAGAAGAAGAAGACTGACCTGCCACGCCCTGTCTGGCAACAGTTAAATCGCCCACATCAGTTGCATTTCCATCTGAACTAAATGGAAATTTAGCTATTACATTGCTTCTCTGAGCACCTACCCCCGGGATAAAAGCATTTCCTCCTGAGGTATACCCAGAAGTAGAGCCTTGAAAGCTATAGCTAGGCCCTGAAGGAGCAGCAGGCTCAAAATAGTTTAAAGACGACCATGCTGTAGATCCGTCTCCTAACTTTAGTTTGCCTGTATCAGTCTCAAAACCAAATTCAGCCGCTGCTAGAGTAGGGTTATTACTAGTCCAGTTAGCTGCTGTGTCTCTTTTTACCTGAATCGTTATCGCCATTTATTACTCCTAAACCTGTTGTCCTGCTGTATTGTATCTTGCAACAGTTAAATCACCTACATCGGTTCCATTTCCATCTGAACTAAATGGAAATTTAGCTATTACATTATTTTTTGTATTACCTGGCCGATTGAAGCCGCCAGAGGAATATCCATTAGCTGTTGATGACTGCCCGCCAGAAGGAAAGACCGAAGTCGGCAGCATATCACCAACATCAGTTGCATTTGCGTCGCTACTGAATGGAAATTTGTCTATTGTGTTAACATAACCTCCGCCTGCGGGACTATAACCAGTAGTAGTATAACCACTAGTTGTAGAAGATTGACCACTTACAGAATTTCTAGCCTCAGTTAAGTCACCAACATCAGTTGCATTAGCATCTGAACTGAATGGCCACTTTTGTATGACATTGAAATATGCCTCTCCACACCGGCCACCAGAATTATAACCATTGTCAGCCGATGATTGACCTGCGGTTCCATTCACCGCGGTGATTATGTCACCAACATCAGTTGCATTAGCATCTGAACTGAATGGAAATTTATCTATTACATTAGTTGTATTTCCATCCCAGCCAGCTGCAGTATAACCATTGCTCGCCGATGATTGACCTGATGTATATGCTCTTGACGAAGTTAAGTCACCAACATCAGTTGCATTGCTATCTGAGCTAAATGGAAATTTATCTATTGTGTTAACACAACCAGTAGGAGCATAGCCACCAGAATTATAACCATTGTCAGCGGATGATTGACCTGCTGTACCCTCTCTTTCAACAGTTAAATCGGCAACATCAGTTGCGTTTGCATCTGAACTGAATGAAAATTTATCTATTATATTACAGTAGATTGGCGGGGCATTGAAGGGCGGAGCATTTCCTCCTGAAGTATATCCAGATGTGGATCCTTGAAAGCTATAGCTAGGCCCTGAAGGAGCTGCAAACTCAAAATAGTTTAAAGATGCCCATGCAGTCGAACCGTCTCCTACTTTAAATTTACCAGTATCTGTTTCAAATCCAAACTCACCTGCTGCTAATGTAGGGGCATTAGAAGTCCAGTTGGATGCTGTGTCTCTTTTTATCTGAATCGTTATCGCCATTTATTACTCCTAATAGTGGAATCCCATTGCACACGAGCTATTTCCTCTCGCACAGGTTAGATCTCCCACATCTGTTGAGTTTCCTTCCGCCGAAAAAGGAAATTTTTGAATAATGTTTCCAGCTGTGGACGGGAAAGGCCAAAATCCTGCAGTAGCATATCCAGCAGTTGTACTAGATTGAGAAGCTGTTTGGTAATGCTGCCCTTGAACTAATGCACCTACACAAGTGGTACCTGTATCTGATGCAAATGGTGTGCATTGTACTTTAGTCTGACTTACAGGAGCACTATACTGTCTTCCTCCACTTACATAGCCTGCATCACTTGAACTTGTTCCACTAGCTCCGTAAATAGCATCAGTAAGGTCTCCAACATCTGTAGCATTGCCATCAGAGCTAAATGAAAATTTATCTAGTTTTGTTGACCCTGATGAAGAGTACATTCCTCCTCCTCTATATCCATGTGTAGAAGACGTTACTCCAGCAGAGTTTAAAGTAAAGCGGCAAACAGCAGGGTTAGGTGAATCAGTGCTTAAATCTCCTACATCTGTTATACTAAATGTTCCTGAGAAAGGAAACTTATCTATCTGACTCATAGCAGAGCCACCTGGGCCAGTGGGAGCAGGGTTACCGCACCCGCCAAAAAGATAGCCATTCTCTGAAGAGCTAGCACTTCCTACGCCTCCAAATTTAGTTCCTTGTAAATCTCCCACATCTGTCATGTTTCCATCAGAACTAAAAGGAGTTTTATCAACTATATTTTTCTGACCAAAATAAGGATAAGAAGGAACCCAAGAGTTTCCTCCAGCAGCATATCCGTCTGTCTCACTGCTAAGACCTCCTCCACCCCCTCTTGCAACGGTTAGATCACCAACATCAGTTGCATTACCGTCAGAAGAAAAAGGAAACTTATCTACTACATCGATTTTTGCCCAGGGATTGTCGTTATTTCCCCCGGCAGTATAACCATAGTTCTCACCTTGATATGCCCAAGGAACTATAGTTGGTTCAAAATAGTTAAGAGACGACCACGCCGTAGATCCGTCACCAAGCTTTAGTTTTCCAGTATCTGTTTCAAAACCAAACTGACCCGCTGCTAAAGTAGGGTTATTACTCGTCCAGTTGGATGCTGTGTCTCTTTTATGTTGTATCGTTATTGACATATTAAGCCCCCCCTCCTGCTTGTAAAGCTCCTAACACTATAAAAATTCCAATCATGGCTACTATCATAACTCCTGTTACTATAGTTCCATCTACTAAAAGTTGTTTGTTTTGTGCTTTTCGTCTGGCTGCTGCGAGTCTAGCATTACGAATATTTCGTCTCTCTCGCATCATGTCAAAATATAATGCGTCATTTCCTGTCCAAACCATTAAGTCTTTTAACTCTTTTTCCATTTTCTCCATTCGAGAACGAGCCATCGCGATTTCAAGTGCCTGAGCTTCTACACTCTTTCCTGCGAAGAACTTAGACATTTTTGGGGCATTTTGATTTAGTACATCTGCTTCTGAAACACTTTCAGTTGCTTCAAAGAATTTCATAAAGTAGCCATACATGTCTTCTGCTTCTTTACCTGCTTCCACCATTTTCTTTACGCCGCGAAATGCCGTAGTTGCTATACTCATTGCAGTTGCTATCTCTATCATCTCTTTTAAGTATAGATGGGTACATCGTCTCTGTTCACCATCTCTGGTACGCAATAAGCATACACATTTGGGCCTACGCTGTAACTTTTTCTTTGACTACTTATTCGAGATGCAAAGTATTTACATCTGTCAATATTATACCAATGTGTTGTGCGACTTTCATCTAATTCACCGTCTAAAACTACCATTAATGCAAAAACAAATATCATTCATCACTCTTTTTTACCCGTCCCTGCGTAAAGTCCAAACCAGGCTGCACCAGCACCCACGATTACTGAAATAAGACCTGCCTGTTCCATGGTAGGTTCCGGAAGTGCCATAAACCACGTTGCACTTTTGTATAAAAGATAAATATAAGTTGTAATAAAAATACGAGGAAAAATTCTCCAAGAGTCAATCATATTCGACAAGTCAAGCCACTTTTGATATGGGTGTGGAGGAGCTGCAGGTTCTTCTGCGGCAGGCTCTGCTCCCAACTGATCTTCGAGTTCATCAATTCTATCAAGAAGAGCGTTGTATTTATCTAAATCTACTTGCACTTCATTTCGAGTATAATCATCCACCATTAATCCACCTTATTGTTAAGTCTATCTATAGACTCTTTATTGGCTGCTATTTTAGTATCCTGTAGAGAATCGTAAAGTTTTTGAGCTCTCTCTTCTTTTGAGTCTCTGTGTGCTTCAGCGTCAATAATTTTTTCAAGTTTCAAAAAAGGGATTCGCTCGTTAGGAACGAATCTCCATGTATATCCTCTTTCTGTATAAACACCAAAAACTGTTTCGGTAATTCCAATTTTTACGATGAGAGCTTCCTGACCGTCAAGAATAACTTTTTGACCTTCATGAAACGCTCCGTTCATCTTAAATTTCATACCCTTTGCAAAGCTTTGAATAATATCTTTTATCCAAAGTCCCACAACTCCAACAAAGAATAGTGCTGCAAAAGGTTGCAACACCATCCATATGTTGAAAATTTCTTCGTCAAATGTTGGCATTACTTCACCAATATTAAATCAAAGCCACTCATTACCACTTCACCTTATCTGCCCAGTATGCTGCGGACATCTTGCCTTTTGCAATATTCTTTGCATGACGAGCTTTAAACGAACGACGGCGAGCTGCATAAGCCGCACTCTCGCCCTTCTTTTTAGGTGACCCAGAGACTCCTTGTTGTCCAAAGCGTATAGTCTTCACTTTGCTGCCCACTTTGGCTACAACTACGTGGGACTTCTTTGGGTGGCTGGGAGTCCGTTTAGGCTTATTATAGCCTTTAACGCCTGCTCTCGCAAGTCTTGGGTCTTTTTTTCTACCTTTTCTTTTTACGGCCACTCTTCTTTCTCTTACGAGCATATGTAGAAACATATGTCGGCTTTCCGCCAGGATTACCAGCGGCACGTTTTCTACGAACAGCGGAACGAATCTGAGCTTTTGTCATTCTTGCAGCCTTCGCTGCAGGAACACACTTCGGGTATTTCTTACTTCCAGCTTGCCCACGACCACAGGCTTTGTAACCACCCCTTTTTTTAGGTCGAGATATGTCTACCCATCGTTCTTTGAACCACTTACGAAGTCCACCACTATACTTAGCCACGCTTCTTTCTCCGTTTCTTATGAGCGGAGTCCTTCATGAGCTTGCCATTTGGCATATAGTGATACCCTTTTGGGGCTTTTTTGCGTTTTTTCTTCTTTTTCTTTGGCTTACTGTGATAAGGCATCTATTTCCCCATGCGGTATTTACCGCCTCTGGCTTTGTAAGTCTTGACAAGCCAAGCATTTGCATAAGCTGAAGGATACACCTTGAACTTACGTTTTGTTTCAGCCTTTATTCTGGAGTACAGAGTTTTGTTTGTAGGAACTGGACGTTTGCGAACGACTTTTTTCTTTTTTCTAGCCATGCTTCTCAGCCCAGTTAGCAATCTCCTCCCTTGTAATTACTCCATCATCGTCCGTGTCTGCATCAAGGATACTTTCTTCTACAATTGCTCCTGCAATTTTTTCTTTTTCATACACTACTTCATCGTGCATAGGTGCTACAGGCTCCGGAGCTGGTGTGTCTTTTATAGCAAGCCCTTTCCATTGACGCACTTTATTTTCGGCTTCGTCTTGAGTGGCTGTAATGGCGTAGTTATGCTTATACTTTGCATGCCATCGCCCTTTATCTTCCCAAATCTCTTTCATTTATGTCTCCTTTAGCTTTTTACTTTAATTGATTGTAAAATCTATGCTTCCCGAACTTAATATAGGAAGTCGTTGCCCAGTTAGGCTTTACATAATCTGCGTGATACCAAAGCGCTCCTTTTGTTTTATCTGGAAGCAGAGGTACAGCAGCTGCTATAAATACACTCTGTCTCCAAGCAAGCTGCTCTTTTGGGTCATCTGAAAGACCGTCACAGTACCAGCTAAACTGACATCGATGTCGATACTCTCCGCCTTCTGTAGTGACTTCGCAGATTGTGTTCGGGAAGTTCGCTGACTTCACTCGATTCATCACTACGTGCCCTACAGCTACCCGGCTTTGAAAATCCTCTCCTCTTGCTTCGAAATAGATTGTCAAAGCGAGGCACATCAACCCCTCTATCATTCCATAAATATGGTAGCTAGCAATCCTGCTAGAAAAAGTATGACACCACCCCCAACATGCACTATGCGAGTCTCTATACGAGTAATCGCTTCGTCAATATCATCCATTCTTTGAAAGTTTGTTTTCCATCGTTCTTCGCACTGTACTTCATGAGCCTTAAGGTCAGATTCCAATGTATGAATACGATAATCTTCACGAGTTTCCATCACTTAAAAGTTTTTCCATCAACTTGCCATAGTTGCCTTGTCCAAAGGGGATGGACTCGTTTATCTGTACATTAGTCTGATTTTTGATAGTAGAGCCTTTGGCTTTCTCAAGCTCAACTTGTGCTTTGATTTCATCCATTCTCATTTTGTGTGCAATCGTAAGAAGATCTGACAGGTCTTTTTTACTATAAATTCCAGTCTCTTCCGCTTCTTCGAGTTTGGATGCGATGATGTTGTCCAGAAGAGAGGCAATATTATTTCTATTTCGATAGCCAGTATCAAGATACACAGTGTCAATATATTGTTTTACTTCGCGTTTATTCAGCGCCTCAGCTACAACGTTTTCTGACAACGCCATAACTTGAGACACTGCTGCGATATTTCCGTATTGGAGATAAGCATTCGCTACTTCCAACCCTTCCGGAGAGATAGTTGTTAAATCTTTAGTCATGTTTCAATTATATATTCAAAGACGTGGAAAGTCAAGATTTATTTTTCTTAAGTGGTACGTATGAGGGTGCGCGAGAGCATTCTGGAACGCTTGGTCTGTTAACCGCCCCCAAATGAGAATCATTCTCATTCTCATTTGGCTAAAGAGTGAGACCTGGCTCCCTTGTCCTGGATGAGAATCATTCTCATTTGGACTTATCGATTTTTCCGATCAACTTTCGCATTTCCATCGAAAAAAGTCATTGTACTTTTAGAGCTAAATCCTTATAATACTCAACATGGACTTACGGGCAGGACGCCACTAACCTAGACTACCACGAGGTGCTTATGTCTAATTATACCCAAAACATGGTTGCCAAGCTAACTGCTGCCGCTCCCATTTCATTTGCTGACGCGGAAAAATTCGCGTCAGAGTTTAACCTTAGCAAGCAATCTATCATTGCTAAAACCAAGTCACTTGGTCTGGAGTATATCCCGCAAGTGCGTGTTGCCAAGCGGGTTAAAGGCTTGACCAAAGCTGATCTGGTTACATCCATCGAGGGAAAGCTGTCAGCGGATCTCGATGGGCTAGAGCTGGCGAAAGCATCCGCTCTAGCTTCTTTGCTAGATGCGTTACAATCCTAGCATGGTCTGGAGCGGTAGCTGTTGCTACCGCTCCATTTTTTCGGGATTCGCTTCCGACTCTTACTCAATCATTAATGGTAATCGGCTTATGTCTTCTAACAATCCAAGCAATTCACACCAGACAGCACAATCTAATACTGCTCAATCTGGTATCACTAATCGGTTGGTTATCCTAACAATCGACACAGAAACTGCGTCACTGCATGGTGACGTTTACGACATCGGGTATGCTATTCACGACAAACGAGGTAATATCGCTGTTCAACGCAACTGGCTTGTGAATGAAAATTTCACTGATGCCAGACGCATGATGGGTGCATACTATGCAAGCAAGTTATTTTCGCACTATGCTCCTATGCTTGACCGTCAAGAAATACACTTGACCGACTGGGCAGAAATTGTCGAGACAATGCGCTCCGATATTGAACGGCATAGCGTGAATGTTGTGGCCGCTTATAATCTGCCTTTTGATATGCGCGTTATTCGTCAGACTAATGATGCGCTTGGCGATGGCATGCCGATCTTTGGTCGCAATATCGGAGTCAAGCCGGTATTTGGCAAGATCGTTAAACTGCTAGACATTTGGCAATTCATCTGTGAATCACGATTAGACAACAATCTGTACCGCTCGGTTGCAATCGAGAATGGTTGGATTTCAAAAGTTGGTAACGTCAAGACAGGGGCAGAGTTTGCGTACCGCTACACTTTCGGCAAGCATTCCTTTATCGAGGATCACACTGCATTGTCCGATGTTCTGATCGAGGTAGAATTATTGACCGCGTGTTTTAAAACGCGCAAAAAAATTCCCTACAATATTCTCGATGGTCAGGCATGGCGCATTGTCAATAAAAAAGCCGGTCACGATACCGATATTCATGGAGGGGTTTCCCGATGATATACCATAAGAAAATTGTCTTTTTTGATTTGGATCATACTGTGATCGATTCAAGCCACCGACAACTTACAAGAGCCGACGGTTCACTTGATCTTGATCACTGGCGAAAAAATTGCACACTTTCAAAAATCATGCGCGATACTTGTTTGCCTATGGCATACCACTGGCGCAAAATGCAGAATCATTCGCACGTTGATATTGTCGTTTGCACTGCACGTGTAATGGGGTCAGATGATATTCTTTTTCTCAAGCAAAAGAATCTACAATATCGTGACCTGCTATCGCGTGATCTGGGAGATACTCGGCCAGATCACGAATTGAAGCTGGAAAAAATCTCGCGTTATCTAACGCAGCGAAATATTCCAACTGCTCACTGGTCACGTTTTACGATTTATGATGATAACGATAACGTCCGAGCTACTTTGAACGATAGGTTATCAATTAAAGCAATTGATCCTCGCCCCATCAATAAAAGGATGCGCGCACTGGAGGCAGCAAAATGAGTGAGACACAGAAACCATTAGAAGAATCTGTATTGGATTCTATCAATCGTGGCTTAAAGTTCCTGCACAACATTCCAGATGAAGCCGCGTTTTATCGTGATGGGGA
>Ga0222718_10000208_pt1 | contig 61716 bp, 54 predicted proteins | sample C33_27DmetaG_FD_165045 | JGI IMG/M metagenome (GOLD analysis project Ga0222718, IMG submission 165045) | Estuarine water microbial communities from San Francisco Bay, California, United States - C33_27D | ecosystem: Environmental > Aquatic > Marine > Unclassified | place: USA: California... | reverse complement strand
AATTATAATTATGATGTCTTATATGAAGCTAATTTTTTTGTAAAAGAAATTAATGTGCTTTCTATAATAAATGGTAGCGCGCAATTAAAATTTGTTTAATTTTTTTTATTCTTTCAAAGTAGTAATAAATAAGAAATGGACTTATTTGCATTAATAATTTTATTATTAGCTGGTTTTATCATAAAATATTTAATAGATATAATATCATCTTTAAGCAAGGAAATTAAAGAAATAAAAAATAAATGCATTATGCCATCTTCTACTAAAAGCTTACATTCGTCTAAATCACCAATCGAAAAAATGAACAATGATGTAAAGAAAGGAATATCATATATCAAAAATTATTTTGACTAAAATACATATAAATAATATAACCTTATATACATTAATAACTTATCAAATATGCCTAGAAAACCGAAAAATCATGATGATAAATCAATAGAAATAAAAAAAAAGAAGAATTTAATGAATACAATGGTAAAAGATGTAACACTTATAGAAAATGAAGATATTATACTACAATTGCCAATTACTGAGGGGGATAGTAATAAAAAAGATAATGATGTAGCACATGAGGCACCAAAACCTTACGAACCTGATTGTTTTTATCTAAATGATTCAAATCATTATAATAATATTCAGGACAATAATCTAGAAAATATTGATATTAATAATGAATATATGTTAGAATATGGATATGCAAAGGATATACTTAACAATAATAATAATTGTTATTGGTGTTGTCATCCAATTAAAAATCGTACTTACGGCATGCCATATAAATATAATGTAAAAACAGATACGTATGTGTCATTTGGAAACTTTTGTTCTTTAGAATGTGCGAATGCATATAATTTCTCTTCTCATTGTGGAAGTGATAAAGTTTGGGAAATAAATAGTTTGATACAAATGCTGAGTAAACATTATGGATGTGACAAAGCGATCCGTCCAGCTCCATCGCGTTTTTTGTTAAAAATTTTTAACGGACCACTTACAATTGAAGAATTTAGAAGTAGTCATTTAACAAATGACAAAACACACATTTTAAATTTACCACCTATGATAACAACAACACATAATTATGAAATAGTAAATACTTCATATATTAAAAATATAACTGATAATATTAATAATCAAGGTAAAGAACCAATTGTATCCAAAAATGCAATTGAAAATAAATTAAAACTTGTAAAATAAAAAATGATATAAGAGCTATAACCTTTATATATTACGTACAATGTCGGAAATTTACTTTTCTCCTTATAGGATTTCAACAATTACTTGCAATGCAAATATTGGCATCAATACGAATATCAATTTAAATGTATTATTTGATAATATTAGTATCAAAGAAGAATGCTTTGATAATAAGGAAGGTATTGTATGGATTCAATTTATGAAGGATGGTGAAGATGTTTCTCGTGGTACTTATCCGAAAAAACGTAGAAAAAGTAAAAAAGATAAGGTTAAAAAAAATCGCTTTGATAACCAAGTAACTATAATTTATATGTTTAATGATAAATATATTCCTAATGTAAAAATATTTAAAAATGGTAATATACAATTAACTGGTATCAAAGATGTTAAACATACTGAAATAATTGTTAATTACATTATTGAGAATATTAAGAATATTTACAAAAATGTAACAAAAGAAATAGTAATATCTGATACTGATGTAAATAAATTAGAGTATCAAAACTTTAAAATAAGAATGATTAATACTGATTTCAAAGTTTACTGCGATCCTGAGATGACCAAAGGGTTTGAATTAAAACGCAAAGAAATTCATAGAACATTTATTAACGATGAATATAATAATAAATGTTCATTCCAACCGGGAATATATCAAGGTGTCAAACTAGAATATTTCTGGAATAAATTTAGTGAACATAAAAATGGCATTTGTTGTTGCCCTACAAATTGTTATGGCAAAGGTAGTGGCGATAAAATAGGTGATTGTAAAAAGGTAACAGGGGCTTTATTTGAAAGTGGTAGTATACTAATTACAGGAGGAATAACTTTTGAACAAGTTAACGAAACATATAAGTATATCTGTGATTTTCTTAAAAAAAATAAGGATAATATTAAGAAGCCTCAACCAAAAGTTTCGTTGATGTGACAGCTAAAATTATAATTATCATTAGTTAAATTATATTTTTTATATAATTCAGTATTTAATGTATTATTACCAGGTCTATTATATGATGGTATGTGATGACTAGCGTAGAATTGAGCACTAAATGATACAGCATCAGGTTCTATATAAGGTGTTACATAGGTATTACCCCATGGTTTCTTATCAAATAGCACATTACCAGTATATAATCCTGCATTTTTAGAAGGAGGTGGTATAGGAACATCAGGAGAATAATCAAGCTCCGTATATTCTAATTCATTTTTCATTATTGATATCTCTATTTATATTAATATATTAGAAAAAATAGTATTTTGAGTACATAATTTTATTTTTTTATAAATTTTTATAACTTTAAGATTTTTAAGATATTTAGAGAATTATGTACTATTTTTCTAAGTATATAAGGAAGATAATAATATAACAACTATATAAATGGGTAGAAAAGATAAAAAGCAAAAAACACATGACGACCAAGATTTTGTTAAAGATGGTATGGGAACTCTTGAAATAAGAAATGTAGTTCAAGATATTATGCTTTATATAGAAGAAAATAGAAATAAAATGGAGTTTGAGGATATTATTACTACTTTAAAAGATAATATTGATAAAGTTGAGTTTTTTGAAAAGAGATACCCCATGTTATATCAAATGGTAATAAAAAAAGAAGGCTTTGAATATCAAAGCTTAGAATACTTTTTAAAAATGCGAGAAGGTATCATACAAAATCAAATGACTACCGATGAAGCTTCAAAAATCGTAGGACAAAATTGGTTTGATAAATATTGTAAAAATAAGGTAGATAAATAAAAAATTGATATAAGACTTATAAGCTTATTAGTAATTACTATTATGAATTCATCTCTACCTACAACCAGTTTCCCCAAAAATGTCAACGAAATCATTTCTGAGACCTATGATATTTACAATAGTATCAATGATGATAATAAAACATATGCAAATTGTCTAATTATGGTATTGAAAAAATATCATCTTTGGCCTAATATTAAGGTAAAGAAATTCAAAAACCGATCTGATATTGTGTTGCTACACAATAATTATAAAATGGGAGAATTATATGATTATCGTGAACTTTATGAGCAATGTCGCAGTATCATACTAGACTTTACACTATCATTCAATAATAATGTTGTGGTAACATATGCTAATTCTATTCCAGTACGTGTAGATATTAATACATATATAACAAATATTTATAATGATAAAGATAAATGTTACGAAGCTTATGATGGTACTATGATTAGTGTGTATAATCATAATGGCGAATGGCATTTTGGAACATCAAGCTGTCCGGATGCTAATAGTTCTAAATTTTCACATCCTACAAAAACACATGGTAATATGTTTGATGAAATTCTGTATAAATATTATGGAAAACAACTCACTGATCATGAGCTATCACTTACACCAAATGAAGTATCAAAAATTCTAAGAAGTAAATTTGTAGCATCATTGAACCCAGAAATGGCTTACGAGTTTATTATTGTTCACTATGAAAATATTCATATTATTGATTACACAAATATTTTAGGTGAAAACTACAAAGAACTCGTTCATGTTAATACTAAAAATAGAAATACATTTGTAGACGAAGATATTTATACAACGCGACTTCAAGATTATGTGGAAGTTGGTATCAATTATCCAAAAGAGTTTACAAATATAACAGATGCTATAGGATATATCAATAGTAATCCATATAGTTACGGACTAATCATTAAAAAGAAACAAGATAATTTAGTTAAACTTTATAAAGTATCAACAGAAATTATTAACTATCGTGAAGAAACTGATCCATGCCATCCAAATACCTGGATGAATATTCTTAGCGTATATATGAAAAATAAACAAGAATATACTATCAAGGATTATATTAGTAATTATGTGCCAAATATTGTACTACCAATTGATAATAATGGTAGATATATTGACCCAACATATCTAATTCATACGCTAATTTCTACAATTAAAGATAGTCTCTATAACTATTATGTATCAACTACAACATACTTTCCAAAGTATGGTAGATATAAAATGAATAAAGATTTGGATAAACAGTTTCCTCCTATTATTCAATATCATCTTGCACAACTTAGGAATCTTCAAGTTACAACATACAATAAAAAGATGATTACATCAGCAAATGTATACTATTATCTTTGTCAATGCAATGATATCAAAAACATCAAGACACTAATTCAATTCTTCGCATCCAATCCTATTAATGAAATGAATCCAAGGACATCGATGTGTTTCGCAATTATGAATAGTCTTATTTCATAAAATATCTTATTATATTAGAATGAACTACTTTTCAACACAAGGTTGGGTTTATATTGTGATTAGTATAATATTTACAATTATTGCTTTAATTTTAAATATTTATATGGAAGGCATTGGATTATATATGCTGGCATATTTACTATATATTTTAGTTATATTAATAACAGCTTATAATATAACCTGTTTAACATCAGGAGAATGTCATATGTGGAGTTGGATAGTAACAATATTATCAACATTACCAATGATATTAATAATAATACTAGTTATATATGGTATTTTAACTGGTTTTAATTAATTAAATTCTTTTTTTATAATAGATTAAATGGGTTCAAAATATTATATTAAAGATTTTTATGATGATATTAAAATTAGACAACAAGATTTAATAAATAATCACTCAACATGTTGCCAAACAGGAGGCTATTCTATAATGAGTCAGCAATTTGATAAACTTAATGCGCAACAACAAATTAATAATATTAGAAGAGAAGTGCAAAGTGAACTAAATAATAAAATAAAAAATATAATGAAAAATATGCAATTTGGTGGTGGTAAAATAACACTTGGAGAAAATATAAAATCATTAAAACAAATGATAAAAAAACAATGTAAAAATGAAAAAAATCTATTAAAAAATATTAAGAAACAACAAAAATGTATAAAACAAAATAAATTAGATTTTTTGCCATCTTATCAAAAAGATTTTAAAGAAGAATTAAAACGTGCTAATACTATGCATAAAGATATAAAAAATTTACAAGTACATATCAATAAAATTATAGCAAAAAAAGAAACTAAAAGATTACTTTCTGTAAAACAAGAAGCAAAAGTAGCTACACTAAATAATTTAAAAAGCATAATAGATAAAATTAAACAACGCTAATTATTTTTTTAAAAATTGATATATAAGATATAGATTTTTATTAATATATAAGTAAGGACAGCATGTTTGAAAATTACACCTTTGATATTAAAGATCCCACTAACAACCATAATTTTGAAATTAATAATATGGATTTGGCTATTGTAAATGGTTTACGACGTACTATTTTAACAGATATACCAATCCCTGGTGTAATTGGTGAAAAGTTAGATAAAGACGAGCCTACTGTAAATATAATTACTAATACCGGTGCTTTACACAATGAATTTATTATTCATCGCATTGGATTGATCCCTATATGTTTGACAGAAGAAGAAATTGAATTATACGAAGATAATAGTCTAAAATTAAAACTAAATGTTAAAAATGAAACTGGTAAAACATTAAATGTTAAAACCAGTGATATAAAAGCTACTATGAACGGAGAGGAATTATCTGATAAAAAATTGAAAGAGTTATTTCCACCAAATAAAGTATCCAATGATAATATTTTAATTACAAGATTACGTCAAGGTGAACATCTACACTTTACTGCCAATGTTGTTAAACGTACTTCCAGGGATAATGCTTCATTTAATCCAGTATCTCTTTCTAATTTTACATATGTACAAGAACCTACCGAAGCATCTAAATATGATAACGTTTTGGATAAAGAAAGATGTTATTATAAAAATAAATATGGTGACCCAAATAAATTCAAATTTGATATTGAATATATTAATATAAATGTTGGTCCTAAATATTTGATACCAAAATCACTTGATATAATGATTGAAAAGCTAAATACTATTAGACAAGAATTAGTAATTTTAGATGCATCCACTAAAATTAAATTACAAAAATTTCAAGATATTGAAGGATGTTATGAATTCATTATAGAAAATGAAGATGATACAATTGGAAATGTAATACAATCATTTATACATAATAAATATATTCGCGAAAAAAGCAAGTTTAATAATACAAATTGTGTATATGTAGGATATATCTGCCCACACCCATTGAAACAATTAATGATTGTTAGAATTACACTTGAAGATGTTACAGACGATAAAATTATAATATCATTCTTTGAAGCAAATTGTAAAGATATTATTGATACATTATCTAATATCAAAATTAATTGGAATAAATTCTCTATTGAAAATAATGTTTTATAAAATATATCTTTGTATTAAAAGAGAAAGCTTTATCTTATAAATGTCTGTTGAAATAGAAAATAATATTTTTACTATTGAAGATGAAGAATTAAATGATATAGAATATTTAGAAATATTGAGTTTAGATGAAATTATTAAAGACAACCCTTTTTTTATTGCATTATCACGCAATGATATATATGAGAATTTACATGAAATGTTTCAAAATAGAAAACGTTCAGAATCTGTTACTCAATTATTTTATGACATATTAAATTACAATAAATCTGAAAATGGAGATATTTCTGATTATTCTAATTATATTTTTTCATCAGAAGCTATAAAAAAAAACAATGAATTAGAATGGGAAGATATTCAAAAAGATGCTACGTATTTTAATAAATTAACTAAACTCAATACTATAAAACACAATGAAGCCAAGAATAGATATTTTTTCGCTATTACTTATGATTCAACATCTAAAAATCTAAAATTTAAACCACCATCCCGCATTAATGCTATGATTGAACCAGAAAATAAAGAATATCCTGTATATTATCCTGTTTTTCCAATTGATGATGTTAATTTACCACTATTATCTGCTTATTATAAAATACCAACATGTACTGTTAATGATTATGTTTATACAAAGATTGTTTCGCATTTAAAAAATTCTATTAATATTAATTTAGTAAAAACAGATGGTTATAATAATGTTGCTAAATTAGTTAAGTCTGTAAAACCTAAAATTGAAGATATTATTGAATATCTCAAAGATTGTTTTGCTCTTGATTATAGTAATATTGATAATATATTTAAAAGATTCGGACATTCATTAGATTTTATAAATGATAAAGATTTTGAAGTTTTATGCGATCATATGAAATCTTTAACTAATTATGAAAAAGAACGCAATAATGTTAATAGAGCATATAGAATAAAGAAGAGCGATATCATAAATAAAAAACTAACATTTTTTGAAAAACTATCATCTTCTATTAAATTAATTAAATTAAATGATAAAACAATAAACTTTCTAGCTAATTTAAAAGATTCCCTTGAAGATTATCGTGTTAATAATATTATAGAAGAAGAATTAGTTGATATAAAAAAAATTAATATATATGATATAATTAATTCAATACATTTCAATGATGCAAATCCAGATAATATACTTAAAAATATAAGGGCATCTCTCAAAAATATTAATATTAATGAAAGCATTGATGCAATTAATAATATTATAGATACACATGAAAATACCGAGAATATCATTGATGAACATGAATATATGAAAGTATTATTAGAATATTCAAAAGATCATATATTTGACTATGATACAGATGGTAAAAAATATTTATTATCATATCGTGAAGCCAAAGAAATAAAAGAAGGTGCTGACATAGATAATTATGAAGGTGGTATAGATGATGAATTTATTCATGAAAATCTAAATCTTGAAGAAATGGATAATATTGCCACTGAATTAAATGAAAATATTTATGAAAATAAAAAAATTAATAATTTTGATAAATATCTTAAAAACATTACTTATAAAAATGAAGAAGGATTTATAGAATATTTGCGTATAATATTAAATTTTCTAAGTAATATAAGTCAATTGTCACATCTAGAATTAGATTATGAATTGCTATGCAATGAGCTTTTTAAATATTATAAAAGTGTACCAACTAAATATAATAGATATAATAAAGCATTCAATGAAGCTAAATTAGATATTGAACATAAAGCTATAACAGATTTTATTAAAATTAAACCTAAAATGATTATGGAAGGTATAGTAAAAGACCAAGATTCAAATATTACCAAAATAATATATGCCGTAAATAAAGAATATGTGGAAACTCTTAACAATATATTAACATTATCAATAGCATTTTGGGTTGTAAATATTCAAGAAAAAATCCTAAATAATACCATATTAATTGATGATAACTATTTAAATAATTATTTTGTAGATAAATGGTATTTATATGGCGCACCTATAAATAATGCTAAGAATGGCGTGTTACCATATTTACTAGAATGTGTAATAGAAAACTTTAAAGAAGATAATGAGTTTGGTGTTGATTTAGATAGTATATATGATAGTGTAAAAAATTTAATTACAGATAAATATAGTGATATAGTTGACGAATTAAAAAAGAAATATGAAATAAATACTGAAAAAAAAAAGGAAGAACGTGGTTTAAAAGAACAAGCTAAACTCTTAAAAAGTTATAAAGAAGGTAATAAAGAAAAACTAGAAAAGGACTTTGTAAATGCACTTTTATATATGCCTGGTGTGAATTATAAAAAAATACATAAATATTTAGTTGGTTGTTGCTTGAAAAAAATAGATGAAACTTTTGATAATGATGCTGATTTAGTAAAAGCTGGTAGAAAAGATTTAATAGCAATTAAAAAGTTTTATTCTACCAATAGAGCTACAAATAAAGCAAGAGATTTAAGATATGTTCCTAATCTTGATGGTATCAAGGATGAAATAATGAAAGATAGTAATATTGATAAAATAGATATTGATGATTATATTTATGGTATCAATAACAATGAAAATATTTTTTTTGACTGGCTTGAATCAATGTATGATAAAAATCCTTTATTACCTAACAATATTATAGACGAATTAAAAAATAATTCCAAAAATATAAATAAATTCATTGAGTCCAATATTAACATAATGGCAAAAACAGCCAGAATTAACAATAAAGATTTAGTTAATAACTTTATGTCAAAACATATTAATATAAAACAAATATTATTAAATATATGTAAAATATTATTTCAATATAAAAAAGAATATGAAGATTATAATATCAATTTGCTTGTTGATAAATCTATTAAATATATCAAAGATATTATGAAAGACATTTATAAATTAAATAAGGTATTAAATGATGATGTAGTTGTTGATATAAATAGAATTAACTTGTATATATTAAGCAGAGCATTATGCTTACCTTTTAGCCCGGAAAGCGTAGAAAACGGAAAAATACGTTCAGAAATAGATTTACCAAGAGAATTTGTGGAATTGAATGCAAAAAATATTATGAAATATATGCTAAATACTTTTGATGTATCTACCTTTCCAACAATGGAAGATAATATTGAATTTTTAAATAAGAAAAGAGAAGAAAATAAGCAGAAAAAGCTTAGCATATTAAATGATAAAACCGTAGATGAAAATCAACTTATTAGTAATTTAAAAAAAGCTGGTATTAGAAATGATTTAATGAATGTTGAAGAAAATAAGGAAGATGAGAATATGTATGATATTAATAATATGTATGACAATGAGGAAAAAAATGAAAAACAATTATCGGCAATTAACGAGGATACAGATGATGAGAGTATGATATATGAAGATATGGGATTTTTATATAGCTAATCATACTTCTAAATTAGCTTCTAAGTCTAAATTAGCTTTTGCGCGTTTTATATTTTTTTCACTTGAATCATCAATAGTAACAAGAGATACGTCTTTTTGCGTTATCACGATGGGTTGTTTTTTAACAATATTATTACAAGATATACCATTTAATTGTATTGGTAGATATCTATTGGCATCTCCAAATAATTTAGCGACATTTGTTTTATTTTTTTGTGTTATATCTTCAAACGCACAATCTTGAATTAAATTTTCATATTTTAAGTTTATTATATTAAGTTTTTCTTTAATATTTTCATCATCGGGTTCAAGTGCTTCAAGTTCTTGTGATAATAACATAAATTGTTGTGATAATTTTTTGAATATTTCAAACTTTTCACTTGATTTTATGCTATTTGAAAGAGACATTATAAGAACACTTAAAGCATTCACTACAATGTTAGGGATTTTTACAACATTGGCATCTGTACTAATACTATTAATAATACACATTGCTGAACTTGTAAATACTAATGGTATATTAAAGCCAATTTTAACATAACTCCAATATGTAGCTGTACGAGTACATAATAAAGTCATACATTCACATTTATCTAACAATTTTTCAATATTAATCATTTTACTATATTATATATTATATTATTTTTTTGCTAATTTAAATTTAAGTTATTATATTAGAAAGGCATGAATATAGAAGTAAAGCCAAATGATTGGATACTACCTAATCGCGTAGGTTATAATAAATATATATATAATACATTTCATCCATCAAAATATGATACTAAAATAAAGGATAAATCATGTGAATGTTCTGGTGATAATTGTGATATTGATATTAAAAATATATCTTTATTTCCACAACAGCGTATTGTAAAAGATTATATGCAATTTAATAGTCCTTATAGAGGCATATTATTATATCACGAATTAGGATCTGGTAAATCTGCTGCATCTATTGCTGCTGCCGAAGGCTATATTAATAAAAAAAAAGTAGTTATAATGACACCAGCATCCTTATCTCAAAATTATGAAAACGAATTAATGAAAATATCAACAACAGGATTAAATTTAAAGAAATCATGGACTATGATAAAAGTAACAAAATCTAACAAAGAAATGATGAATGCTCTCGCAAAATATGCCATTACCGATAAAATAGTTAAAAAAGACGGGCATGTTTGGGTACCATTATATGATGATGATATAGCTGGTTCAGAAATCGTTATTGATAAAACTAAATACTCAAAAATACCAAGCAAATATAAAGATAATGTTGATGCAACAATTGGACATATTATAAGAAATCGCTATACTTTCATCAATTATAATGGATTAACAGCAAAAATGATAAAAGAATTGGGTAAATCTCCTTTTGATGATACATTTGTAATAATTGATGAAATACATAATTTTATTAGTAGAATTGTTAATGGTTCAAGATTAGCGCGTGCAATTTATAATCATATGATGACTGCTAAAAATATTAAGATGGTTTTATTATCAGGTACACCTATTATAAATCAACCTTATGAAATAGCGACACTAATTAATTTAATACGAGGCCCCATGACATCTTATGAATTACCTTTGTTAAAAGCTTCTAAACCACCTAATAAAGCCGCAATCGTAAAAACATTAAGCGATAATAATCTTTATAAATATGTTGATGAAATACACCTAAATAAAGATAGTATTAGTGTTATATTATTAACACAAGATTTTGTGCGTAAAACAAGTGATAATTCTACTATCAAAAAAGATAAATGGGATAAATCAGAAAAAAGTATAATTGACAATATAACAAAATCTATTAATAAAACTGATATAAAAGTTTCTATTAAAAGTAAAATACAAAATTACTATGCTCTTCCAAATATTTCTGATGAATTTAATAAATTATTTGTCGATGATACAGATCCTGAAAATATCAAAGTTAAAAATGAAGATTTATTTAAGAGACGTGTATTAGGTATATTAAGTTATTATAAAACAACTGGTTCAGAATTCTTTCCTAGAATATTACCAACGAATTTCAAATATCTAAATATGACTGGTCACCAATTAAGTAAATATGTTGACGTAAGACGTAAAGAAATGGAAATGGATGATAGAAAAAAACGTTTTGGCAATAAGAAAAATGCTGACGTTAATTCTGTATACAGAGCATTTAGTAGAATGATTTGCAATTTTGTATTTCCAGATAATATTAAAAGGGCATTTCCACAAGATATTCGTATGGTGATGAAAAAAGAGCTAGCTAAAAATGACGATGATGACGATGATGATGTAGAAGTAGATAAAAAAGATATTAATAAAGCAGTTGCCGCACAATATGAAAAACAACTAGAAGATGCTATGAGTAAATTAGAAAAAAGCGATGCTATTGAAGTAGATAATTTAAAGAAATTTTATAGTCCGAAATTTGCTGAAATGTTAAAAGATATAAATGAATCACCGGGAACTGTATTAGTTTATTCACAATTTCGTATGGTAGAAGGATTAGGTGTTTTAAAAGAAATAATGAATAGAAATGGATATGTTGAAATAAATGTAACTAAAAATGAGGATTTTGGATATATATTAGAAGATATTGATGTATTTGATGAAAAATATGACGGTAAGCGCTATGTAGTTTTCAATGCAGATAGAACAAAAACAAATATACTTATGAATTTATTCAATGGAGATTTTTCGATGTTACCAGATAATATCAGAATGCAAATTGAAAATATAGATAGTATTGACCAAAGATATGGAAAATTAGTAAAAACGATGATGATTACACAATCAGGTGCAGAAGGTATTTCTCTTAAAAATGTTCGTCGTGTATTAATAACTGAATATTTCTGGAATTCTGTTAGAATAAACCAAGTTATTGGTCGTGCAGTAAGAACATGTAGTCATGTTTTTTTGCCAAAACAAGATCAAAATGTAGAAGTATTTATGTATATAATGAAATTAACAAAAGAACAATTAGCCAATAATCCAACTTTGAGAAAGAAAGACAATGAATTAACAACAGATGAACATATATTACATTTGGCGCAAAAAAAAGAGAAACTAATAAATTCATTTATGAATATGTTAAAATCATCATCTATTGATTGTGTTACTCATTCAAAAAAAAATAAACCATTAGAAAATGGATATAAATGCTATAATTGGCCCATTAATGTAAACAATAATAAACTAGCATACACAGATAATATTGCTGTCGATAATAAAATACAACAACACCAAAAATATCAAAAAATGCAAAAGAATAAAGGAAAAGTTGTTAGTAAGGATGGTGTTAAATACGTTATGATGGATGAAAAATTATATGATTATAATAGTTATGTTAATGCGGAGTTATTATATCCAGCTAATATATAAAAAAAAAATATATTATTTTAAATAATAATTATATGGAAGATACAATGAAATGTATTTGTAGGAATAAAAAAACTTTTAAAACATGTAAGATGTATTCTAAGTATAATTCTGTATTTTGCAGATATCATAAAAATAACAATGAATTAATTTATAAAATATTCCATAAAATATTTGGAAATAAAACTTATATATCAATGAATGATATTTTTAATATGTATAAATATATTACTAATAATATAATTGAATATAAAGAGGAAAAACCAGGTTATTTATTTATTGAATTGCTTAAAAATATACCTTATAAAATATTATTATTAATATCTAAGAAATATTTGGGAAAAAAAAAATATAAAAAACAAGATTTATTTAATTATTTACATGATTTAAACTCTAATACATACAAAATAAATAGTACAAGAAAATTAGGATTATTTCAAGATAAATACAAATACCATTTATTATCACGGGGTATTGATAAAAATGACATTATTAATACGGAGGATTTATTTTCGTGCGAAGATATTGTAAATATACCAAATAATAGATTATTTATAATTAAAGATTGTAATGGAACATTTGGATTTGATGTTATAGAATTAGAGCATTTTGTAAGTAATTGTAAAGATGAAGATAAAGAGCCATATAATCCATATACAAGAAAAAAAATATGTAGTAATATAATTTGGAAAATTAATAAATTTATGGAATATAACAACATATCGCGGAGGAAGATTGAATATAATTGGCAAAATAATATGCACGCATTTACTGATTTATCAATAGAATTGGAAAGACGTGGATTTTATAATAGCCCAGACTGGTTAAATAAAATGTCAAACGAAGATATTTTAAAGACTACAAAGTATTTTAGGGATTTTTCAACATCTATTGAAGCAAGTAATAAATATTTTAAAGATATTACAGATGATGATATTGTATTTAATTTTTGCAAAGATGGAATAAAAATGTTAAAGGAGTGTAAAAATGATTTATATGTTTTATGTTGTAATTTCGTAAAGGCACTCGCAATGTGTTCAAATGATTTTTATGAAAATATACCATCGTGGATGTCTGGATTAAATACATCATCAATATTATCAAATGTATTTTCTATATTGGGTAATGATTCATTTATTGATGGTAACATGTCAGAAAGTTTTACATTTAGTGAAATTTCTAATTTAGGTCAAACATTGAATAGTCCAAATAATTTTTTACTATATTATTATGTAGAATATATGTAATAAATGAATACATATAATAATAACGATATCAAGTATACACCTGATTTTGTATATACTCCTCCTTCCGCATTGCAACTAAAAAAAGAAACTGAAAGTGTTATGGATAAATATATATGTAAATTTAAAACAGCTTTTTATGGTGGATTATTTTTTGCTATATTATCTTTACCAATTGCTTATAAAATATTAGATATGATTGCTAAATTAATATCAAAAAATATAGATATATTTGACGAGGATTATAATGAACCTCTACCATTAGGTAGATTTATTATGTCAATTATAGTGATAATAATAATATTTATACTATAAAAAAATAAATATAATATAAATTGTATAAATCGTAGTTTATTTCTTAGCAGCTTTCTTAACAGGAGCTTTTTTAACTGGCTTTGGAGGCTCAGGTTCTTCTTCATCCTCTTCTTCTGCTTCTCCCCCCTCTTCTCCCCCCTCTTCTTCATCCTCTTCTTCTTCTTCTTCTTTTTCTTCTTCTTTTTCTTCTTCTTTTTCTTCTTCTTCGGTTTTTGCTTTGATAGCATCAGTATCTACCTCAATATCTTCCTCATCTTCTTCATCTTCTTCAACATCATCATCACTATCTGGGATAAATGTAGGTTTAGAAGCATTTGATTGTTGAAATTTACCAGATACAATCTTCCAACTACATCCAAACATACCAGCAGAGAACCAAATTCCATTTAGCTGAATAATAAATTGCGCACGACCACCTTTAAGATTACTTACATATTCGGTAAAATCAACTTCTTTGTTATCCATGTCATAAGAATCAAATTCAAACTTGCTTTCAAGAGGATTATACGGAATTTTTGCCTTGAAAGTCGGTGGATATTTATTAACAACTTCACCTGTTTCTTTATCCTTGTCATGCTTGATAATATTAGAAAACATATTAGATACTGTATCTTTATTTCCACCATAATTATTCTTGAACCATGCAAGACGATTTGCGAAAGCATCATCAATAATTTTTTCTTCAAGTTCTTTCATTTTATCGTGAAAGACTTTGACTTTAGGATTTTCATCAATACCCTTAAATGATACAGTAATGTCATACTTAGGTGGCTCATCTTTACGCTTAGGGTCATCTTTGATAAACTTCTGATTATCATTGACACCATAAGGAATATTCATAACAGGAGTTTGAATATTGATTTTTGAACCAGAATAATTAACATACACCGATTTAGCACCCGATTTCATAACTTTGAGCTCGGAATACTTGATTTTGTTGATGTCGAGGTTCTTAGGAAGGAGCACGTTCATTATTATATATGTATCTTAGATATTCTTTATATAAAGATAGACTATCAATTTTTATTTTTCTTATATTAAAAAATAAAATTTAAAATAAATAGAAATATATGGGTAAAAATAAAAAGATACTAACAAAAGAACTTTTTAAGATTTTAGATATATCTTTACCAGTATATAAAACGCGTTGTGGATTAAAAATGATTAAAATAAAAAATGTATTTTATAATATATATGACACAAAAACAATAAATAAAATTAAAAATCAAATGGTTATTGATAAAAAATATGAATTGGAATATATATTTATATAGTGATTTCATAAGAATTAATAATAAGGTTTTTAATAATATTTTTTGAAAAATTTAAAATATTTATTTTATTTAATTTATAATGTGTTGCATAATTTATTACTGCTTTATCTATACCATATGCAAGTAGTATAGCATTTAAATTATAAGTTGTCAAAGTATCCAAATATTTATCTACGTACTGATTAATTGTATCTGATAAAATAATTTCATCATATTTATTATTATTATTATCTTTACAAAGTTGTTTATAAATTTCTTCACAATTATCATAAACAGATTCATCAATATTTGTTTTCATAATACATTTGTATAGCATCCTAAAATATAAAAATATAACATATGTAGTACATATATCAATTTTTAGAAATTAAAGTGGATTTCAAGCATTTTTTCTACATAATATTCGTAGAATTCCTTAAACTCCATTATAGAATCAGGATACTTTGCGATGATATCCTTAGTTAGCTCAATACCAAGAATATCTAGAAGATTTTTGTATTTTTCTGCAATCAATATATCTTCTTTTTCAGCCATGTAATTAGAGCATGTTTTGAGAAATTCCAAGTAATCTAACACAATCACATAGTCAAATTCTTTTTTTGCTATGTATGATAGTTTTTTATATTTATCCACGATTTCCGTGAAATTAATATTATAATCAACTATTTTTTTTTTACTATTTTTGCGATTTTGAAATATAGTATGTTTAGCGGTAATAATCATCTCGCGAATATTATTATATACAAGATTACATAGTTCACGACCATTATCAATATCAATAGGATTAATAATATTGTTATGCTCAACTGCTGGCTTGTAGGTACAAACAAGCATCCTAGCTTTTTCAACAGTGATATCATTAAAGCTATTATCGTTGTTAAAGACGATATCAAAGACAAGTTCCATGTTCATGATGTTGGTTATATAACTTTATAACAAAAATAATCAATTTTTTTAATTTTAAAACATATTTATTTAAAATAAAAATGAGTACATAATTAATAAAATTTTTGAAATTATAAAAAGTTTATAAAAAATAATAAATAATAAAATTATGTACTCAAAATCTAATTAGCCTACTTTTTCTTTTTCTTGGCTACTTTGGATTCAACAATGCCTTTCAAGTCATTTTCATAATCTGTTATGATATGTTCTTTGTTTTGAATCCATGCTTTTTCTAACTCACTAAGATCATTTAACCACAAATCTTCAATATTAGTATCTTTTAATGCTTTAAGTTTTGCTTCTAATGCCGCCAATTCTTTTTCAAGTATTACCTTTCTATCATAGGTTAATTGCGAAATAGGTAGTTTAAGAAGATAGTTATATTGTTGTACTTTTTTACTTGACACTTCATCATCCCCTGTGTCATCACTATCCCCTTCTGTATCAATTGGTGGATATTTCAATTCAACCAATCTAGCAATAATATCAACAAGCTTCTTATTCATGATTTGAATTTTTCCTGCAATTACATCAAGAATAAATCGCATCTTATTACTGAGAACCTTTGCATCCTTTTCCATGATTTTAATTTGATACATTTTACGTTCAAAGTATTTTAGAATACGAGTTTCTGCCCATTCCTTGATAATTTCGCTTGTAGATTCGTAACGTTGGATAGCTCCTTCACAACTAAACAAATGAATATTATTAATACTTAGGTTTTTACTAGAAGCCAATTTAAATAGTGTTTCAAATTTACCTTCTAGTTTAGATTTAACACTTGTATTAAAGTGTAATACAAAGCGTACATTCTTAGATGTATAATGATTTTCAATATATTTCAAGTTATTCATTCCGTTTGTAATCATTGTTTCTAAGAAATCCTTATAATCTTCCGTCCATGTACCAATGGGAAGTTCGGTGATTTCAACAGTTTGGTCATCTAACCATCTATATACACCTTTACTAATATAAGAATTCTTTTCAGCCTTTTCAATAGTTCCTTTGAAACCTAGATAATATGGAATAATATTATCCAATTCCATAGCACTAAGAGTATCATAAACCATCTCCAAATCTTCTTCTTTTTTAACATTAATCTTTGAACTTTTAATTACATTACAAATTAATTTGCAAGTATCAATAATTTCACTCGGATTATATTGAGGAATATTTGTCGAGTATCCTGTTCCAATACCAATTCCCCCATTTACCAAAATCATAGGAATAATAGGAATGTAATATTCTGGTTCAATTTGTTGTCCATCGTCATCTTGATATTTTAATATGATATTATCTTCTTCCTTGAAAATCATTCTAGTAAGTTTAGATAACAATGTGAAAATATATCTCGGGGATGATGCATCTTGACCACCTTGACAACGACTACCAAATTGACCATTTGGACTTAACAAATTGATGTTATTTGTTCCAACAAATATCTGTGCCATTCCTACAATGGCCTGTTGTAGTGATGCCTCGCCATGATGATATGCTGAAACTTCACTTACATACCCTGACAACTGAGCGACTTTAATTTCATTAGTATAAAGTTTTCTCTTGAAACAAGCGTATAAAATCTTACGTGTGCTTTCTTTTAGACCATCACATATATGATTAATAGAACGTTGCAAATCTCTGTTTGAGAAATGAATAAGTTCCTTATCAACAAAGGATTTATAATCAACATTCTTTTTAGAGTAATCTAATACCCTATCTTTATCATAATCTTGAAGCCATAATTTTCTATCATCGGCTCGCTTTTTGTTAAATGCCAAATCAATTACTTCATCGGAATTTTCATCATAAATATATGTAACTTTTTTCATTTGTTTAAAATATTCTTTTGATTCCTGATCATTTGAAGTACCTAATCCCTTGTAATATTTGATTTTCCAATTACAAGTTTTCGCTTCACTTGTTTCTAACCAACGCTCGTAATCAGTCATATTATAAAACTCAATTACTTCTTTTCTAGCATTTGTAGCTTTAATGATAGGTGTAAGCATAGATGTTAGAAATCCTGAAATCTCATAGAGTTCATGCCACATACTTTGAAATATATTGAATATTAACCCCTTGATATGACTTCCGTCATGATCTTGATCTGTCATAATCATAATAGAACCATAGCGCAACTGACTTACATCAGTATATTTTTTATTTTGCTCCAATCCCATAATCTTTTTGATAGCTGTAATTTCATTGTTATCTGATATTTTTTGCAAAGTAGCATCTTTGACATTTAAAATTTTACCACGCAATGGGAACACACCGTACTTATCACGCCCAATTACACTTAGCCCAGAAATTGCCATAGTTTTAGCCGAATCACCCTCAGTTAGAATCAAAGTGCATTCAGAGCTTTGTTTTGTACCCGCAAAGTTAGCATCGTCTAATTTTGGAACAATGATACGCGATATCTTTTTACCATCAGTTTTAACAAGTTTCTTTTTATCATAGAATTCAGTAATGCTTAGAGCTTTATCTACAATCCCAGATTTATAGAGTTTGTCAAAGAATTTATCACTTAAATCACATTTAGAACCAAACTTAGCAACAGGTGTTGTAAGAGTTTCTTTACTTTGCGAATCAAAACTAGGATTTACAATAAGAGCTTTAACAAATACAAATAAATTATCCTTGATATGTTGAGATTTTACTGCTTTCTTCTTTTTTGCAAGTGTCATATCAACAAGATTTTTTGTTATCATATTTGTAATATATTCAATGTGTTTACCACCTTTAATAGTATTAATACCATTAACAAATGATAAATACTCAAATGAACCTGTTTTAGAAATTGATGCTACTACTTCCCATCTATGTCCACAGGCTTCATAAACAACTGGTTGCTCTTTTTTATCCAAGAATAATTCACAATACTTTTCAAAGTCTTTGATAGTGAGCTTTTCACCATTAAAACTAACTGAAACTTCCTTACTGGTTGTTGCACAAGCATCAATTACTCGACGATGAAACAATTTATAGATATCATCAGTTAGACCTTTAATACCAAATCTTTCATAATCAGGAGTAAAAGTAATTTGGGTATATGGCGCTTTACTACTAGATTTGACATTAGGTGCTTCTTTGCTTGTCATATTATTCGTGAATTTTTGCGTATAGATCTTTTTGCTGTAATGATCTACTGTTTCCACAATAAATTCTTTTGAAAATATGTTAGCAAGTTTGCTACCATAGCCATTTTTACCACCCCAAATTTTCTCTTCACCTTTATCGTAATTGGTTGATGTTAGAAGTTCTCCAAATATCAGTTCAGGAACCCAAAGATTACCATAACTACCATGTTTTTTAATATCAATTCCATTACCATCATTAAATATAGTAATAGTTCCAGTTGATTTATTAATTGAAACCTTGATATTTTTAACATGTTTGATATCTTCTTTGCCTTTTGTTTCTTCGGCCTTCAATCTCATTGCATGATCAATTGCATTTACAATAACTTCATCAAAGATTTTAAGAAGACCAGGAATATAAGTAAGTTCATCAACGCGCATTTTTTGTGTAGAATCATCATAAACATAGCTACTGATTTTTTGTGGTTCAATAGAACCAATATATGTATCGGGTAAAGCTAGAATATGCTCTAACAATTCATACTTTTTATACTTCTCTTCAACAGTTTTGACTTCTTGTTTGGACATTGTGTTTTTGCTTAATTCTATATTTAAGCATATCAATTTTTTATATCTATATATGCGATTATTTTATTAAAATTATTTGATAATTAATTATATAGATAACAAAACATGTCTGTATTACATATTGATGATTTAAATGAATTCAATGAAAAAATTAAGAATAACAAGACATTTGTAGTTTTCTCAGCAGGATTTTGTAAACCTTGTAAAGAAATTTACCCATATATTGAAGAAAAAGCTTCAAAATATACAGATATTACTTTTATAAAAGTAGATATTGAAGAGGGTTCTGAAATATCAGAAAAATATGAAATACAAACAATACCTCATTTTAAATTTTTTAAAGAAAATAAAGAAATTGTTACTTTTTCGGGAGCAAATAAGCAAAACATAACAGAAGCTATAAATAAATTATTAGAATAAAATAGGTAATAAAACAATTATTAGTATTTTGATTTTTAAGCTATTTGTAGCATTATTCTTAATAACACAAATTATAAATATTATTCAACTAAGTTTGAATGTACTATAAAATTTTATGAAAAACATAGATATTCATCAATACATAGAGGAAAGACTATTAGTGATACTAATAATGTTATTATGTATTACATGACGTATTAGTATTATTTCATTGGACAAGTGTAGATTTGTTTAATGAAATAGATGTTGGGAAAACTTATAAATACAAGGATACGGAATAAGAGTTCCATTTTTAGGATGGTTTCCAAATATTATTAGTGCGAAATTAATTAAATAATTATTTGTTTTTATTATTTAGCAATATGTTTATAGTAGGGATCCCAAAAGAACTTAAAGCTAATGAAACAAGAATATCTTTAATACCACAAGATGTTGCTAAGTTAGTTAATAATGGAAATAAAGTTTATGTGCAAAGTAACGCAGGTATAGCAGCCGAACATACGGATAATGATTATATAGGTGTAGGAGCTGAAATATGTAATTCGACCGAAGAAATATATAATAAAGCTAATTTAATTGTTAAGGTTAAAGAACCACAAGTAGAAGAATACAAGTATATTAATTATAAACATACTATTATAACATTTTTTCATTTTGCTAATAACAGACAATTACTAGATCATATGTTAAATAATGAAGTTACTTGTTACGCATATGAAACAATAAAAAAATACAATGATGAAGGTTTTGGATATTATCCAGTATTATCTGAAATGTCTAAAATTGCTGGTGAAATAGCAATGATGGATGCTATTAAATTTATGTTTACAGATAATATATATGATTATAATACACAAATTGCTATATTAGGCGTTGGCAATGCAGGGTTATCAGCATTAAATATTGCTTTGGAATCTGGATTTACTAATATATGTTTGTTTGATAAGGATTATGAAAAAATAAAGAAAATAAAACAAGATAGAGACAACAATATTAATATATACGAAATAAATGATGAAAATTTAAACTATCTTGTTAAAAATTCAAAGATTATTATAGGTTGTATATATAATACTTCAAATGGTGGACCAACAGAAAAAATAATAACAACTAAATTATTAAATGAAATGCAAAAAGGATCTATAATTATGGATATAGCAATTGACCAAGGTGGTATAACAGAACAATCTATTCCTACAAATGTAACTAACCCTTTGATAAATTATAATGGCATATATATATCTTGTGTTCCTAATATACCAAGTTGTGTTCCTGTAAAAGCTTCTGAATTATTATCAAACTCTATTATAAATTATGTATTAGCAATTTGCAATAATAATACAGGAGATTATTCAGAATTGGATTATGGTATGGGTCTTAATGTTGATAAAAAAGTGCTCTATATATAAAAATTGATTGTTAATGTTATTTTTATTAATTATAAAAATGAAATACTTAAAACTGTTATTATATATTGTATGTATTGTTAATATTAATTGCTATCAAATTACTTTTCCAACTTTTAAAAGAAATTTAGCAGTCGTTAAAGATATAGATATAAATAAATTAAATGAAAATGATATGTTTGAACTTAAAGTTCTATTTAAGTCAGTGCCAATGTTACTATTTAAAAAACAAAAATTGGAACCTAAAAAATTATATGAATTTTGTAAATTTTTTGATAGCAAAGCAAATAATAAAATTGTACACCCATTTAGTTATTCACAGATAAAAGAGGTACCGCAAGTTTCATTAAGAGGTGAAGTGCACATTGATGATATGCATGATATTAAAGATATTACATTAAAATATAGTGATCCTTTTAAAAATACTATTATATGGCATCAAGATATAGTAGGACATGGAACCGATTTGCCACCTGTTGTATCATCAATATATATGATTAAATCACCATCAGTTGGTGGGAATACTTTATTTGCAAGTTTAGAAGATGCTTATGATTCCATGGATTTTTTTATGAAAAAAGAAATTAATAATTATAATGTTATTTATTCAAACTCTCAAAAAGATATGATGAACTCCTACTTTGATTATACTGGATATAATCGTGTGCTAAATGAAAAAACAAAAAAAGTAGGAACAAGCATTATTACACGTGTGCCATTAGTAGTATATTCTAATGTTGAAAAAAGACGCAAAGCACTAATGTTATCACCATTTCGTTTTAATAAATTTGATAAATTATCATGTGATGATAGCTTTGATTTATATAGAGAAATTATGAATAAATATGTATTTACGCAACAAAATGTAGTAGATATTAAATGGGATAATGACGATTTATTGATATTTAATAATCGCAAATTAGTACATACATCAACGCCAACTATTGAATATAAAAATGAAGAACGACTTTATTATAGTTGTTTTGTAGGCACATGTGAACCTATTATTAGAAGTTAATAATTATATAATTGATTTACTATTTCAGTATAAATATTACTAGATATGATTTCACTACATATATCTGTTATAGACTTATTTTCTACTTCAATTACTATTATATTTTTATTATTTTTAATAGCATTTATGTATTTTTCTTCATGTAATTGATGAATTCTTTTAATATATTCCAATTTAATGTTTTTTTCGGATTCTCTGCCTCTTTTTTTTATTCTATTGTAACACATTTCAGGGTCAGAACGCAAATATATATATGCATTAGGTTGCCATAATTCATCTGTTGTTTTATGCAATTTATGAATATTATTGTATTCATTTTCATTAATTGTTTTATCTTCAAACGCCTTTTCAACAAATACATTTTTAATAAAATAAGGACTTCTTTCCATTAAAACAATAATGTTGGATTTTTCTTGTATCCAACACCTGTCAATCCAAACTTTTATTTGAAAATTATAAGTACTATTATTGCTATCATACATACTTTTCAAATACTCTGTCCAACTTTCTATTGGTTCAATATCAATAGCAGTTTTATAATTTTTATGAAAATAATTTAATATACTTGTTTTACAACATCCAATATTACCATCAATTGTAATAATAGGCATATTTTAATTAGTTGAATATGTTATCTTTTTATATATCATTTTTTTATAATTTTATTTTGCACCATTATTTTTTTTACACCAGAAATAGTTAGCTCTTTGCCCTTTGATTTAATTAATTTTATTATAAAGGTATTTAAAAAAGTTTCTATTTTTTTAGAAATAACATTTATAGATGTTTTAGTAATTTTTACTTTGAAAAATTTAAATACATTGGCTAATTTTACTTTTATTATTGCACTAACCTTTTTACATTTAACTAGTTTATATAATCCAGGTGTTCTTATGTTTTTAGTGCTTTTTCCACCACCTTCTTGTGTTTGCATTCCTGATAAAAATAATTCAGGTCTTACAATTCCATTTTTTAAATTAGCTTCCATAACATTATCTCCTTCGTTATCTTGTCTATACATTGGTTCATCTCCTCCGAAGAATGCTAATGTGTTAAATGCACCTCCTTTCATACAGCCTTTTTTATTAAAACATAGTGTTGTGATATATTTTGATAAAAACACCATATGTTTATCTAATATTTTTCTAACACCTGCTTTCAATGATATTAAAGCCGCTATTGCTACAAAATTAAATATTAATTTATCTATATATTTAGATAATAAAAATACTATTTTAGCTTCATTTTTTTTACTTACAACTTTCTTAGATTTGATGTGATTTAAAATTTCGCTTGCACAATATTTTATTTTTTGACAATTTAACATATATATTTACTACTATATAAAATGAAAATAATTATATATAATAAGAAGTAATGGAATATTTAAAATTTAATGGTGATAATCCAATATCTGAATTAATAAATGGTAGAGTAAACGCAATGAATATAAATAATAATTATAAAATAAAAAAAGCTGTCGATAAAGCTACTGAACATCAATCAAATATAATATCTAGAAATTTAAATTGTACAGGTGTATCAAAAGTTTTCTTTTCTATGGATAATATCAATTTACTACAAACAGGTATTAGAAATAAAATATTAAATGATACCAATGGAGAATATAATATTGGTCGTCAAAAGGATGACGAATTGAAAATTGTTATGAGATCAATATATTTTCAATATGCTAAAAATCAATCTACAAATGTTTCTGAACAAGTTTTAGATTTAAATACGCGTGTAATTGAATGGTGCGTTCCAGAAATTATATCTAATATAAAACAATCACAAAAATATATTAAAGATATTAGCACTATGCCGGTACCACTTGAAAGATCTGTAATGCCTTCAAGAAAAGGTTTAAAAAATCTTGATGTTACAAAAATTTAATTAAATAATATAATATTATAGAAGTATAGATATAATATATGAGTAGTTATAAAGATACAGCATGGGGATATGATGAAGAAAGTCTTGGATTAGATACTGAAACAAAATTAAAGTTTATTCCAAATGAAAAAGAGCTAAAATTATTCAAAGAGGAAAAATCTAATATGTACAAAGGAACATGGATGATATGTTTAGTATATGGTATATCAGCCATAGCATTATTAGGAGTTGTATTTTTAACTGATTGGGGTAAAAAATATGTTTATGATAAATTTTTACCCGCTGTTTTAACATATGTTATTGGTGCTATAATAATAATAATATATCTAATTTTATCTATTTTTGCTTTACAACCTCGTAAAATAAAAAATGAATTTGATGTAATGCCTGTTTGTCCTGATTATTGGAAATTAGAAACAGTTAGCAAATCACGAAAAGATTCTATAATTAATAATAATATTAAATACGATGGCGATGGTAAATGTCCTTCACAATCAATAACACAAGGTGAAAATTGTAGTATAACTGTAAATCCCAACGACGAATATAGTATTAAAGATTCAACTGGAAAAATAGATATAGTAACAAAAAATGGTTCTGAATTAAATCATAAATGTGTTCCTGACCCTATGGTATTTGGTTCTTTAACCGAATATAGTTCAATGAATGATAATTTATTTAAAAGTAAAAATAAATTATACATGGCTTCTGAATTTAATAAATCAACTAGTACAGATGAATCCATCGATCAAGATTTAGGTGGAAATGCATCTGAACCAAAAAATGATGGGACAATTCATGAAGCACAAAAATCACGACTTATAAATGAAGCAATGTTTTTATATAAAGAATCTGAAAAAAATAGAGTAAAACCGGATAAAAGACAATATATTACTGGTTATGACGCAAGTGATGAATTATTAAAATATGCTAGATTAACAGGTGCGTATAAATCTGATTGGAAGAGATCTGGTGATACTAGTGGAAATTCACCATTTGGTGGTTCGTTATTTGTTGATCAAACAAAAAAATATGACAAATACCCATTAATTTGTAACGAAGTATATCCTGGATTATTAGATAAATTAGAAAAAGATGGTAAAGATGATTTAAAATGTGAATTGTCTAAAACATGTGGTATATCTTGGAGTAAATTAGATTGTTATCCTAACAATATAGAATAATTTCTACATATACCAAATGTTTTTCTGTGAAATTCAGTTAAACCATGTGCTTTTATAGCTTCGTGATGTTTTTTTGTTCCATAACCTTTATTTTTTTGTATATCATACAATAATAATTTATCATTATTTGCTACTAAATTCTTGATATATTTTGTATGATAATCTTTTGCTAATATTGATGCTGCAGCTATACTCAAATATTTTGAATCTCCTTTGGGTACACATTCATATTCAATAATATCATTATCATATCCAGGCGGAATATATGGTTTAAAGTTTGGACCATCAATTACTAAATATTCAAATTTAGTCTTTTTATATGCTATATTTATTGCGCGATGCATTGCTTTCATTGTTGCATTTAAAATATTAATATCATCTATCTCTTTACAAGAGGCTTCACCTATTCCATAAGTTATACAATTTTCTTTGATATAGTTCGCTAGAAATTCGCGCTTTTTCTCAGATAGTTTTTTTGAATCCTTAATTTGTTTATAATTTTCATCTGGAAATTCCGCAGGTAGTAAAACACATGCAGATATTACCGGGCCAATAAATGTCCCCCTTGCAACTTCATCTACACCTGCTACTAATTTATTTTTATCGGGTAAAATATACTCAATATCAGACATTAATGCGTTGAATTCCTTATATTTAATATATTTATAAAAAGTGAATAATTAAATCATTTTTTTATATTTTTGTACCCTCTTGGCGTAATTGGATAACGCGTTCGACTTCTAATCGAAAGATTGTGGGTTCGAGTCCCATAGGGGGTATAAAAATATTATATATATATATTAATAATATGTGTTTTTTGTATGCATGTAATCTATTTTTTAGATTATATGATTATTGCAAATATCATATAAAAAAATATAAAGAAGACCGCAAAGATGCAGAAGAAATGCAATCATTATTAAATGAGACTCCTTATTATGCTCTTGAATGATTTTATTTTTTTATAGCACAAAATATCTTACCATTACCAAAGTTATTATCTATATAACATTTATGAGTATTTTCTATATTTTTTATTATACTATTAATATATTCTTCATTATCAATATTATCAAAATCCTCAACAGGTTGAGGCCAGTATATTATAATTATTCTATTAAAATTAGGTAAATATTTCGCAAACTTTTTATGTGTTTCTAAATCTGTTTCTGTCAATGAATATGTTGCTATAAAATTGATATACTTTGTACTTAAAATTTCTTCTTCACTAATATTTTGGTTACATGGCAATAAATTTGTTCCATTAATTAAGGTATTATTTTCATCATCTAAAATATATTTAGTTTTAATATTTCTTTTATCTATGAAATATTTTTGCAAGATTACCATTAAAGGTAAATCATATATAATGTGTTTTCCTTGAAAATTTAAATCTTTTAATACATCAGCCATTTGTCCTGTCCCTCCTCCAAATTCAAATATTATCTCATTATTATCTTGAAGATTGATTTTTAATTTATTTACAAGTATATATATTGACCATACTTGTGCTACTCTATCTAATTGTATATTATTATATAATTTAATTCCCATAGCACCGTAATCGTTAGATGATATTATAGATTTATAAAATATACTATCTTTATTTTTTTCAAGTAATTGTAACTGATATTTATTTTGCAAACTATCTTCTGGCCAAATAAATATGTGCGGCTTTACTTCATTTACTCTAAATAAATCTATATTTTCATTTTCCATATAATTTTTGAGATTGATTGTCATATCATTCCATCCTTTGGATAATTTATAACCTTTATAATTGATTTTACGTATACTATCTTTAATATTCATTTATTACTAATATTTAATTGATAAGTTTTAAATAAAAAATGATTGCGATTAATTTCCATAATATAGTATGGTGCGCAATACTATGATGATTGAATATTATAAAAATCCAAGAGAATTAATTATTGATATCTTAGATACATTGATAATTAATATTACTTATATATTATTACTATTATTCATATTTATGGCATTTATAATCACAAATGCATATATTAGAAATTATTATATATATATATAAGTATTTAAAACAACTATTATAAAATGAAAGTTTTAGTTTTATACGTATTTCACGAGTATGATGATAATGTTAAGATTTTTTTAAACAATTGTATATTCAAAGATAATAATATAGATTTTATGGTTATAGCTAATAATAAAAATTATGATTTTAGTAAATTAAATTTACCAGATTATGTAATTACTATGAATAGAGAAAATAAAGGGCGTGATTTTGGTGGATGGAGCGAGGGATTATTAAGAAATAATTTATATAAAAATTATGATAAATTTATATTTGCGAATTCAACTATTATTGGTCCATATTTAAAAGATGATACAATAAAATGGACTGACATTTTTATAAATGGGTTATCTGATAATATCAAATTATTTGGATGTACTATTAACAATGCTTATTTTTCACATGTACAAACTTATATATTTAGTATGGATAAAGAAGCCCTTGAATATTTAATAGAAAAAGGTAAGTTTACAATTACAAATTATCCTGCAACAGCAAGAGAAGCGCAAGAAAATGAAATATTTATGTCAAAAGATATTACTGATAATGGTTGGAATATTGGTTGTTTACTAAAATGTTATCAAAATATTGATTTTACTTTTAAAAATATAAAAAAAGAAGAGTTGGCCAATAGATTATATGGTGATATAATGTTTCCACAATATAGAAATGTTCTTTGGAATGAATATGATTTAATATTTATCAAAGGCAATAGAGTAAAATTACATCATTATTGATATATCATATACTATTACAACACACAATAACACTAAGAAACAATATAATATCATTATATTATTATCTGTATATATACTTATAACACTATTATCATCTTTTGTTTTATAATTATCTATGAAACTTTTATAATCAGATACATTATAAAATCCGTATACTACAATTAACGCTAACATTGATAGTCCAACACCTCTAATTATTAATTTAGCTTTTTCATCTACATATAAATTAGTTTGTGTACTTGCTAATAGAGCAAGTGATACACCAACAGCAGTAAATAATGTACGATTTACTGATTCAAAAATTGATGTTTTAACAAGTAATATATTATTATCTATTGTAGTCATTTTACTTTAATATAACATATTATTTTATTTTTGTTGTAATTAATGCTAATCCAGTAAATATTAAAATGATACCAATAAATTGGTATATATTAATTGTTTCGTTAAAATAAAAATATGATAGCAGAATAGTTATAATAGGGTAACAAGATATTATAATGGTACTTATAATTGTTTCTGCTTATGTGAAAACAATTATGTAGTTATATTGGCCATATAAATATATAAATTCTGCTGTTACAAAAAGTAGCGCTACATGAAAACATTTATCATAAGAAGATTTTGCCAAAATATTAAAGTCATTTTTTAATATTTCATAATTATTGCCAAAAAATATTAGAGATATTGTAAAAAGAGCAATTATTAATTTTGTTATTACAAGTATTGTAATATAGTCTATATTTGTCATTTGTAAACTTTTATATAAAACAGGTAATATACCAAAAGAAAATGCTGTTATTTAGTGATGTATCATTTAAATCAATTAGATATTTTTTTTACAAGATAGAAATGGGTATTTTTCATATAGTTTGAATATAGCCATTTCTTTCATTTTTGCTTCAATCATAATATCAATATTTGTATCATATTTTTTTGGTATTTCAAGCAAATAGTCTGGGATTGTTTCAATATAATCACTATGATGCCCGCATTTACCTGTTCCTTGTTCACTAACATGAAATTTAGGTTTAATATTTCTACACTTCCAAGTTTCTAGGATTTTAGGGATATAATTAGTTGGCGTATCCAGTTTTTCGTTTGGATGCATAATATTATAGCAGTCATAGTGATGCGTATCAAATACAACTGGTATATTTACTCGCTTTGATACTTTCAAACAATCTTCAATAGAGAAATTGCGTTCACAATTTTCAAGTACAAGACGTCTCTTAATATTATCAGGCATTTTCATATAATTTTCACACCATCTATCAATGGTTTTTTCTTTATCACCATATATGCCCCCACCATGTATTACCATAACAGAATCATTACCTAGCTCCATCATATCTAATACGGATGAGTGATAATCTAAATCACGAATAGTATGTTCAATTACATCATCACTTGGACTACCAATACAATTAAAATGTCCAGGGTGAAATGTTAAACGTTGATTATATTTCTTTGATTTTTCACCTATTTTTTTTAGCAAATCTTTTGCAAAGTCCAAAGTATAATTTGGTGCTTTTGGATTAGAAATATGTGGAAACATTTCACTTGAAAGACGGAATACTTTAATACCATTTGCTTCGTTCCAATCCATCATTATTAAAGTATCTTGTAAATTTTCAATGATTTTATTTTTTAGATTATCTATACCTTTTTCAATTAGCGTTTTTAAGATAACACTACGTGAAGAGAAAACGTTAGGGCAACATTCTCTCAGCTCAATGTTAAGACAACAGAGACCAAGTTGTATAGCTTTGTTTTCACTCATAGTACCGATATTTATATATAAGGCATAATATCAATTTTTACATCTTTACACCCTTGAAGATTTAAAATGGCACCTTTCTAATATTTAGGAAATTAACAAGTTATGTTAATTTAAAAATATAATAACATTTATATAACGAAAATAGTTAAATATTCTTGCGAACGATGTGGAAAGAGATTCTCTCAAAAATCTCAGTGCTACCAATTAATTTAAAATTTTTAGAATTTATAGAAAATTATCACACCCTACAAAAAAAGAGTACATAATTTTATTTTTCTATAATTTTTATAAACTTTTAGATTTTTAAGATATTTTATAAATTATGTACTCATTTTTTTAAATAGGAGGTAATTCAATATCATTCTCTATACATATATTATAAATAGCAAGGTAATCACAATGATTATCATTTTCAATAAGATAAGCTAAGCATTTTTTAACATCAACATTAATATCAATTGTATTGATATAATCTATTAATTCTCGTGATTCGTTGCTTGTAAGAGTTGTTGAATCAAGAGCATCAATGAGTTCGTCCATTTCTACCTTATATATTGTAGAAGATTATCAATTTTTATTAAAAAATATATAAGGATATAATGTTATATATAGATAACAAGGAAAGCATTCCTCGTGCCTTATTTTTACATTAAATATAGCCTTAATGGCATTATGTCATCGTGCCCGAGTGGTCTAAGGGGACAGACTTAAGATCTGTTGTGCATAAGCACGCGCGGGTTCGAACCCCGCCGATGACACCAGTTTACATTGCTATATTTAAAACACTCCTATCATATAAGTTATATAATCATGAATACCATATAATTCTACATCATTTGAAGATATATGATAATACCATTTAAAAGGTATTATAAGAGCCATATTATTAAGTTTTATTGTTGATATTTCAGCAGACGCATCAGGAATTCCATTAATAGTAATAGTTTTAGGATTACATAATGTAACTTCACACGATTCTTTGGAATATATTAATAGATATTTGTATTTATTACGTTCCCATGTATCTGCGATTATTAAATTATTTTTAATAATATTGCTTGAAAACCAATTATATAACAATTCATTAATATCTTTTATTTTGTCATTAATTACAACTGGTTGTCTTTTATATAATAAGTCAAAGTCAAAATAATTAGTATCAGTTTGATATATTGAGAATTCATCAGTAAATATATAGTATAACGAAGCATATACAATTAATAAAATAACAAGTATATATATATATTCATACATATTTAATATATGATAATAATAATTTTAATGAAAAATAAACATATATATTATAATATATTTTATAATTAAGGATGACAACAAGTAGAACAAGAAAAATTAAAAGAAAAATCATAAAAAATATTACTAAAATACCAAGTGCTAAAAATATTATAAAAGGTATAAACAATTCTACACAATATTCAATTCAATCAACAAAAAAAATAATTGATAATACAAAAAAAACAATTGATAATACAAAAAAATCAATTGATAAAAGTGGAAAAAGGACATATTATGGAAAATATGAAGGTGATTTTATAAATGAATACAATTCTGATCCTATGGCTGATGATCATAATGGTTCAGCATGGATAAAAGTATATAGCGTGTCTGAAACCAATAAATATAGCGAAGATGAACAAGAAAAATTTGTAAGTATTCTAGGAAATAAAAATAAATTAGATTTAGATATTGATGAAAAATTAATTATACATATCAAAGAAAAAAAATATAAAGAAAAAACTGGAATACGAAATGCTAAAAGAACTTTTAGCACTAAAAAAATTGTAATACCTTATGATAATATAGATGAAGATGATTTTGATGTTACTAACTTAAAAGACAATTATTTAAAAGATTTAACAGAATCATATAATTTAAATGATTATTATATTGAAATTGAAGAAAATGGTATATTAAAATATTATATATCAATACCAATAAAAAAATATCTAAGATATGCTATCGTTAAACAGGGAAAAATTAAAGATGACGAAAAAGAAGAGAGTGAATTAGCAAAAGGAGAAAAACAAAAAAAACTAGATGCAAAAAAAAATGAAGCAAATGAACTAATTAATACTCTGGGAGTAGATATATTAAGTGATAATAAAATTGTTGCACTTCTACCTTGTTCAAAATTAGCTAATGCATACTGTTATATACATCCTTTTAATGTAATACTTTATGAAAAAAAAATAATGTATGGTTTAATATGGGAAAAAGTAAATTTTAATCCTGAAAAAAGTGATCTATATGAAAATATAGAAAGTTTTTTTAATAATAATGATAGTCCACGTTTTAATTTATTTAAAGAAAAATTTAAAGAAGCGTATAAAAGTTTATCACCTTCAGCACAAGCATCAGATCCACAAGCACAAGAAGGAGGTAATAAACAAATAGGTGGTGGTACAGAAGTAATTGATTTAACAGGTGTCAAAGAAGTTATAGATATAGTATATGATGCAAAATATTTAGATTATTTTAAATTAGAAAAGTTTTATTATAAATACGATGATAATGGTATTGAAATATATTATTTATGTAAAAATAGTATATTAGATTATAGATATAATCATAAATCTTGGGATAAAGAAAAATATTATAATGATAATTCTATTGATAAAGCTGGATTACAATCCAATTTAAATTCAATAAAAAAGTTAAATAATAATTTAACAATTACGCTAGAAAAAATAAGAGAAAAGGCAAGAGAAAATGGTGATATAAATAAAAATAAAGAAGTGGAAAGACAAGATAGAAGTGATGAAAGATTTAATGATAATGCTGGTAAAGTAGGATTTTATACAACACAATTATTTGTTTATACTGCTAAATATATTCAAGATACGTTTTTAGCTGGAATTAAAGTACTATTTAGTTCTTCTTGGAATAATGTAATAACAGGATTTTTAATATTATTGTTCATAATTTTAGTTGTAATAATGGGAGTTGCATTAAGTAAAGGTGAAAATGATAGTGGAAATGATGGTCCAAATAAAAAACCAAAAGAAGAAAATAAGGATTTTATTTCATTATTAAAATCGATGCCCGCAAATATCAACATTGCTTATGCTGATTTTAATAAATTTGCTACTAATTTAGGTAATATGATAACTAATGGAAGGCGCGCCGTCAATGATTTATCTGATGCAATAACGGGTGATAATATACCAAAATATTTAGTTAGACCAAAATATGAAAAATCAGATGGTAGAGGTGGCGATAATATAATTCATTTTAATAATATTGTAAATGATAAAGAAGTTGTAAGTACATATAAACCAATTGCTAAAATTATTCCAAAACAAAATGGTATTAACAGTACAGGTCAACTAACAGAAAATTTAAATTTTAAGTTGAAATATGATCAATATGATGATGGTCTATTATACAAGTTAGATTGTGATGATTTAGATACAAGTAAATATTTTACCAAATCTTGTAAACTAAGAAAAGATTATTCATTAGATACTAAATTTATTAAGGATCCCAAATCTGATTACGAACAAATTAAAATTAATGATTAAACTAAATAATCTAATATACTTTTAAGTAAGAGCTAATAAAATGAGCGTAGATAAATCAACATGTAAAAATGTTCCTATTGAAGGGCAAACATCAGAAACTATTGCTGAAGGAAATTTATTAGAATTTAATACTAAACATCAAACATGTACAATAGGAGAACAACATTTATCTAAAAATTTAAAGATTTCTAATGATGAAATAAAATTCAAAAATAATTATTATCAATTATTACCAAAAAGAGCACATTGCAATTTGTTTGAAATTGAAAAATGGGAAGATTGGTTTACAATTCCATATTATTATATTAATAATAAATACGATAAGGGTACTAATGATGAAAAAAATACAGGGAAATATTCTATTCCTGTTTGTTATAAACCTTGTCAAAGCAATTCAGTAGTTAAAACAAATAAAAATGAATGTGAAAGTATTAATACATTTATGCGTGGAAAATATAAAGATTTTATACCATATGATCCTTTTGCCATAATTGCTATTATTGGAACTAAATATGATATAGAAATTAGTAAAGAGATAACTTATCGCGGATCATATGGATATCACATACATAATTTAAAAAATAATGAAAAAGATATATTACCTGACACTATCAGAGAAGATATTCATATTGATTCTAGTACAATTGATGATAATTATAAAAATAAAGGATATATAAGTATTAAAGATAGTGTACAAATAGCTTATTCAAATTTAGAAAGATATATTGAAGAAATATATGGCGAAAGTCCAACAAAAGATAGGAATAAAGTAGTAAAAGAAAAAATTATTAGTGATATTAATAAATTCTATGATTTATTTAATACACGAGATGAATTTTACATAAATTATTTAAAAAAAATAAAATATACAGAAAAACCTAATTTTGGAAACTATCAAGGAGCAAGATATGCATATCATATTGCAGATAAAAATACAGAAGTAAAATCTAAATTAGAAAATATAAATTTTATGTTTAATTATTGTTGTAATTTATGTTTTAGTAATAAATATTTATTTAATTATAGATTAAAAAACTATGGTATACTTCAAAGTGGGACTGGGGCTGATTATATCAGCAAAGAAATAACAAATGAAATTGCTCCAATAAAAACAACTACTGAATACGAAACAACTAATATTAATATTAATAAAGAAGATATTCCAGCATTTAGTGAATATGAATATGTATTTAAATATTTTAGGAATTTATCTATTTTAGGACCATTTATATTATTTATAATTGTATTGTTATTATTATTTTATTGGGTATTGGATCAACGGCAATTATTAGGTCGTTTTATAACTTTTATAAATTATTCAATTATATATATTCTTAATTTGATTATGAATTCAATGTATTATTTTGCATATTATTTTATGCGAATATTTGGACTTGTTATTGTTCATCCATTAAATATAATAATGTTAAAACTTCCTAACATTATTATATTTATTATATCATTATTTATAATATTACTAATAGATCCTTTATCAGCACTAAATATTGGTATTAATATGAGACCTTTAGCATTTATATTATTAGATTTTATATATTTAACATTCGTACAATTAATAAAATTATTTATTAAACTTATTATAATAATACTTTCATATACTATTGTATCAGTGCCGATATTAATATATGTAGTTTATACATTATATAAAATAACATATCAAGACCTAAGTATTTTATCTGATCCATATATTAATTTCACTCCATACAAGTCTGGTATAATGATGATACTCTTTCAAAAGATGCGCATTGATTATTTTAATAGTGTTTTAAGTAATCATATTGATTTAGTTGATGAATTATGAAAAAATAATTAAATTATTTTTCATTAACAATATAACTATAATAACAATCAACATAGTTATTTTTGGCATCTTCACAAGACATACCTTTAATACTATTCCATGCATCCCATTTTGAACAATCTTTCAAGTAAATAGCCCAAGGTTTTTCTTTATTGCAATTACCAATAGTAGCTTGCTTATAATATTTATAGAATTCAAGTTTTACATTATCGGGTAAATTAAAATCATCTAAATTTAATTTTTCTTGTTTTTTTAGCACTTCTTCAAAAGAAAGTTTATCGCCCATTTTTATAATATAAATTATTCTTTTTCTTATATAAATGTTATTTAAGAATATTATATATATAATATATGAAATAGATAATGATCATAGACGAATATCTAGACTATACGACGACATACAAAGAAAAATATGGCGAGAGATGTATAGTTTTAATGCAGGTAGGTTCGTTCTTTGAAATTTATACTATAACCGATAATATCACTGATAATGAAGTATTTATTATTGCTGATTTGTGTAGTATACAAACTTCGCGAAAAAATAAAGCAATAAGTGAAGTATCGCGAGCCAATCCAATAATGGCTGGTTTTCCATTGCATTCAATTTCAAAATTTACACAAATTCTTCTTAATAATAATTATACTATTGTTTTAGTTGAACAAGTAACTGAACCACCTAATCCTAAAAGAGCTGTAACGGAAATTTTATCTCCTGGAGCAAACATCAATATATCCAATAAACAAAGTAATTATATGATGGTCATATTTTATGAAATTATTAATGGTTTTGTAATTGCGGGTATATCAGGTATTGATTTGTCAACGGGTAAAACATTTGTTTATGAAGTTGGTTCAACAAAACAAGATCCGGAATTTGCTCATGATGAAATATTTAGATTTATTAGCACTTATAATCCAATTGAATTAGTTATACTTAGTGCACAATTAAAAGATGATGATAAAAAAACTATACTTAAAAAACTCAATATTAACAAAATTTTGGTACATTATAAATGGGATAATTGTGAATATATTAATTTCTTCAATAGTATCATAAATCAAAAAGAGATTCTTGATAAAGCTTTTTTTGTTAAAAAAGGGTTGATATCAATTATTGAATTGCTAAATTTAGAAAGATTTACTATTGCGCGAGTAGCGTTTTGTTGTCTTTTACAATTTGCATATGAACATAATTCTGATATTATCAAAGAACTGCAAGAACCTGAAATTTTTGAAAATAGTAAAAATATGACAATTGAATATAATTCAGCAGTACAGCTTAATATATTAAGACTTTACCAAAATGATAAACCATTAATTGATATTTTAAATAAATGTATTACCGCATTTGGAGCAAGAGCATTTAAAGATAAATTGCTATTGCCTATGACAAATATTGAGAATATCAAAAAATCTTATGATGATATTGATATCTTGCTAACAAACAAGATTTTCCAAAATATTCGTAAATATCTATCAAATATTGTTGATTTGGAAAGAATGAAAAGAAAGATGGTTTTAAATAAAATGCCTCCATTAGAATGGGTAGTATTTAATGAATCACTTGATTCTGCTATTAAAATTTATAATGAACTAAATATCAATGATGCTAATATTAATTTAAAAGATATTACTGATATAATATCATATTTTAATAACATTATTGATTTAGATAAAGCTTCTAAGTATAATTTAGCTGATAAAAGTAATTTGGGTAATTTTTTTAAACAAGGAATTAATCCTGAAATAGATGAACTAGTAACAAAATCAGATGAATGTTATAAAAATATTGAAAATTATGTTAATAATATTAATAAATTGGGGGCGAATGATAGTACATTTTGCAAGATTGATAATAATGACCGCGAAGGATATTATATTATTATGACAAAAAAACGTTATGAAACAGCAAGTAAGCAAAATAATAAATTAATGAGTGGTTTTAATACTAAATCAATGGCGACATCGCAAAATTATAAAATTACAAATAATGAAATAATAAAGGCATCAAATAATATCATTAGTTATAATGATAAAATATCACAATTGGTTCTAATAAGTTATACTAAGTTTATAAATGATTTTATTGTAGATAATAATGAAAGATTAGATAATATTATTAAATATTTAACAAGAGTTGATATAGCATCATGTTGTGCTAAAAATGCTTTTGAATATTGTTATGTTCGTCCAAATATTGATATGGAAAAAACACAACGTAAATCATCATTTATTTCTATGAAAAATATGAGGCATCCTATTATAGAAAGAATTCAAGATGATATTGAATATGTTGGCAATGATTTGGAGCTTGATCAAGATGGTATTCTACTATATGGTATAAATGCATCTGGTAAATCATCATTTATGAAAGCAATTGGTCTAAATATTATTATGGCACAAGCTGGTATGTATGTTGCGGCAGAATCAATGAGCTATTATCCATATAATAGTATTTTTACAAGAATTTCGGGAATGGATAATATTTATAAAGGTATGTCAAGCTTTACTGTTGAAATGACCGAATTGCGAAATATACTTCAAAGATGTGATAAATATAGTCTAGTTATTGGAGATGAGATATGTTGTGGTACCGAATCAATTTCTGGAATATCTATTGTTGCAAGTGGAATTGATACATTGATTAAAAAAAGGTCTTGTTTTATATTTGCATCACATCTTCACGAACTAACAAAAATAACATGTATATCAAAACATATTAAAGATAAAACATTGAGTGTAAAACATATTCGTATTACAATTGATGATAAAAATAGAATTATATATGATAGAAAATTACAGGATGGTCAAGGATCTAAGATTTATGGAATTGAAGTATGTAAGTCTCTTGATATGCCACTTGATTTTATGAAAAATGCAGAAAAAATTAGAAAAGAAGTAGATGGTATAAATAAGGATATTGTTAAAAATAGAAAATCTAGATATAATAGCAATGTAATTGTTGATAAATGTAAAATATGTAATAACACAGCAGAAGAGACACATCATATTGTATATCAAGAAAAAGCTAATGATGAAGGATATTTATCAAGTTATCATAAGAATAGTAAACATAATTTAGTTGCTCTTTGCAAAGAATGTCATAAAAAGGAACATTTAGGAGAGTTGAAAATTAAAAAATATATTACAACATCTGATGGCGTGGTTTTAGATTATAATTTTAAGTAGTTTATTATATTTTTTATTAATTTATATAAGCAAAATATATATATATGTGTATAACAGATAAATATATGCGTGTATTAAAGAGAAACGAAGAGTATGAAGATGTCAGCTTTGATAAGGTTTTGATGCGTTTAAAAAAATTATCATCTGATTTAAATATTAATGTATCGGAGATTGCTCAAAAAGTATGTACGCGTATTTATGATGGAGTAAAAACATGTGAATTAGATGAACTCGCAGCATATCTATGTAGTAGCATGTCTATTGATAATCCCGATTATAGTACTCTTGCTTCACGTATTATTGTTTCAAATCATCATAAAAACACTTCCCCTTCGTTTAGCGAAACAGTACAAATTCTCTATGATAATAAAGATATTCATGGTGAAAAATCACCATTAGTTTCAGAAGAATTATATGATATAGTCTGTAAAAATAAAGAGAAACTAAATAATTATATTGATTATCAAAGAGATTTCCTTTTTGATTACTTTGGATTTAAAACATTAGAAAGAGCATATTTAATTAAAATTAATAAAAAGATTATTGAAAGACCACAACATTTGTGGATGCGCGTGTCATTGGGCATTCATGGTAATGACATTAGAGAAGTATTGCAAACTTATGATTTAATGAGTAAAAAATATTTTACACATGCAACACCAACTTTATTTAATTCAGGAACTAAAAGGCCACAGCTAAGTAGCTGCTTTTTGTGTAGTGTAAACGATGATAGTGTCTCTGGTATTTATGATTCTTTAAAAGAAATGGCTTTGATTTCTAAATATGCAGGTGGTATTGGTATTCATATTCATCAAATTCGTTCAAAAGGAAGCCATATCAGAGGTACTAATGGAACATCTAATGGAATTATTCCAATGTTACGTGTATTTAATAATACAGCGAGATATATTGACCAAGCAGGTAAACGTCTTGGAAGTATCGCTGTATATTTAGAAACATGGCACTATGATATTGAAGCTTTCTTAGAATTAAAAAAGAACCATGGGAGTGAAGAAGAAAGATGTCGCGATTTGTTCTTAGCATTATGGGTATCAGATTTGTTTATGGAACGTGTCAAACAAAATGCTAAATGGTCTCTAATGTGTCCAGATCAGTGTCGTGGTTTAAGTGAAGTATATGGAGATGAGTTTAAAGCACTTTATGAAAAATATGAAAGTGAAGGTAAGTATAATAAACAAATTAATGCTCAAGATTTATGGTTTAAGATCCTTGAAGCACAGATTGAGCAAGGTGTTCCTTATATTTTGTATAAAGATGCAGCAAATAAAAAGAGCAATCAAAAAAATCTTGGAACAATTAAATCTAGTAATTTATGTGCAGAAGTACTTATTCATTCATCACCAGAAGAAACAGGTGTTTGTAATTTAGCATCTATTTGTCTACCATCATACGTAGAAGATAGTAAATTTAATTTTGAAAAATTACATGAGGTTGTTAAAGTAGCTGCTAAGAATTTAAATAAAGTGATAGATGTTAACTTTTATCCTGTAGAAAAAGCAAGAGTTGGTAATTTAAAACATAGACCTATTGGTATAGGAGTTCAAGGCCTTGCAGATGTATTTATGATGCTTAAATATCCATTTGAATGTAAAGATGCCACTGAACTAAATAAACAAATTTTTGAGACTATTTATCATGCTGCTATTGAATCATCAATGGAATTATCAAAAAAAAGAAGTAAAATTATTGGAGATATTTTAAACAATAATAGTAATGAAGATATTAATAAATATGTTAACGAATTTGAGAAAGATGTTATTAAAACTAAATATGTAGGAGCATACAGTTCTTTTGATGGAAGCCCAATTTCTCAAGGTTTATTCCAGTTTGATCTTTGGGGAGAACAACCAAGCGATAGATATGATTGGGGTAAATTAAGAGATGATATTAAAGAATATGGTATAAGAAATAGCTTGTTAATTTCACCCATGCCTACAGCATCAACATCGCAAATAATGGGATTTAATGAGAGTTTTGAGCCATTTACAAATAATATCTTTCAACGAAAAACATTAAGTGGTGAATTTATTGTTATTAATAAATATTTAATTAGGGATTTAATAAATAAAGGGTTATGGAACAAGGAGTTAAAGGATACTATTATTCTACATGAAGGAAGTATTCAAAATATTCCGGAAATTAATCAAGAAATGAAAGATTTATATAAAACTTCATGGGAAATTAAACAACGTGTTGTAATTGATATGTCTGCCGATAGAGGTAGATATATTTGTCAAACTCAAAGTCTTAATATTTTCATGGAAGATCCTGATTTTCAAAAGTTGTCGTCAATGCATTTTTACGGACATTCCAAAGGACTTAAAACTGGTTCTTATTATTTGAGAACAAGACCTAAGGCTAAAACACAACAATTTACAATTGATCCTGAATTTGCTAAAAAGAAATTGATATGTGTAGAAGAAAATGGAGATAGTTGCGTACTATGTTCAGCATAATAAGTTATCTAATTTAATATTAGAGTAATGAAAATAAAAGGTGGAAATACTAAATTACAACAGGTTCAACCAGGAAAGCAAGGATTTATTGGGACAGCATTAACAAATATAAAAATTAATCAAAATGTTTTAAATCCTATTTATAACAAAACAGCATCTATAGGTATAGTATATAATGTTGTTATAACAATTGTTTTTACTATATTATTTGGATTTTTAATATATGTTGGTTTTTGGATTAAAGACGTTGATATAAATAAATCAGAAAACGTTTTGGGTAAATATAAAAACGTAAAATGTACTCAGGAAATTATAAAAGATAAGGATAATAATAATAAATCAGTTAATGTTTGTAATGCAGTAATTGTTTACATGGTAGAAAAAAAGGAATATATTAAATCTTATAAAGCATCTAAATTAGTAAATGAAAATCAACCGGTTAAAGTTTACTATAACCCTGCTAATCCAGATGATTTTATAATTGAAAAAAACACATATTATTTTGGGCTAGGTATGATAATTGTAGGATTTGTAATAATAGTTTTATCATGGTTATGGTTAATGCTATCAATAGCATTTAAACCAATTGCAGCTGCTTCTGGTGTAAATACAATAGGAGATGCTTTGACATAAAACTATTTAAAGAAATAATTATCTTATTTTTATATAGGGATAAAAATGGTAGCTTCTAATTTAGGATGTATTAATATATTTGATTTTAACAAGATTGTAAAGAAACTAAGAGCTTTCTTTGATAGCAAAGGCTTTATTGAAGTACATACACAAAATAGATTAAGTATTTTAGCAGCATGCGAAGATCCAAAAACTATATCAACTTATGAATATAGCGATCAAGTATGGCCTTTACCACAAACCGGTCAAATGTGGCTAGAATATGAAATATTAAAGAATCCTGAAATTAACGGGTGTTATTGTGTAAGCACAAGTTATAGAAATGAACCAAATCCTATCCCTGGTCGTCATGATAAAATATTTCCAATGTTTGAATTTGAATTAAAAGGTGATATGGAAGCAATGAAACAAATGGAAATTGAGCTTTTAAATCATCTTGGTTTCGATAAATTTTATCCAGATGGTAATTATCCCGAAGGCGATTATGTTGATGTTGCTAAGAAATATGATACCAAGGAATTAGAACATGAACACGAAGAAAGATTACAAAAAGACCATGGACCAGTATTTTTTCTTAAAAATTTTCCTAATTACAGCTCTCCATTTTGGAATATGAAGCAAGCAGAACAAAGTGATGTAGAAGGTGGACATGCTAAAAAAATAGATATAATTATAAATGGTATAGAAACTATCGGTAGCGCTCAACGCTCTTCTGACCCCGAAGAAATGCGTAAATATTTCTATGAAATTAGTGATGGTGGATATGCTAAAATATTATTTGACAAATTCTCAAAAGAACGTGTAGAATCGGAACTCAATGAGTTTTTATCAAATAAATTCTTTGAACGTTCCGGAGGCGGTATTGGTATTACACGCTTAATAAAAGTAATGAAAGAAAATAATTTATTAGATTAATTGATTTTTTTGTAATATATATAAATAAAAGAATATTTATATATATATATATGACATCTAAATTAAATAACGAATTCCTATTAAAACCAAGTGATCGTCTTACAATTTTTCCAATTGAACATAATGACATGTGGGAAATGTATAAAAAATCTGTTAGTGCTTTTTGGACACCAGAAGAATTAGATTTAAGCAAAGATGTAGATGATTTTAATAAGCTCAATGATAATGAGCGTACATTTATTAAACATATTCTAGCATTTTTTAGTTCCAGTGATACAATTGTAAATATTAATTTAGGTGAAAGATTTTTAAATGATGTTCAAGTATTAGAAGCTAAATTTTTCTATGCCTTCCAAATGGCAATTGAAAATATTCATTCAGAAACTTATTCACTTCTAATTGATACATATTTTAAAGACACCACTGAAAAGTCAGAAGCACTAAATGCCATTAATTATATGCCTTGTATTAAAAGAAAAGCAGATTGGTGTTTTAAATGGATTGAAGATGAAAAAGCACCATTTTCCCAAAGATTGCTAGCATTTGCACTTGTTGAAGGTGTATTTTTTAGTGGAGCATTTTGCAGTATATTTTGGCTAAAAGAAAGAGGTTTAATGCAAGGTCTATCGTTTTCAAATGAATTAATTAGTCGCGATGAAGCTATGCATGTTGAGTTTGCTGTATTACTTTATTCTAAAATTGAAAATAGACTTCCTCAATCAACAGTACATCAAATTGTGAAAGAAGCTGTTGAAGTTGAAAAAATATTTATTAATGATAGTATTCCTTGTTCCATGCTTGGTATGAATGCTGATTTAATGTGTCTATATATTGAATTTGTTGCAGACAGATTGCTAACACAACTAAATTATGATAAAATTTGGAATTCTTCTAACCCATTTCCTTTTATGGAACGTATTTCAATTGAGTCCAAGTCAAATTTCTTTGAAAGTCGCGTATCGCAATATAGTAAAGCTAATGTTGGAAGCAAAAAAAATCATTCGGAACTTCGCAAATTTGATTTAGAAGCAGATTTTTGATATACTTAAAGATATTAAAATATAATTTAACTATATAATGAATAAAATTTTCAATATATTTAATGAAATAAAAAAACAAATTATATACATAATAAATGATAATGATATATTATATACAAATAAATATTTTTCATGCTTAAATGAAATACTAAATGTATTAAATAAAACATTATATAAAATTCAAGATATATATTATAAATATATATTATATCCTAAATTGAAAAAACTTTGATTATTTTTATTTTTATTTTATTACGAAATATCTTGTTGTGATAAACATAACTTAATTTCTCCAAGTGAAGCAATTGTATATCGTAAAATAATTGGATAGTTATTTTTAAGATATATTTCTACATTATTAGAAAGATTTGTACATTTTGTAAATATTGATAGATATTTAAGACTAAATATCCCTTGTATAATTTCTTGTTCTTCGTTTGTACTATTTTTTTTTATAGTAATAGATTGTGTTTTTTCAGATCCCAATATAGTTTCTTGATGACAAAAATCTCCTTTACAACTTAATATTAATTTATCACCTATATTTCTAAATTCAATGAATTCAGCAAGATTATGCATGTCTCTTATAATTTTTTGTAAATAATTAGAAGGCATATTAATAATTGTATGAAAATCAACAGGTGGTATTTGTATATTTAAAACATCTATATCTAATACTGATAATTTATAATTAGTTTTATAATTTTTATCATTATTATCTATTGTTATACCAAGATGATTAGGGTCATCTTTTAATATATATAAAGACAATATATCATTATTTGTAATTGTTTTAATTAATGCGTGTAAACGCAACATATTAATACCAACATAAGTTCTCTTTTCACATTCATATATTTCAAATTTATCTGCTTCTAGCTTTAAATGTATAAGTACTATATGTGTATTATCCATTGCAACAATTTTAATACCAGTCTCATCGAATTCCAAATTAACATCCATTAAAATTTCTTTTAAAGCATCAATCACCTGTTTAAAAGTAGATGCTTGTATAGTTTTTATATTTAAAATGTATTCGCTGTTATTATTTTCCATATCAATAATTATTAGTTAATAATAATTCCTTAAATAATAATTATTTACGTTTAGTATAAGGTTAGTTTATGATTATAGTGTATTACGTACAATCTATTTTATCAAATCTAATTGCCTTAACCGGGTATGTGTAAAGAGGTATTACTTTTAATAAAAGTAATATAATTATGATACTTAAAACAATATTTACATAATAATTACCTTCTTTCAATAATGGTTTAATAAAGTTTTCATATTTTACTGCATCATAAATATTGTCATCTATTTTTGATAATATTATCTTTTTATCTATTTCTAATAAAGTTTTTTGCCCCTCAGGATATTCATTATAATATTTTTTTAATACTATATTCACCAATGTAAATATTATTACACCAGTAAATATACCTTTTATTAAAAATAAATTCATATATGTTGATTTTTTTGCATCATCAATCATTTCAATAAATGATTTATCTGAAAAATCAGGATATCCTAATGTATATTTTCCTAATATTTCAAAATATGTATTATTTTTACCATCAAATTTATTAAATTTAATACTATTTTTATCATCATAACAAACCTTTAAATATTCTTTTGTCAATAATGATGAAAAAAATATTGGTTCTAATTCTACTTCACTATTATTATTGTTAATATTTTTACCTATACCATCTTTTCCCCACCACAATAATGATAATATGGATTTTAAATTATTTTTTAAAAAATCAAATTCACCAAATATACATTTTAAATCTGTAAAATAAGCATCAAAATTATCTACAATATATTTTTCTGTTAAACTTCTTCCTTCACTTTTTGATTTATTAACTTCACTCGAATTTGATTTTTCACAATTATCAATAAAATCACTAAACACTTTTACGACATCAACACTAGTATCTTCATTTATTTTGCAAAGTTCCTTACATAAATTAAGAATATCATAGCATACTTGATCTTGATTATTACTTTTACTAAAATAATTTTCTATTTCCATTTCATAAAAGTTATTTTTATTTGTATTTTTAATAATTTTTATGAGTTTATTTTTATATTTATCATCAATTATTTTAATATATTCTTCATACAAATAGTTTTCAAATGTGCTTTGGTCATCTTCATATTTATCATAATATTTCTTACCAGGATTATTAAAATTATTACTTATTATAAATAATAATAAAGCAGAAGCAATACCGGTATATATTATATTTTGATTATCAACATAAAAAATATAATTCATCATATTAGATGTCTTACTTTTTTTTCCCACATATTCTGCAATCAATGAAATAAATATTATTAATACAAAAAATGTAAAAATTAAATTGTAAATTTTAAATAATATTGTATTTATATTTGTAGTCAATACAATATCTTTATTGTAATTTGTACAATTTCCTTTAACCACAAACGAATTTAATAATATTTTATATCCAAACATTGTTGATACAGGAACATTTATATCATTTACATTTTCGCTATTATCACTATCATACCATACAAACAAGGCATTATATACACTATTTAAAAAAACTAGTGAAGATATTATAAATACAATTATTATAAATATAACTACTAACTTTTGTTTAATTATTGTAAAATTACTCATTTATTATAAATGGGACTTCTTATTTATTATAATATTTTAAATTACTTTAAATTACACCATATATTGCAGTTTCTATTTCATCTTTTGCTACTTTTATCCATTCTATTGTTTCTTTTATTTTTTCTTTTAATTCTGGTGTACTTTCGTCATAATATAACATAGCATATAATATTATCAAAATTACAATAAAGTTTAATCCCATTTCTAATGCCAAATATAAATTGAAAAAATATATTGGCATACCAAAGTTTAGATTATTATTTGCATTTTCTACATTTTCAACAAAAGTTTTTATTTTTTTATTAATTAAATCTATAACATGTTTATATACAAGATCATAATCTTTTCCTTTATTATCTACATACTTTTTTAATATTTGATTTTCAATAGCATATTTAATATTATTCAACTGATTTTGTGTATCGGTAATATCTAACTTTTCATATAATAATGAACGTAATGTTAATGTATATTCAATATCCTTATCTATATTTTTATCGCCAACTTTTAGGATATCTCCTATTATTAATTTATTCAATTTTAATATTATATATGGGTCTTCTTTATTATTATTAATAACATACATGTAAACCATAATTATAAATAATTGCGATGCTAATAGTCTATCCACAGGCACAGCAACCTCACGCATTGTTGTTGTTTCCCCCCCCTCAGCAGCAATATGATAATTTATACATTCTTCTATATATTCTTTTAAATTATATAGTTTTGTATGATTTCCTACATTAAATTTTTTATTAACTAATAATATTTTTTTTGTAAATAAATCTAAATGTGTTTCAGCATCATTTGTTTCATCAGCAAAATCTACAATAGTATCTCTTTTAACTAAATGTCCATTATGAGATAAATATTTTAAATTATCAATAGTTTTTTCTTTCAATTTTTGAATTTCAGATTTACTATTATTTTTATTATAAAATAAAATAATTTCACTAAATTCACTTTGTACATGCAAATCTATTTTAAGTATTTCATTATACATTTTATAGATTCTATCATAGACATTTTCAATAAATATTTTTTTATACAAAGTACTATGAAGCATGCAATATAAAAGAACAAATATGATAATAATTATTGCACTAATTTTTTTATTATAAATATGTCTAAAAATACTTTCTTCTTCGGATATATTTTTATCACTTATAGTAGATAGTAAGTTACTTGTAATTGTTATAATAACTTTTATTATAAATATAAATATAATTATAAATATAACAAATATTATCATTTCATAATATCTATTATTTAGATGAACGTATAAATAAGTTGCTTTATCATCGTATAGAGAGAAACTACTGAAAAAATCCCATAAATATCTAGATATATTTTCAAAAAATCCTAAATCTTCATTTATTTTTTCGTATTTACAATATATAATATTATCATCATTATCTTTTTCATCAATAGGTGATTTAATATAAACATAAGTATCATCTTTATATTTTTTTATTTGTTTTTCAATATATGGATAATCATAATAATAAATTACATCTCTAAAATCATTATTATTATTTTCATCATAAAAATCTTTACCATTTACTTCATCATTTACTTCATCATAACAATCTGTACCACTATTATATATTTTAAATGTATCTGTTCTTTTATATCGTATATCCTTATTCTTGTTTAGTAAATAAACATAATTTATCAACATATAATTATAAATTGTGTTTAATTTGAAAAATGGTGAGTTATTATATGTATATTCTTTTTTAATTGCATTAATACTATAAACGCTATACAATGTATAATTAATTATTGCAATTAATGTTATAATAAAAATTAACGCTATTATTAGATAAATTGCATAACCAATTGCCATTGTAGTATTTTCATTATTCATGATTTTATCAATCCCTTAATTAATATCTATAAATTAATAATCATTGCGCCAATTATTAAAGTAAATAAAGTGAAGAATACAAGTAGTGTTTTAAAGTAATCATTTAACCACTCTTTATATGTTATATTAAACCATCCAGTTTCTAATATAAAAAATGTCAATGTAAATATTGATGCAAAAAATCCAGACATTGTTATAATTAATAACCACATTTTATAATATATTGTATTATCTTCATGATAACTATTGATATTTCTAGAATATTTTGATATTCTATTTTTTATTTCATCGTACTTAACTTTTAATTTTTCTTCACTAGGTAATCTATGTTCAAGTTTAGTAATATCAACATTAAAACTTTTACTAGCAAAATCAGGATGATATATAAATAAAATTTTATTATTTACTTCTTCAAAATCAGGTAATATAACATTTTTTTTAGGATTATTAAGCATATGATAAAAACATTTCTCATTTGGTGGAATATAATATGTGTTAGGATCAGCAGGATTTGGTTTTAATGATTTTATTTTAATTGTTTTAAAAGCAGCATCTTCACTTACTATATAGGTTATCATTAATTTTAATCTATTATAAATTTCTTTTTTTTCAAAAAAATACTTCATTACATCTGCTGTTTTTGGATCTTCATTCATTGATTTTTTATCTTTTACTAAATTCTTTGCTTCATCACTGTTAATATATTTATTTAATTTAGTAGGTAAACTATTACCATCGTTCCTAATTAATTCTTTATATAGTTCAGGTATTATATATTTCTCAAATTCATCATTTATCCCTTTCATATTACCATAAACTTCTGTATCAATAACATTTAAATTATTATAATAATTATAAATATAATATATTAATATTAAAAATATTATCAATATATAAATTGATAAATAATTTAAGAAATTATAATCAGTTTTATTTGTTAAATCATAATTGAAATATTTGCTATATCCAACTAACTTTATTTCTCTACTAATTCTTACATATGATAAAGCATCAACAATATAATTAAACCAAAATATAATAAACAATATAAAATATATTGTAAACCACATTAATGTTTTTTGATCAACAATCAATGAATTAGTTTCATATAAATTACAATATTTTTTATATAAACTATCATTATAAGGCGAACTTGTATTAACAGGTTCGGAACCCATATTATATCGGCTTATTAAAAATTGAATAATATCTAGTAAATTCAATAATAATATTGTTAAAAATATTAAAATAATTACAAACAAAAATATATTATCTATTATTCGTGTATTATCGCTATTGTAAACTCTAATAGCTGTATCTACTAAATCGCTAAAACTCATTTGTTAATCTTAATATATGTATTTATAAAATATTAAAATAAAAATAATTTATATTGCTTTAAATATCCATAATAGTAAAAATATTGCTATTGGATAGCTAATTCTTAATAATAACTCTTGAAAATCAGTTAATACATTATCTCCAATATATTTGCTTATATAATGTGTTATCATTCTATCAATTGATATACCAAGAACAATTACTAATGAGAATAAAGCAAGTTTAATAATCTCTGTTTTTTTCATATTCATTTTATCCATAAAAGTGTATTCAACACGTCTTCTTGAATTACTATCTTCTTTTTGCAAAGGTTTTTGTTGCTGTACATGTTGAGGTTGTTGTTGCATCTGTTGTTGTTGCATCTGTTGTTGTTGCATCTGTTGTTGTTGCATCTGTTGTTGTTGCATCTGTTGTTGTTGCATCTGTTGTTGTTGCATCTGTTGAGGTTGTTTTTCTTCTTGTTCCGTACTAGGTTGTAAAGCCATTTTATGTAATTGTTGGCTTGATAATTGCGAAGAATACATTCTTTCACCTTCTCTTTCTCCTATTTGGTCACCTATCAAATTATCATCTGAACCATATAATAAATTTAAATCAGTCATAATATCCTACTTATATAAATATAAATTTATTATTTATAAAATAAATAATCTTTTAGTATAACAGATTATAATAATAAAAATATGGATTATGAAATGATATTGAATTATATATCATTAATATTAGCAATTTGTATTTTAATTGTAATGTTATATACTTGTTATAGTAAAAATACTATTGAAAGATTTGAAACAGAAGGTGAAAAAGTAACAGCTACTGGAAAAGCAAAAATTGGTGGCGTTTCAAAAGTAGAGGTTACCAATGGTGGTTCTGGCGTTGAAGAAGGTACTACTATTGAGTTTTCTGAACCCGAAGAAGAAGGTGGTGTCAGGGCAGAAGGCACAGCATTAATAGCTGATGAAAAAGTTACAGCAATTAAAGTAACAAATAGTGGTAGTGGATATACATCAGCTCCAAAAGTCAACTTTAAAGGAGCAGGTACAGGATTAGAAACAATAGTAAAACTTGGTGCCATATCTAAAATAGAAATAACAAATCCGGGAAAAGGTTACGTTTATGTACCAACAATAGATATTGGAGAAACTCCATTGGGTGGTGTTAAAGCAGAAGCAACGGCTATTGTAAAAAATGGTGAAATAACAAGTGTTACTATTGATAATGGTGGCGAAGGATACAAAGCAGATTTTGATGTAACATTTCAAAGTCCACAAGATACCGAAGATGATACTAACCCATTTCTTTCACTAGGTGACAAAAAAGAAGCAGTTTTAAAACTTTTAGAAGATTGTGCCAAAATAACAAAGGATAAAAAAGATAAAATAAAAAAAAGTATTGAAGATGATAAATTAAGAAAATTAGAAGTTGAAGAATTAATATCAAATATTAAATAAGTAAATTAATCTTCTTCTGATGAAGAAGATTCATTCTCATTAACGAAAAAATTATTGTATTGTTGTAATAGCATACCTTCTTCACTATACATATTTTCTTTTTTCTTATAATCCATAATATTATCTCTGGAAAAATCTTCTTCATCATCATCGCTATCTCCTTCTATTTCTTCTTGATTATATTGATAATCAAGATAATTCATTTTATATTCGGGATTTAATAATGATCCTTCTGGAAATTTTTTCTGTATTGGTTCATAATAATATATAGCAAACACAATATTATGATTTACTCCTTTAAAATCATAAAGTGTTCCATTGTTTGTTTCAAATCTAAGTGTCATTTTTGCTAACTTACCTATTGGGTGAAACTCTCTTACTGGTAATTTTGTAATACTTAATCTTTCACTATTAATACCTACACTATCAACACGAAATTTGGCCAAACCTAATGTATATTTAGAATATGATAATGAACCATATAAATGCTCTTCAATCTCTGGACATTTCATAACAATATATTTATTACCAATAAAATATATAATACCCGGTGATACTATTTTATATATATCTACTATATCATCATCAAAGTATTTAACTGGATTATCATTAATAACACTATGAAATATTTTCACCATATTATCATTATTATATCTATAAATATCTTTGTATATATATCTACCTTGTGTATTTTGATTAGCATACAAATCAAATCCTAAATTTTCAGATATCGTAGATCTTTTCATATCTAAAATAAAAGGTTTTTTTGAATATATATCAATTAAATTTGTTAACTCTGATGGGTCAGAGTGTTCTTTGAAACCTATTTCAAAATTATTTAATTCATCATAATTAGTAAAAAATGTTTTTAGTGTATAATCACCTGGCATAATGTCAATTTTGTTAAATACATCTTTGTAATTAATTTTTTTTTTATGACCAAAATTTTCCAATGTATTATCATTAATTACATTCATTTTATACCATATTATTAAGTTATTTATAGAATTTGTATGAACATTATTATTACAATTATTGACTTCTTTTTCATTTAATACTTTATTATATATTTTAAAATCATTAATATATAAATTTGCTGTATCCCAATCACCATTATTTAATTCAAAACGTTTTCCAATATATTTATCTGTATAAAATACATTTTTTATTCCAATATCTGATTTATATATATATGATGTATGATCTCCTCCCATATCACTTTTTATATATATTACCCATGTGTTATTTTCAGATATTGTCCATGCAATATGAGTTAAATAACTTAAATTAATATTATTAATTATTTTCTTATTAGTATCATTACCAATTCTAAATAATAAATTATAAGTTTGTAATTCGCTGTTATTTTGTCTAATTAATTTAACTATTATTGGTGCTTTTTCAGATGTTGTTGGATTTATTAAATGATTATAGTTGAAATCTAATAAAGTATATGAATTATCAGCATCAATAGAATTATTATATGATGAATTTGCAGTTAATTTTAAACTAATTGTAATTCCTTTTGTTTCTCCACCTATACCACCTGAATTATATATATTATATAGATTTACTATATTTTTAATATATACATATCCTCCTTCTTTAATATTTAATACGTTATCCTTAATATTTACTATCGAAGCTTTTGTTATATCTGCGCTGGCTTCTATTTCATCTGTCACGCCATTTTTTATAAGACTATCATTAATATCTTTACCAATATAATAATATATTGAATTATTATCTGTATCCACATTATACATCGTTCTTGGTATACTTGCATCAATAATTTCCATACCTATAATATTTTTAAAAGGCGTACTAAACTCAACAACATAGTTGTTTGGGTCTGGGAAAATAGTTCTATCTCTATCACTACTATCAATTAAAAAAGTATATGTTTGTTTAATACTATTTGCTTTCAAATAATTAACGTCTTCTATAGACATATATACCTCTATTATTAATTAATATTGTATTGTTTTATATAAAGCATTTTATATTTTGAGTACATAATTTTAATAATCTCTTTAAATTTTAAAGTTTTATAAAATCTAAATAAAAATAAAATTATGTACTCAAAATATTGTTTGTTTTAATGATTTACCTTTCCCCTTAATTCTCTTTAATCTGGTTTTTAATTTTGGAAAGTATTTAATTATAAAATGTGTAATATCATCATCATTTCTACATTTATATATTTTCAAAAAATCATTGATATATACATATAATATTGTTTTATATACAACATAACAATAACAATTTGTTTTTTCAAACCATTTGTAATCACCTTGATGGTCTAATACATTTTTAGCAATTTTTAAACTATGTTCTTTATCTTTTTTTAATAACTGCTTAAATTTCTTGCCTGTTTCAAGCGAATAAAATATTGTATTTAATATACATGCAAAAGTTTCAATGATGGCTTCGTTTGGTATTAGTAATTGTCTTTCACTAATATTGCTGAGTTTTTTTAATATTTGCAAATTATGCGGTTTCCAACCATCGTAATGCATAGTAATATTATGATGTAATAACTCATGTAATATTACTTTTTCATAATCTTGAAATCTTACTATATATATATTATTACCATTTATGTAAGTAAATCCACCATTTATATTTACAGCATTTACACTCATATGTTTTTTTGGTAAAGTACGCTTTCCAGGATACATAATAATATAATAATTAAAATCTTTTATTATATTATATAATTGCGCAGTAAGATACACACGATAAATGCTTTTACATAAATGTTCACGTTTTTTCCTACTTATAGTACCTTTTACAATAATATTGAATGTAATATTTTTATAAGATATTCTGTAACATTTATTACAAGAATTATAATAATCTATTACAAATTTCCAATAAAAAAAACTATCATTTAATAAAAGTCTCTTGACATCACCAAAATAACTGCAATCAATTTCTTTTATTATACATTCTTTTATATCAAATTTATAAGCGGATTTAAACACACGATATAAAATATTTAAATTTCCTGGACAATTAATATTCATTAGAAATAAAAAATTGTTTAGACTCCTTAATAATATTAGATATATATTTATCTTCTTTTAGCTTTGTTCCAATAAATAATAACTTAGATGACATCATTTCAGTTTTGCTATTGACACTATTTGTTTTATTTGCCCAATGTATAGATCTTTCAATAAATAACTTACATACATTGTTTCTTATTGCATTTTTTAATTTTTCACATTTTTTATCAGTATACCATATATCATTTTCAAAATACTCCCATACATTATTTTCAATATATCTAAAATCACTTTTTAATATTTTATATATAGCATTTGCTATATCATAATCACTATTATTTGTAATACAATCGTCTATAATTTTATTCATTAAATATATAATATATATATAAAATAAATAACATAATGCTTATTTATAAAAATGTTAAAGGCGATAAATGTAGTGTTGAAAGCTCTTTAAAAGAATGCAATAAGGCTTTAAATCCAGATAATACTCAAACATTCTTGAAATTTGAAAGATGTATTAATTTAACTTTTAAAGAATATGATGAAAAAGAATATATAAATGACAATATTTGTTGCATTGAATTTGAAACTACAATAGATAATATTAAAAATGAAATTAAAAATAGAATACGCAATATTCCGAGAGTTGATGCTTTCCAGGGAAAAGTCCCATTGCCAATTTATGTGATGATAGCAAAAGTTATAGAGTATGATCCAAATGATAAAAATGCAAATACAATTAAAGTATTTTTAGACGAATTGGATGATGTAAATATGGTTAAAAGTTTAAACAAAATACAAAATTCATTCAAAAAAACTTCTTTGGTTAAATATACATTTCAAGGTAAATACAAAGTAGTAATTTATATACCAAATTTTATGAAAATTAAAAAAGGAGCTAATAGAAATAAATATACCTATTTTCCATCACTTGAATCAGTATCTCAGCAAAATAAATGGATGAACTTTGTTGTTAGTAAAAAATCTATGTATTTTCGCGCAGTTAAACAAGATACAGATTACACAAAAGAAGTAATTGATAAAATTGGAGTTGATGAATATTATGATTTATCACCACGTGAAAGAAGAAAAAAACAAGAAAAAATAATTGAAAAAAACATAGATAATTGGGAAAACGATTTATTATTTTATGAACTGGAAAAAACATGCTTAAATATGGGGTGTGTTTCAGATCTTGGTGAAGATTTTGAAGAGTTAGTTCCTAAATATAGTATGGATGGAGCAGAAATGGATAACAATTCAAAGAAAAAATCACCATATTATCCATCTAAATGTTTTCAAACAAAAAATTATAAAGATTACATGTTTGATGATAGTGGCGAAGGAGAAGATGATGCCATTGAAAAAAAAGAAAAATATGCTGAAGAAGCCATTGATATTATGAAAGAGAAATATGAATCAGCAGAAGATGCAAAAAAAGCTATGGAAAATAATGAAGAGCCTGGTGAAGATTATTTTAGTGGTTCATTTGATTCTTTGATTAAAACCTCTGTATCAGAAGCACGAAGTGAAGTTTATGATAAACCAGGGAAAAAACCGCATCAATATTCAAAAGCTTTTAATAATAATATATTAAAAGATTTTGCTAGACGTAATAACAAATATCCTGGAATACCCGAAATGACATTTCGTTTATATAAATTAGAACAAAATAACAGCGAATTTAAAAGTTTATTTCATTATATGCCATGGGGGGATATGTTACTAACACAAGAATATGTATTAAATGAAGGTGAAATAATAAGAATGGATGATCCAGTCATTGATAAAAAAACACTAAATGTCAGTATAAATCAATTAGCATTTAAATCATTTAATAATAGATTTGAAATTAAAATTAAGGGTAATGGAATATTAAATGTATATGATAATGGAAGAGATATTGGTGCTTTAAATGGAGCACAAAGCATAAATATGTTGAATTTTAAAAATAGAGTTTTAAAATGCGAACTCAATAATATTCATATATATGGAGAAGATGTTCATGAACAAAATGACAATCGAGGTACATTACAATTAACTATTAAAGATTCAAAAGCAAAAATACCATGTAGTATAATTGTTGATCCAAATAATGGAAGTTTAGTAATTTATGATTTAGGATTTAATGTAGTTAATTAATATAGAAAAATTTTATTAATAGATAATAATACAATATATTAGGAAAGTATGATTAGTAGCGAATGGGATATATTAGATTTATATTTTAAAGATCATAAATATCCATTTACTGGACATCATTTAGATAGTTACAGAGATTTTATTAAATCCCAAATACCTTATATCATTAAATCATATAATCCTATAACAATGATTAAATACGATGATTATGATAATATAACTATGAAAGTTAATTTATACGTTGGTGGAGAAAATGGTGATGAAATTTTTGTAGATAGACCAACAACATACGAAAACGGCACCCCTAAACTAATTACTCCTAATGATGCACGCATGAGAAATTTAACATACGAATCACATATATTTGCAAAAGTATTTATTAAAATAACTACACATGATTCAGCAAAAGAATTTACTAAAACTTTCAATAATGTTGCTATTGGTAGTATACCTATTATGCTTCATAGTGATACATGTATTTTAAAAAATCAAGGTTCTAATATTTTACGTAGATTAGGCGAATGTCCTTATGATACAGGTGGGTATTTCATTATTGATGGTAAAGAAAAGGTAATTGTCGCACAAGAAAAAATAGTTACAAATAAGCTATTTGTAACAAAATTACATGACAATAATGAAGGCTTTGGATATAAAGGTGTAATAAGATGTGTTGCAGATAAAGGTGCATTGGCACCAAGAACAGTTGAATTTTATTATGTTGAAACACCAGTTATTGATGCCATGTCTAATGAAGATATTAAAATAAAAAATTCTACTTTAAAGGATTTAAAGGACTATCTTTATGGTTCAATATATGTTTCATTACCATCATTTAATGGTAAAGTACCTTTATTTATACTATTTCGTGCATTTGGTATTGAAAGTGATAAAGAGATATATAATACTATATTTGGAAATAAACTAAATGATAATGAAAGAAACTACTTTGATGATTTAATAAGACCTTCTATAATGAGCACGACATATATTGAAGATGGTTTTGAATATAAAATTTATACACAAGAAGATGCTATAAAATATCTCAAAAATAAAGTTAGATATGGAACTTTTGAGCATGTTAAATCTACTTTAACAATGGATGTATTTCCAAATATATCAGATTTCAATAGTAAAGGAAAATATCTTGGATATCTTGTATTACAATTTATTAAAACATTTATCAATGTAATGCCTATTAGTGATAGAGATAGTTATATTTATAAACGTGTTGACATTAGTGGTTTTATGCTATCAGAGTTATTTCAAGATGCATATCAAAAGTTAAGAGATAGTATCCGTAACACGATGGATAGTATGTATTATTATGGTTCATGGAAACAACAAGATAATTATGATAATTTCATTAATGAACATAATATTTATAAATTAGTTTCAGCAATGATAGTAACAGATACCTTCAATAAATCTTTAAAAGGTAGATGGGGTCTAGCAACAGATGAAGATCCGGAAATGGGTAAAGTACAAGATTTATCACGCATTAGTTACATAGGATATATGTCACATTTGCGTCGTGTTAATATACCCATTGATAGAAGTATTAAAATAACAGGGCCACACAGATTACATTCACAACAATGGGGAATGATGTGTCCATTTGAAAGTCCTGATGGTGGTTCAATAGGATATCTTAAAAATCTATCATTACTTGCTAAAATAACAGCAGGTTTAAATATAGATAATATTGAACAATGTTTAATTGATATTGGTATTATTCCATTGAAAAACTACAATTTATATACAAATAAAAATATAACAAATGTATTTTTAAATGGAACTCTATTTGGTATTACAGGCGACCCCATATTTGTAACACGATTACTTAAAGCATTTAGAAGAAATGGATTAATCAACATATTAATATCTATATCTTGGCATATTCCAACAAATGAATTACGTATATTTACAGAAGCAGGTAGACCATGTCGTCCTCTACTTATATTAAAACACAATAAATCAGGTGATAACGAAATAGCAGTATATAAACACAAATATACAAATTGGTTTGATATGTTAAATGGGTTATCTATTAAATTAAAAGATGAAGAAAAAACAGATGATTATTATTATAGAGATATATATACAAACCCTCTTGATATAAGTATTTCTAAACATACTTATGCTGCTACAGGCGGTGCTAGTTATAATTCTTCTGAATATGATAGTAAATATTATGAAACAAATTATCAAGGTGGAGGACAAGACGATGCAAATGAAAGTCTGGGAGGTGTTGAAGAAGAAGGTATTTTTAATTTAATAACTAAAAAATTATTTAATTATGAAGGAGGTAAAAAAGAAGAAGATTACAACGATAATGAAGATGATGAACATAATAGCTATTATAGAGATAAATATAAGAAAATATTAGCTGTATTAGAAAATAACGCAGCATGTATAGAATATCTTGATAATGAAGAAACCGATACATGTTTGATTGCAATGAATAAAGATGAAATTACCCCATATCATACACATTTAGAAATACATCCTTCAACTATATTAAGTGTTGTAAGTGGTAATATTCCAATGTGTAACCATAATCAATCAGTACGTAATGTTTTCCATGCAGCTCAATCTAAACAAGCAATAAGTATGTATGCAACTAACTTTAATAATCGCTTTGATACTATGAGTTATGTCTTACATTATCCCCAACGTGCAATAATAAATACAAGAATAGCACAATATACATCAAGTGATACTATGGGGAATGGTTTTAACACAATAGTAGCAATAATGACATATTCTGGATTTAATCAAGAAGATAGTATTATGATAAATCGTGCTACAATTAATAGAGGTCTTAATTCACTTGCATATTATAAATCTATTACAGCAACTTCTAAAATTGTTTCTCAAAATGAAAGAACTATATTTGGAAATCCTATTAAAATGAATGAAGAAGGAATAAAAGTTTTGGGAATTAAAAAGAGAGACTATTCTCATATCAATGATAAGGGATTTATTAAAGAAGGTACATATATACCACAAGGCCAAGAGGTTATTATTGTAGGTATGTTAAGTGTTAAAGAGATTTATAAAGAGGTAAAACGTGGTGTATTTATTGAACAAGTCAAAGAAACTATATATACAGATATATCAATAAGTACTGATAATTCACTTTATGGTACAATTGATAAGGTTTATATATCAAATAAATTGGCTGGTGAAGATTCTATAATATGTAAAGTTAGATTTTTGAAAATTAAAAAACCTGAATATGGTGATAAACATGCTTCGCGTCATGGTCAAAAAGGTGTATTGGGTATGATTATACCAGAAGAAAATATGCCATTTACAAAAGATGGTGTTAAACCAGATATTATTATAAATCCTCATGCTATCCCTTCAAGAATGACAATTGGACATTTAGTAGAATGTATATTTGCTAAAATGTGTTGTTTGGATGGTATTATGGGTGATGCTACTGTATTTATACCAATTGATAATGAGAAAATATATAAAAGACTTGAAGATAATGGTTTCAATAAACATGGTAACGAAATATTATATAATGGTTTTACTGGTAAACAAATAGAAACTGAGATATTTATTGGACCAACATATTATTTTAGATTAAAACATATGGTTGCAGAAAAATTAAATGCTCGTGGAATAGGTAAATTAGCAGGATTAACACGACAACCTACAGAAGGAAGACGTAAAGGAGGTGGTTTACGTATTGGTGAAATGGAAAGAGATACTGTATTAAGTCATGGATTATCACTATTTTTAAAAGAAAGTATGATGGAGCGTTCTGATAAATATACATGGTGTGCATGTAAAAGATGTGGAACACTTGTTGCATTTAATATAACTGAAAATATTAATACTTGCAAAAATTGTAATAATGACGATGTATCTGTAATACAAACCCCTTATGCATTCAAACTATTTACACAAGAATTAGAAGCAATGGGTATACAAATGAGAATTAATACAGAACATATAGAATTGCCCATTGAACAAGTATATCTAAATAGAAATAATGATAGTGATAATGAAGAAGGTGATGATCTTGATGATATTGAATTGTTTGATTATGAAGATGATACATTTATAAAAGATGAAAAATTATGGGAAGAACAATATAATTTTAAAGAACAAGTTTTCAAACAAAGTGGAGGAAGTATAATTGAAAAATATGAAGAAAATAATGATAATAGTGAAGATGAAGAATTAGATGGTGGTAGTGACGCCAGTGACGCAAGTGACGCCATTGACGCCAGTGACGCCATTGAAGATGAAGAATTAGATGGTGGTAGTAACGCGAGTAACGCCATTGAAGATGAAGAATTAGATGGTGGTAGTAACGCGAGTAACGCCATTGAAGATGAAGAATTGGAAGGTGGTAGTGACGCCAGTGACGCGAGTGACGCGAGTGACGCCAGTGACGCCAGTGACGCCAGTGACGCC
>Ga0222718_10000207_pt1 | contig 61725 bp, 60 predicted proteins | sample C33_27DmetaG_FD_165045 | JGI IMG/M metagenome (GOLD analysis project Ga0222718, IMG submission 165045) | Estuarine water microbial communities from San Francisco Bay, California, United States - C33_27D | ecosystem: Environmental > Aquatic > Marine > Unclassified | place: USA: California... | reverse complement strand
ATAGTAGAGATGATGAAAAAAAAGAGAGATTAAAAAAAGTAGCTGATGAGCTTAAACTTTATAGATGTCATACTATTATGAATTGTACTAATGCTTGTCCAAAGGGATTAAATCCAGCAAAAGCTATAGCTGAATTGAAAAAAATGCTTGCAACAAGCTAATTACCCCTTTAAATAACACCATTCATGAATTTATTAGAACATTTTGTTGGCGGAAAGCTAATTTCAGGCTCTTCTGACAGAAAAAGTAAAGTTTTTAATCCAGCAACTGGTGAACAAGAGTCTGAGGTAAGATTAGCCAGTAAAACTGATCTAGATAAAGCTGTAGAAGTAGCTCAAAAAGCTTTTGAAACTTGGTCTTTAAAACCTTCACTTCAAAGAGCAAGGGTAATGTTTAAATTTAAAGAGTTAATAGAAAAAAATGCCGATGAACTTACAAAGTTAATAGTTTCAGAGCATGGGAAAGTTTATGAAGATGCCAAAGGTTCTTTAACAAGAGGACTAGAAGTTGTTGAATTTGCGTGTGGGATTCCACATTTACTTAAAGGAGAATTTTCAGAAAATGTAGGAACAAATGTAGATAGTTGGTCTATGCGACAACCACTTGGAGTTGTTGCTGGAATTACACCTTTTAATTTTCCTGCAATGGTGCCAATGTGGATGTTTCCTATTGCTATTGCATGTGGAAACACATTTATTTTAAAACCATCAGAAAAAGATCCATCTTGCCCACTAAGATTAGCAGAATTGCTAACAGAAGCAGGACTACCAGATGGTGTTTTTAATGTTGTTAATGGAGATAAAGAAGCTGTTGATGCGATTTTAACAAACAAAGATGTCAAAGCTGTAAGCTTTGTAGGCTCAACACCAATTGCAAAATATATTTATGAAAACTCTGCAAAAAATGAAAAAAGGGTTCAAGCTTTAGGTGGTGCAAAAAATCATTTAGTTGTAATGCCTGACTGTGACCTTGATGGTGCGGTAAATGGATTAATGGGTGCTGCATATGGGTCTGCAGGAGAGAGATGTATGGCACAATCAGTAGCAGTAGCTGTAGGAGATATAGGTGATGAGCTAGTTGCTCGTTTATCAAAAAAAGCTGAAGCATTAAAAGTAGGACCTGGTATGGATAAAACATCTGAGATGGGTCCACTAGTTACCAAAGAACATTTAGAAAAAGTAAAAAGTTATGTTGATCTTGGAGTTGAAGAAGGTGCTAAATTAGTTGTTGATGGAAGAAATATAAAACTTCAAGGATATGAAAATGGTTTTTTTATAGGGGGTTGTTTATTTGATCACGTTAAAAAGGATATGAGAATTTATAAAGAAGAAATATTCGGACCTGTTTTATCAGTCATAAGAGTTAAAACTTTTGAAGAAGCAACAAAGTTAATTAACGACCATGAGTATGGTAATGGAGTAAGCATTTACACAAGAGATGGTGATGCTGGAAGAACGTTTGCTAGTAAAATTCAAGTTGGTATGGTTGGAATTAATGTTCCAATACCTGTACCAATGGCATTCCATAGTTTTGGTGGATGGAAAAGATCATTATTTGGAGATAGTGCAATGCACGGAGCTGAAGGAATTAAATTTTATACAAAGCTTAAAACAGTAACATCAAGATGGCCTTCTGGAATAAGATCTAATGCAGAATTTGTCATGCCAACAATGAAATAAGGAGAGAAATGAAAAAAATATCTTTAATAGGAGCAGGTCAAATTGGGGGCACTCTTGCTCACTTAATAGGAACTAAAGAAGTAGCTGATGAGGTGGTACTTTTTGATGTTGCAAGTGGTATAGCTAAAGGAAAAGCTCTAGACATAGCTCAATCTTCCTCTGTTGATGGTTTTAATGTAAAATTTTCAGGTACAGACAATTATGAAGATATAAAAGATTCAGATGTAATAATAATCACTGCAGGAGTTCCAAGAAAACCAGGAATGAGCAGAGATGATTTATTAGGTATTAATTTAAAAATTATTAAACAAGTAGCAGAGGGTATTAAAAAAAATGCACCCAATGCATTTGTAATATGCATTACAAATCCACTAGACGTTATGGTGATGGCCTTTCAAAAATTTTCAGGCTTACCAGCAAATAAAGTAGTTGGAATGGCAGGAATTTTGGACAGCTCAAGATTTAAATTATTTTTATCCCTAGAGCTTAATGTTCCGGTAAAAGAAATTGAAGCAATGGTTATGGGAGGTCATGGAGACACAATGGTTCCCCTACCAAGATTTACAAAAGTTTCAGGTAAACCATTATTAGACTTAGTTAAAGAAGGAAAAATATCTCCAGAAAGGTTAGAAGAAATTAATCAAAGAACTAGAGATGGAGGAGCTGAGATTGTTAAATATCTAGAAAAAGGTTCTGCATTTTATGCACCAGCAGCTTCAGGTGTACAAATGGCAGAAGCATATTTAAAAGATGAAAAAAAATTACTTCCATGTGCAGTTCATTTAAATGGTGAATATGGAGTTAGTAATGTTTATGCTGGTGTACCAGTAATAATTGGTAAAGATGGTGTTGAAAAAATAGAGCAAATAGATTTAGATGAAAAAGAAAAAAAAGAATTTATGCACTCTATAGATGCTGTGAAAGCATTATGGGAAGCTGCATCTAAAATAGATCCAGATCTTTCTAAATAATGAATATTCACGAACACCAGGCCAAGCAAATTTTAAAAAAATATGGAGCGGTAGTTCCTGAAGGAGTTTTTGCTTTTACAGTTGATGAGTTGATTGAAAAAGCAAAATCATTAAAAACAGAAAAATTTGTTTTAAAAGCACAAATTCATGCTGGTGGACGAGGTAAAGCTGGAGGTGTAAAAATTTTAAACACAATTGATGAATTAAGTGTTGCTGCAAAAGAATTGCTTGGAAAAACACTCGTAACACATCAAACTGGCCCAGCAGGAAGAGAAGTAAAAAGATTATATGTAGAAGAGTCCTCTAATATTGATAAAGAATTTTATTTATCTTGTTTAGTAGATAGAGCAAGTTCAAAAATAGTATTTATATCCAGCGATCAAGGTGGAATGGACATTGAAGAAGTTGCAGAAAAAACTCCAGAAAAAATTATAACAACTAAAATAGATATTACTGATGAAATTTCTGATGCTGACTGTGAAAAAATAATTGCAATTTATGCTTTAGCAGATGATGCAAAAAAACAAGCAATAGCGCTGATAAAATCAGTATATAAAATGTTTTTAGGCACAGACGCCAACATGGTTGAAGTTAACCCACTAATATTAACTAAAGAAAAAAAAATAATTTGTTTAGATGCAAAAGTTAATTTTGACTCTAATGCTTTATTTAGACATCCTGAAATAATCGAGCTTAGGGATTTAAATGAAGAAGATCCCACAGAAATAGATGCGAGTAAACACGATCTTGCTTACATAAAGCTAGATGGAAGCATTGGCTGCATGGTCAATGGAGCAGGTCTTGCAATGGCAACAATGGATATAATTAAATTATATGGTGAAGAGCCAGCAAATTTTTTAGATGTTGGAGGAGGAGCTTCAAAAGAAAAAGTTTCAGCTGCTCTTAAGATTATTCTTTCGGACAAAAATGTTAAAGGCATATTAATAAACATTTTTGGGGGAATTATGAGATGTGATGTCCTTGCTCAAGGTGTTGTTGATGCTGCCAAAGAAATAAATATAAGTGTTCCATTAGTAGTTAGACTTGCAGGAACAAACTTTAAAGAAGGAAAAGAAATTTTAGATAATTCAGGATTAAAATTAATTTCAGCAGAAAATTTAGATGATGCTGCACAAAAAATAGTAGAGGCTATAAAATAGAATGTCAGTTTTAATTGATAAAAATACAAAAGTTATATGCCAAGGTTTTACAGGTACACATGGAACTTTTCATTCAGAACAAGCATTAAAATATGGAACTAATCTTGTGGGTGGAGTTACTCCAAAAAAGGGAGGACAAAAACATCTTGACCGTCCAGTATTTAATACTGTAGCTGAAGCAAAACAAGAAGTTGGCGCTGATGCAACTATGATTTATGTGCCAGCAAAATTTGCAGCGGCAGCTATTATAGAAGCAATTGATGCATCCATTGAGCTTATAGTTTGTATTACCGAAGGTGTACCAATTCAAGATATGCTTCGTGTAAAACAAAAGCTAAATAATTCAAAAAGCAGATTGATAGGACCTAATTGTCCAGGAATAATTACGCCTGATGAATGTAAGATTGGAATTATGCCTGGAAATATTCACAAGAAAGGTTCTGTTGGAATTGTTTCAAGATCTGGAACTTTAACTTATGAGGCAGTTGCACAAACAACTGAAAACGGATTAGGACAATCTACTTGTATAGGAATTGGTGGAGATCCAATAAATGGAACAAACTTTATTGATTGTTTAGATTTATTTTTAAATGATGCTGAGACGGAATCTATTCTTATGATTGGTGAAATTGGTGGTTCTGCAGAAGAAGAAGCGGCTGAATTTGTTAAAAACCATAAAATAAAAAAACCTATGGTTGGATTTGTTGCTGGAATAACCGCACCTCCAGGAAGAACAATGGGTCATGCAGGAGCTATTATTTCAGGTGGTAAGGGCGGAGCAGAAGATAAGATAAAAAAAATGGAAGAATGTGGAATTACAATTGCAAAATCACCATCAGAACTTGGCAAAACATTATTTAATAAATTATCTAATTGAAAATTATTTATCTGATATTATATCAATAGAATAGATGTCATCATCAAAAAATCTCGAATTCGAAAAAACTTCATTTCTTAGTAAGTCTAACAGTGCATTTATAGAGCAAATGTATTTAAAGTTTATAAATAAAGACAAAGATCTTCCTGAAAGCTGGCAAAATTATTTTGAGGGTATGAGTGAAGATTTAAGTATGATTGCCAAAGAAATTAATGGTCCATCATGGAATATAAAAAAAAAAATTGATATTGATGAAGTTGAAAAAAGGATTGAAGAAGATGAAAAAAAACTTTCTAATGAAGGCAACATTGCAAAAGTTAATTCAAAAGATTTAGTCAAAAGCAATATTAACTCAATTAGAGCTGTTGCGTTAATTAGAGCATATAGACAAAGAGGACATTTATTAGCTAAGCTTGATCCTCTAGGAATGATGGAAACAGAATATCTAGATGAACTTCATCCTGAGCATTATGGATTTAAAAAAGAAAATTATGATGAGAAAATTTATTTAGATGGCGTAATTAATAAAGAACACTCTTCTATAAAAGAAATATTAAATTTCCTAAATAAAACTTACTGTGGTCCAATTGGTTATGAATATATGCACATATCAAACCCAACAGAAAGAAAATGGCTTAGAGATAGAATTGAGCAAGATGAGAACTCTCTTCAATTTACGAAAAATGGTAAAGAAGCTATTTTAATGAAACTAATTCAAGCAGAAGGTTTTGAAAAATTTTTACATAAAAAATATGTGGGTACAAAAAGATTTGGTTTAGATGGGGGAGAAGGCTTAATACCTGCGCTAGAACAAATAATTAAAATTGGTGGGCAAGCTGAAGTTAAAGAAGTAAAAATTGGTATGTCTCATCGAGGAAGACTTAATGTATTAGCAAATGTATTACAAAAATCTTACAAAAGAATATTTAATGAATTTGCAGGAGATATTCAAACATCAGGGGAAGAAGGTGCGGGAGATGTAAAATACCATCTAGGGGCATCATCAAATAGAGAGTTTGATGGCAATTCTGTGCATGTTAGTCTTACAGATAACCCTTCACATTTAGAAGCAGTCAATCCTGTGGTACTAGGACAAACTCGAGCAAAACAATTTTTTCACAAAGATAAAGAAAGAAATAAAGTTATACCAATTCTGATACATGGAGATGCAGCCTTTGCTGGACAAGGAGTTGTGGCTGAATGTTTTGCCATGTCTGGTTTACCAGGCCATAATACAGGTGGTACAATTCATATTATTGTTAATAATCAAATAGGCTTTACTACAAGCCCAAGGTTTGCAAGGTCATCACCATATCCATCTGATGTTGCAAAAATGGTAGACGCTCCAATACTTCATGTGAATGGAGATGATCCAGAAGCAGTTGTTTATGCAACAAGGATTGCAACAGAATTTAGATTAAAATTTAATAGAGACGTAGTGGTTGATTTGATCTGTTATAGAAGATTCGGACATAATGAAGGAGATGAACCTTCTTTTACACAGCCATTGATGTATAAAAAAATTAGGTCTCACCCTACACCAGTTGAGATGTATGGGAAAAAATTAGTAAATGAAAATACACTTTCAGAAAGTGAGTTAAGTAAATTTAAAACAGATTTTAAAAATTTGCTTGATGATCAATATAAAAATGCAAAAGACTATAAACCAAAAATAGAATGGTATGAGGGAACATGGTCAAGATATAAACCAGAAAAAGGAAAAGATAAAAGAGGTGTAAGTGGCTATGATCAACAAAAACTTTTAGAAATTTCTGAAAAAATTAATGCAACTCCAGAAAAATTAAAATTACATAAAACTATTGTTAAAATTTTAGATGCTAGGAAAGCATCGGTATCTAATGGAAAAGGTATTGACTGGTCAACCGCTGAAGCACTAGCATTTGGATCATTGTTAGAAGAAGGTTATCCAGTAAGATTAGTTGGACAAGATTCTGGTAGAGGAACATTTAGTCAAAGACATTCAGTTTTGAGGAATCAAGAAGACAACTCTAGATATATACCTTTAAATAATATTTCAAAAAATCAAATGAGATATGAAATAGTTGATAGTTTTTTATCAGAATTAGCAGTTTTAGGTTTTGAGTATGGATATAGTTTAGTTGAACCTAATACTTTAACTATTTGGGAAGCACAATTTGGAGATTTTGCAAATGGAGCACAAGTAGTTATTGATCAGTTTATTGCATCAGGAGAAAGAAAATGGACTAGAGCATCAGGGCTAGTAATGCTTTTACCTCATGGATATGAAGGCCAAGGACCAGAACACTCTTCAGCAAGACTAGAAAGATTTTTACAACTATGCGCAAATGATAACTTACAAGTATTGAATTGTACAACTCCTGCAAATTATTATCATGCTTTAAGACGACAAATGCATAGAGAATTTAGAAAGCCATTAATAATAATGACTCCAAAATCTTTATTAAGAAATAAGCATTGTGTTTCAAATATAGAAGACTTTGGTAAAGATAACTTTTTTCATAGAATTTTATGGGATCATGCACTAGATGAAGAAAATGGATTTATAAAATTAAAAGAAAGCTCAAAAATTAAAAAAGTAATTTTATGTTCAGGAAAAGTTTATTTTGATCTACTAGAAGCAAGAGAAAAACTTAAGAAAGACGATGTAGTATTGTACAGAATTGAACAACTTTATCCTTTTCCGGTAAAAAGTTTAGTTAGAGAAATTAAAAAATATGCAAAAAATGCTAATTTTTATTGGTGCCAAGAAGAACCAAAAAATATGGGGGCATGGTTTTCTGTAAGAGATTATATACAATGGACATTAGAAACTATTAACGCTAATAATACTGGAATTTCTTATATAGGAAGAAGCCCAGACGCGTCTCCAGCTACAGGTTATGCAAAAAGACATCTTGCCCAACAACAAGAAATTATAAAAAAGGTTTTTGAATAAAAATGAGCGAAAAAATTTTAGTACCAGTTCTTGGAGAAAGCATTACTGAAGCGACAGTTGCTAAGTGGCTTAAGAAAGAAGGCGATACAGTGGTAGCTGATGAGGCAATTGTAGAATTAGAAACTGATAAAGTTAATTTAGAAGTACCATCTCCAATTGATGGGGTTTTGTCCGAAATAAATTCTAAAGATGGAGAAACAGTCGAAGTAGGTGCTCTTCTTGGTATGATAAGTCAAAATGGAGCTCAACCATCTGAAAAAAAGATAATTACAAAAATTGAACCTAAGAAAACAGAAAATAATGTAGTTAATTTAGAAATTAAAAAAGAAGCTCCTAAAGTTCTTAAAGAACCTGAAGAGGAAGAGCCATTGGTATTAACCAATGAGGTTAAAGAGGAGAAAACTAATTCTTCAAATAATAATAATGAAATACTTTCACCAGCAGTAAGAAAAATTGTAGTTGAAAATAAAATTGATTTAAAAAAAGTTAGTGGCTCTGGTAAAGAGGGTAGAGTTCTTAAAGGTGACCTAATTAGTATGATGGGAGAGAACCCTCAACCATCAGAAAGAAAAATTAAATACGGTCAAGAAGAGAGAATTAAAATGTCTAGGCTTAGACAAACAATTGCAAAAAGATTAAAACAAGCACAAGAAAATGCAGCATTATTAACAACTTTCAATGAAGTTGATATGACTGGCATAATGGAAATGAGAAAAGAGAACCAGGAAGATTTCCAAAGCAGATACGGAATTAAATTAGGGTTCATGTCATTTTTTGTAAAAGCATGTGTTGCTGCACTAAAAATGTATCCATCAGTTAATGCTGAAATTGATGGAGATGAAATTATTTATAAAAATTATTATAATATGAGTTTTGCAGTAGGAACTGAAAAAGGATTAGTAGTACCAGTATTAAGGGATGCAGATCAATTGTCATTTGCTGATATTGAAAAAAATATTAAAACTATTTCTGAAAAAGCGAGAGATGGAAAAATAACCATAGAAGACCTTCAGGGTGGAACTTTTACAATTAGTAATGGTGGAGTGTATGGTTCAATGTTATCTACTCCAATATTAAACTTACCTCAATCTGGTGTATTAGGTATGCATAATATAGTCGAAAGACCAATGGTAGTTGATGGTGAGATTAAAATTAGACCTATTATGTATCTTGCCTTATCTTATGATCACAGAATTATAGATGGAAAAGAGTCAGTATCATTCTTAAAAATGGTTAAAGAAAATTTAGAGGATCCAAGAAGGTTATTTTTAAATATTTAAATGTCAGATAAATTTCAAGCAGTAGTAATAGGTGGTGGTCCAGGAGGCTATGTGTGTGCGATAAGATTAGCACAATTAGGACTTAAAACTGCATGTATAGAATCAAGAGGTTCATTAGGTGGAACCTGTTTAAATGTAGGGTGCATACCTTCTAAAAATTTATTAAATATTTCTGAAAATTATCATAAGGCACAAAATTTTTCTAAACTTGGCATAGAAGTGGGTGAGGTAAAACTTAATCTTCAAAAAATGATGCAAAATAAGGATAAAGCAGTAACAATTTTGACTAAAGGTGTAGAATTTTTATTTAAGAAAAATAAAGTCACTTACTTTAAGGGTACAGGAAGCTTTAAATCTGCAAATAAAATTTCAATATTAGATGATCAAAAAAAAGAAACTATAATTGAAACAGATAAAACAGTTATTAGCACCGGGTCAGTTCCAGTTGCATTACCAGGTATTGAATTTGATGAAAAAATAATTGTATCTTCAACAGGAGCATTAACTTTAGAAACTGTGCCAAAAAAAATGGTTGTAGTTGGTGGTGGTTATATAGGGTTGGAGATGGGATCTGTTTGGTCTAGATTAGGTGCTGAGGTTCATGTGGTTGAATTTTTAGAGCATATTACTCCTAGTATGGATAGAGAAATATCTACAGAGTTTATGAAAATATTAAAGAAACAAGGAATTAATTTTCATATGCAGACAAAAGTAGAAGGAATTAAAAAAAATGCTAATGGTGCTATAGTTTCAACATCAGATAAAGATGGAAAAAAAGCAGATTTTGATTGTGATGTAGTTCTTATATCTGTTGGTAGAAAACCTAATACAACTAACTTAAATTTAGAAGCAATTGGTGTTGAATTAGATGAAAAGAAAAGAATTAAAACTGACAAAACATTTCAAACAAATGTTAAGAATGTATATGCTATTGGAGATGTAATTGATGGACCGATGCTTGCTCACAAAGCTGAGGACGAAGGTATTGCAGTTGCAGAAAATATTGCAGGACAATCAGGACATGTTAATTATGATATTATTCCTGGAGTTGTTTATACAACACCAGAGGTTGCTTCAATTGGGAAAACAGAAGAACAATTAAAAGAAGCAAATACTAAATATAAAATTGGTAAATTTTCATTTATGGCAAATTCAAGAGCTAAAGCAATTGATGAAGCAGAAGGTTTTGTGAAAATCTTAGCTGATGAAAAAACAGATAGAGTTTTAGGAGCACATATTATTGGACCTCATGCAGGTGAATTAATTGGAGAAATTGGAGTAGCAATGGAGTTTGGTGCTAGCGCTGAGGATATTGCAAGAACGTGTCATGCGCATCCAACATTCTCAGAAGCTGTAAAAGAAGCAGCTTTATCAGTAGATAAAAGAGCAATACACTCTTAAAGTATTTTCATATTATAAAAATATGAAAGTACCGATTCTTATACCAAATATTTTTAATCATCCATTTACCTATAATTCAGATTTAAATTTAAAAGTTGGAGACTACGTGGCAGTGCCTTTTGGAAAGTCAGAGGTGACTGGAGTTGTATGGGATGATTTTGAAAAAAAAACAAACAAAAATTTTGCTATTAAAAAAGTTTTAAGAAAATTAGATGTTCCACCCTTAAAGAAAAATACAATTAAATTCTTAAATTGGTTTTCTGAATACAATATGACCCCTAAAGGTATGGCATTAAAATTGTTATTATTAAGTAGTGGCGCCATAGAAAAGTTACCAATTGAAGCTTATGAGCCATTCAAAATTGATATCAAAGAAAATGAAATAAAACTTTCTAAAGAGCAAAAAAATTCATTAAAAAAAATGAATGTATTAAATCAAAAATTTAGAGTTCATGTTTTACAAGGTACTACAGGCTCAGGTAAAACAATGGTCTATTTTGAAGCTTTAAAAGAGATAATTAATAAGGGTTTTCAGGGGTTAATTCTATTACCAGAAATCGGATTAACAGGACAATTTCAAAATAAATTTATAGAATTTTTTGGTTTCAAGCCTGCTGTGTGGCACTCAGGTATTACAAAAAAAAATAAAGAAATTATTTGGAGTGGAATAGCAAATGATAAAATTAAAGTTGTAATTGGTGCTCGATCTTCATTATTTTTACCTTTTAAAAAACTAGGATTAATCATTGTTGATGAAGAACATGATCAATCTTATAAGCAAGATGAGGGAGTAACTTATAACGCAAGAGATATGGCAATTTCTAGAGCATCCTTTGAAAATATTCCAATCAATTTAATAACAGCCGTTCCCTCTATTGAAACTTATGACAATATTAAAAAAGGCAAATATAGTTTATCAAAACTTGATCAAAGATATTTAAATGCATCTTTACCAAAATATGAAATAATTAATCTAAATAATTCCAAACTCGAATCTCAATCTTGGATAGCTAAAGAAACAATCGAGAAAGTAAAATTTCATCTTGAAAAAAAAGATCAAGTATTATTTTTTTTAAATAGAAGAGGATTTTCACCCCATGTTTTATGTAAAAAATGTTTTACTAGTTATTCATGTCCAAATTGTTCAATAAATTTAGTTTATCACAAAAACAAACAAAATTTATTATGTCACTACTGTGGATACAAAACTTTACTAAATAGGGACTGCTCAAAAGAAGGAAAATGTGATTTTATTTTTAGTGGGCCTGGAGTTGAAAGGATATCAGAAGAAGTAAAAAAAATTTTTCCCACCAAGGAAACAACTATATTTTCTAGCGATACAATGAATAAAAAAAGTTCAGCAGATATTTTAGAAAAAATTATAGATAATAAAATTCAAATTTTAATTGGAACTCAATTAATTTCTAAAGGATTTCACTTTCCAAGTTTAAATTGTATTGTTGTTGTTGATATCGATTTATCATCACAAGGTCACGACCTAAGAGGTGCTGAAAAGAATTTACAATTATATCATCAACTTTCAGGTAGAGCAGGAAGAACAGGAAAGCCAGCAACTGTTTATTTTCAAACTTATAATTTAGATACCAAAATGATAACAGACATTACCAATAAAGATCCTGATATTTTTTTAGATAAAGAACTTGAAATTAGAAGGGAAAATAACCTTCCACCGTTTCAAAGATTTATTGCCTTAATAATTACCGGTAATAATGAAAGAGAACTTGAAAAAGAGGCTTATAAATTTAAAAGTTTTATAGAAAGTGCTGTTGATGGTAGAGTGCTTGGTCCTGTAAATGCACCTATATTTAGATTAAAAAGAAGGTTTAGAGTAAGACTTTTGATCAGGGGTCGAAAATCTCTCAAGGTTCAAAATTCCCTTTCAAAAGTCATTGAAAAATTCAAATTTCCAGCTGGAATGAAACTAACGGTTGATGTTGACCCAATAAACTTCAATTAACAAAGAAAAAACAAGACTTTTAGACAATGTGTGACTTGAAGAGCTAGGAGTCATATGTTAATTAAAACAAAATTTTAATAAATCTTCTAATATTTATAAGGAACAATAAATTGAGCAAAAATAAAGGTTTTTCTGAAACATCAGCAGGTAGATATTCCCTGGCACTTTATGAATTAGCTGTAGAAGCTAATAATTTGAGTGAGATCGAGGTTCATTCTGCTTCAATTATTAATTTAATTACTTCAAGTGAAGATTTTAAATCTTTAATCAAGGATCCAACGAATAACAAAGAAGACCAATTAAATGCTCTAAGTAAAATTTCAGAACAATATAAATTGAATGAATTATTAACTAAATTTTTAAGCTTTCTAATATCTAAAAGAAGATTCTTTTATGTGGATAAAATTCTAAAAAGCTTTGTTGAGACATGTTCAGTCAAAAGAGGTGAATTAAAAGCAGAATTAACTTCTGCAAAAGATCTTACTGAAAATGAAATTAACAATATAAAAGAAGAATTGACTAAAAACTTTAGTTCAAAAATAAAATTAAACTACAAACACGATGCAAGTTTAATTGGGGGTTTGATTGTGCAAGTCGGAAGCACAATGGTGGACACTTCCATTAAAAATAAATTACAACAAATCGAAAATAGGATGATAGAGGCATAAATGGATATAAACCCATCAGAAGTAACAAAGATATTAAAAGAGCAAATTAAAAAATTTGGCGATAAAGCAGAAGTGACTGAGGTTGGTCAAGTTTTGTCAGTAGGAGATGGTATTGCTAGAGTGTACGGATTAGACAATGTTCAAGCTGGAGAGATGGTAGAATTTTCTGATGGATCAAAAGGAATGGCTCTAAACTTAGAAAGTGAAAATGTTGGAGTTGTAATTTTTGGAGACGATAGAAAAATTAAAGAAGGTGACGTTGTTAAAAGAACAGGAAGTATTGTTGATACACCTGTTGGAAAAGAATTATTAGGAAGAGTTGTTGATGGATTAGGAAATCCAATTGATGGCAAAGGTGCTTTAGATAAAGCAACTAAAAGAAGTAGAGTTGAAGTAAAAGCTCCTGGAATTATTCCAAGACAATCTGTTAGTGAACCAATGCAAACAGGCTTAAAATCAATTGACAGTCTAGTTCCAGTTGGAAGAGGACAGCGTGAATTAATTATTGGGGATAGACAAACTGGAAAAACTGCAGTTGCTATCGATGCGATCATTAACCAGAAAAAAATAAATGAATCTGGTGATGAGAAGCAAAAACTTTATTGTATCTATGTTGCTATAGGTCAAAAAAGATCTACCGTTAGACAAATTCAAAAAACTTTAGAAGAAGCTGGTGCAATGGAATATACAACAATTGTTGCTGCTACTGCTTCAGATGCAGCGCCGCTTCAGTTTTTAGCACCATATACAGGCTGTACTATGGGTGAATATTATAGAGATAATGGTATGCATGCATTAATCATTTATGACGATTTATCTAAACAGGCTGTAGCTTATAGACAAATGTCACTTTTATTAAGAAGACCTCCAGGAAGAGAAGCTTATCCGGGAGATGTATTTTATTTACACAGCAGATTACTTGAGAGAGCAGCCAAGCTTAGTGATGAGCATGGTGGAGGTTCGTTAACCGCTCTTCCTATAATTGAAACGCAAGGTGGAGACGTATCTGCTTTTATTCCAACTAACGTTATTTCAATTACGGATGGTCAAATATTTCTTGAAACAGAATTATTTAACCAAGGAATTAGACCAGCGATTAACGTAGGTCTATCAGTTTCTAGAGTTGGATCTGCAGCACAAACAAAAGCAATGAAAAAAGTTTCTGGTTCAATGAAGCTGGAGCTTGCTCAATATAGAGAGATGGCTGCCTTTGCACAATTTGGATCTGATTTAGATGCATCTACACAAAAACTTTTAAATAGAGGTTCAAAACTAACTGAACTTTTAAAACAAAAACAATATTCCCCTATGACAGTTGCTGAACAAGTAATTTCAGTTTTCTGTGGAGTTAAAGGTTATTTGGATGATGTGGAACTTAAAGATATTGCTGAGTTCGAATCTAAGATTATTGAAAAATGTAAATCTGAAAAACCAGAAATTTTAGAATCTGTTTTAAGTTCAGGTAAGCTTGAAGAAGATACCGAAAAATCATTAGTTGATACTATCATGGAACTTAAGAAGAACTTTAATTCTTAAAATATGGCAACACTAGACGACTTAAAAAAAAGAATAGCGAGTGTAAAGTCTACACAAAAAATTACCAAAGCCATGAAAATGGTTGCGGCCGCTAAACTTAGAAGAGCACAAGAAAATGCTGAAAAGGGAAGACCTTATTCTGAAAAAATGAATAACATTATTCTTAATTTATCTAGTGGCATTTCTGATAAGGAAAATGCTCCTAAGCTTCTTTCAGGAACAGGAGAAGATAAAGTGCATTTATGTATTGTGTTAACATCTGATCGTGGTCTATGTGGTGGTTTTAATACAAATATTATTAAAAAAGCCAAAACATATTTTCAAAAAATATCTGATGAGGGAAAAACTTTAAAAATTATAACTGTTGGATCTAAAGGTTATGATCAATTAAAAAGAGTTTATAAAGATGCTATCGTAGAGAGAATATCTTTTAAAGATTCAAAAACTATCAATTATCTAGATGCTGAAAAAGTGGGAAAAATGATAATTGAAAACTTTGAAAAAGAAGAATTTGATGTGTGTACAATTTTTTATAATAAATTTAAAAATGTAATCACTCAGATACCTCAAGAACAACAAATAATTCCTTTAAAAACATCTGAAGCAGAAGAAAATTCTTCTGAGGATAATTATGAATTTGAACCAGACGAAGATGAAATTTTAAGCAACTTATTGCCTAAAAATATATCTACTCAGATTTTTAAAGCGATGTTAGAAAATTCAGCTAGCGAACAGGGCTCAAGAATGAGTGCAATGGACAATGCAACCCGTAACGCAGGTGAAATGGTTGACAAGCTAACTATTGAGTATAATAGAAGTCGTCAAGCAGCTATTACAAAAGAACTAATTGAAATCATATCAGGAGCGGAAAGTTTATAATTATGAGCAAAGGAAAAATCACACAGATCATTGGAGCAGTAGTAGACGTAAAATTTGATGGAGAACTACCAGAAATTTTATCAGCATTAGAATGTAAAAATGGAGACAACAGATTAGTTTTAGAAGTTGCTCAGCACCTTGGTGAGTCAAGTGTTAGAACAATTGCAATGGATGCTACTGAAGGATTAAAAAGAGGAGACGAAGTAACCGCAACAGGTGCTCCTATACAAGTTCCAGTTGGTCCGGAAACTTTAGGAAGAATTATAAATGTAATAGGTGAACCTATCGATGAAAAGGGTGAAGTTAAAACAAAAGAAAAATGGCCAATTCATAGAGCTGCACCTGAATTTAGTGATCAGTCAACAGAGACAGAAATTCTAGTTACAGGAATTAAAGTAGTTGATCTATTAGCACCATACGCCAAAGGAGGAAAAATTGGTTTATTTGGAGGTGCGGGTGTTGGTAAGACAGTACTTATTATGGAATTAATTAACAACGTAGCAAAAGCTCATGGTGGATTTTCTGTGTTTGCTGGTGTTGGAGAAAGAACTAGAGAAGGAAATGACCTTTATCACGAAATGATAGATTCAGGCGTTATTAAGCCAGAAGGTCCAGGATCAAAAGCTGCATTAGTGTATGGTCAAATGAATGAACCCCCAGGAGCTAGAGCAAGAGTTGCCTTAACAGGTTTAACTGTGGCTGAATATTTTAGAGATCAAGAAGGACAAGACGTATTATTCTTCGTTGATAATATCTTTAGATTTACTCAAGCAGGTTCAGAAGTTTCTGCACTATTAGGAAGAATTCCATCAGCAGTGGGATATCAGCCTACACTTGCAACAGACATGGGTAATCTTCAAGAAAGAATTACGACTACTAACAAGGGTTCTATTACATCTGTACAGGCGATTTATGTACCAGCAGATGACTTAACTGACCCGGCACCTGCTACATCTTTTGCTCACTTAGATGCAACAACTGTATTATCGAGACAGATAGCTGAAATTGGAATTTATCCAGCAGTTGATCCTCTAGATTCCACTTCTAGAATTTTAGATCCTAGAATAGTTGGTGATGAGCACTACAGAGTTGCAAGAGAAGTGCAAAAGATTCTTCAAACTTACAAATCTCTGCAGGATATTATTGCGATTTTAGGAATGGATGAATTATCTGAAGAAGATAAATTAACAGTAGCTAGAGCGCGTAAAATACAAAGATTTTTATCACAACCTTTCTTTGTTGCTGAAGTCTTTACTGGTTCTCCAGGAAAATTAGTAGATTTAGAATCTACAATTAAGGGTTTTGCTGCAATATGTAATGGTGAGTATGATCATTTACCAGAAGCTGCATTTTATATGGTGGGCACAATTGAAGAAGCTGTAGAAAAAGCAGAAAAAATGGCGAAAGATGCTGCTGCATAATGAGTGAAGAGTTTAAAATAGAAATTGTAAACCCAGAAAAATCTTTTCTTTCAAAAGAAGATGTAACAGAAGTTGTTGTACCTGCTTTTGAGGGAGAAATGGGGATTTTAAAGGACCATATCTCAATTATTTCATTTCTAAAGCCAGGGATTATTAAAATCTTTTCTAAATCAGGCGAGGATAATTACTATGTTGAGGATGGAATTGTTGAATTTAAGAATAATAATTTATCAGTTCTAACAAGTTCTATTTTTAATATTAAAGATATTGATAAAGATAAAATTAGTGAACTACTTGCTCAAGCAGAAGAAAATTCAAAAAATAGTAACATTACAGATCAAAATAAATACTTGGTTGATCAAAAAATTGATGTGCTAAAAACTCTTAATTAAGAATTTCTTTTACTTTTTCTTTAATATCTTTGTACACATGTAGTTTAAAGTCTACAACTAGGTCAGTTATATTTTCTAGATCAATCCATTTCCATTCACAAAATTCAGGGTGTTTAGTTTTAATATCAATCTCATTATCTTGTCCTAAAAATCTCATTATAAACCACTTTTGTTCCTGACCTCTATATTTACCTTTCCAAATTATACCTAGTAAGTTTTTTGGTAATTCATAAGAGATTAATCCATCACATTCTTTGATTAGTTCAACATTTTTTATACTAGTTTCTTCTTCTAGCTCTCTGTAAGCAGCAGTTAAATAGTCCTCACCCTTATCAACACCACCTTGGGGCATCTGCCAAAAATTTTTTTGATTATCAATCCTTTTTGCAACAAAAACTTTATTATCTTTGTTCAGGACAACAATTCCAACCCCACTTCTAAGAGGTAAATTCACTTTACTATCTGGCATTTATCCGTTGAATAGTTTTATTGCAAAATTCAATTGATTATCAGTTTCAGAGTTAAATTTAAAATCATCCGAACCTTCTGCAACTTCTATATCGGGTGTTACACCTACTTCAGAAATAGATTTTCCTGAAGGGAGATAATATTTTGCAATTGTTAATCTAATAGCACCTCTATTTTTCAAAGGGATTATTGATTGCACAGAACCTTTTCCATAACTATTTTCTCCAAGTATAATAGCTCTTTTATGATCTTTTAATGCACCAGCTACTATTTCCGATGCTGAAGCTGATCCATAGTTAATAAGTATAATTAGTGTTTTACCATTTGTTAGATCACCTTTTTTAGCAAACCATTTTCTATTCTCTGAAGCTTGTCGACTTCTTGTTGATACAATCTCACCATTTTCTAAAAAAAAGTCTGAAATTTTAATTGCCTGAGAAAGCAAGCCACCTGGGTTGTTTCTTAAATCTAAGATATAACCCTTTAGATCTTTGTTTTTATTTAATTTATTAATTTTATCTTTAATTTGTTCACTGCTATTTTCGTTAAAGGAAGTTAATCTTATATAGCCAATGTTATTATCTATAAGTTCAGATTTTACAGACTGAACCTGAATAACTTCTCTCGTTATATTAAAAATTAATGCTTTTTTTACACCTCTTCTTCTAACTGTTATTTCAATACTCGATCCAACAGGTCCCCTCATTAAGTCTACTGCTTGCATTAATGTTTTGCCTTGGACCTGGGTATTATTAATTTTTACAATATAATCACCAGCTTTTAATCCTGCTTTTGATGCTGGAGTATTATCTATTGGTGATATTACTTTTACAACACCTGCTTCCATGCCAACTTCAATACCAAGCCCACCAAACTCTCCACTAGTTTCAGTTTGCATACCCTCAAAACTTTCAGGTGTCATATATGCAGAATAGGGATCAAGAGATTGCAATAAACCATTTATGGCTGAGTCCATACTTTTTGATTGATCAACTTCATCAACGTATTCTTTGCTAATTTTCTCAAGAACCTCACCAAACAAATCAATTTTTTTATATAAGTCGGTGTTTTCAGAAAAACTTTTTTGAAAAGTAAATAATAGTATTATAAAAAAAAGAAAAAATCTTTTAGTCAAAATCATATCATCACTTTTTCTTTAGGAATGATTTCTGACCATATTTTTTCTAATTCATAAAATTTTCTTTTATCAGGATGAAATATATGAACAATCAAATCTATACCATCAACTAATTTCCAATCACCACTTTCTTTTCCTTCAATCTTAGAATTTTTTATTCCATTGGTCTTTAATTTTTCTAGCACCATTTCAGATAAAGCTTGAATATGTCTAGAAGAAGTTCCGCTTGCTATAATCATATAGTCAGCCATTGAACTTTTATTTTTAAGATCTATTGAAATAATATCTAGGGCTTTATTAGAATCTAGGGTTTTTAGGATTAAATCTTTAAGGTCTATGTTTTTTTCCATTAATTTATTTAACCTTATCAAATTTTTCTTAATTGAGAAGATGAAATATTAACCTTTTTAAAATTAATAAAAGATAATCTATTTTTATTTACACCGTTATAGGTCACAGACTTTAGCGATTTAGCTTTATATCCCTGTCGATCAAATACAAGTAGATTGCATTTTTTTATAATGGATTTCCATTTATACCATTTATGAAAATTGATTAGATTGTCAGCACCCATAATAAAATAGATCTCAAATTTTTTATCTTTATTTAAGTAATTGATGAGGTCAATTGTTTTATTGGAGAGAACTTTTTCCTCATAAAATTTTACTTTAATAAAATTATTTTTACCAATAATTTTTTTTGCAAATTTTATTCTATTTTTTAGATCTGTTTTACTTGTATTTTTAAATGGGTTTTGTTTAGTAATTGCCCATATAATATTTTTTAATTCTAATATTTTTTTAGCCTGTTTAGAAATTTCTAAATGACCTTTGTGAGCAGGATCAAAAGTTCCCCCCAAGATTCCAATTTTTGTCTTTTTTTGTTTTAAGTTATTTTCTGGTTTTACCATTACTAATAATTTCGTATTTGTATGAAACGAGCTGCCCTAATCCAACAGGTCCTCTTGGAGGCAAAGTATTTGTCGAAATGCCAACCTCACCACCAAAACCGAATTCACCACCATCAGCAAATTGAGTAGATGTGTTATGCATTGCTATTGAACTTTTAACATTTTTTAAGAATTTATTTGCAGTTTTTTTATTTTTAGTAATGATAGAGTCAGTATGCATAGTCCCATATTTGTTAATATGGCTAATAGCGTCGTCACAATCTTTAACTGTTTTTACAGACACTGTTGATGATAAATATTCAGTAGACCAATCCTTTTCTTTTGCTGGATAAATCTTTCCCTTGTAATATTTTTTCAAAAAACGATCTCCATAAATTTTGCAGTTATTTTCTTCTAACTTTTTTAAAATTGGGTTACAGAATTTCTTAACAATTTTTTCATGCATCAAAATTGTTTCAGTAGCGCCACAAATACTAGTGTTTCTTAGCTTTGCATTATAGGTAACGTTTGTAGCCATCTTTAGATTGGCATCCTTATCAATAAAAGTATGACAAAGACCTTCCAAGTGACCGATAATAGGGACGTTAGAAAATTGTTGAACTCTTTTTACTAAATTTTTTCCACCACGAGGTATTATTACATCAATATAATCTTTCATTTTTGAAAGCATAAAGTCGACCATTTTTCTGTCTTTAGAGTCTATAAATTGAATAAAGTTTTCATTCACTCTAGTTTCCTTAAGCGACTTTCGAAATAGTTTTGCTAAAATTTTATTAGTATTTATAGCTTCAGAGCCACCCTTTAAAATTACAGCATTTCCAGATTTAAAGCATAAACTTGCAACATCAGCTGTAACGTTGGGTCTGCTTTCATAAACAACACCTATAACACCAATAGGTATAGACACTCTGCTAATTGTTAAACCATTTGGTCTGCTCCATTTTTCTAAAGTAGCATCAACAGGATCTTTCAATTTAGCAATTTTATTTATAGAATTTTTTATGCCTATTAGCTTTTTTTCATCAATAGTTAATCTTTCTATCAGATTGCTTTTTAGGCCCTTGTTTAGAGCAAATTGAATATCTTTTTGATTAGCTTTAAATATAGATTTTTTTTCTTTGCCTAATAAGAAAGCATATTTTTTTAAAACTTTATTTTTAGTTTTTGAATTAACTTTATCAAGTGATGCCTTTCTTGCATTTTGACCTATTAATCTCATATATCTGCTCATTCTATACCTCTACTATATCATCTTTATGAATTACTTCTGATTTGGAAATATATCCTAGTAATTTTTCTATTTCTTTTGAGTGGTGACCCATTATTTTTTCTATTTCATTAGATGAAAAAGAGCTAAGTCCTCTTGCACATTCGTAATTATTTTTATCTAAAACTTTAATATGATCTCCTTTACTAAATCGCCCAGATACTTTTTTTATTCCTGCTGCTAATAAACTTTTACCATTTGAAAGTGCTTGTTTCGCACCATCATCAATAATCAGCGCACCTTTAGGTGAAACAGAGCTGATAATCCATTTTTTTCTAGCATCTAATTTTGAAACCTTAGGTAAAAACCATGTACAATTATTCTCTTCAGTTATTTTTTTAATAGGTCGGTTTATTAAGCCATTTGCTATTACCATCTGGCATCCTGATAATTGACAGATTTTAGCAGCATCTATTTTAGTTTTCATGCCACCCGTTCCATGCTCACTAATACTTTTGGTCGCTATTTTTTCTATATCTTTATCTATATTTCTTATTTCTTTTATTAATTTTGCATTTTTATATATTTTTGGATTATGTGTATAAAGACCATCTACATCAGAAAGCAATATAAGGGAGTCTGCACCTGATATTTGTGCAACACGAGATGCTAATCTGTCATTATCACCATACTTAATCTCTGAAGTAGCGATAGTATCATTTTCATTTACTATTGGTACAAAGCCTAGTTTAAATAAATTGTCAAAAGTTCTTTTTGCGTTAAGGGCTCTTCTTCTTTGTTCAGTATCTTCTAGAGTGAGAAGAATTTGGGAAATATTAATTTTTAATTTAACAAATGTTTCTGAAAATAAATTCATTAGTTCAATTTGCCCAATAGAAGCAACAGCCTGACTTTTATCAATCTTAAGGTTTTTTTTGCTAATATTTAGTTTTTTGCAACCCATTGCTATTGCTCCGGAGCTTACAATAATAACTTTTTTATTCTGTTTTATTAATTCCTGAATATCTTTAGCGAATTCAGTGAGCCATTTTCTTCTTACTTTTTTTTTGTCATCTATTAATAAGGATGAACCAATCTTAATTACAATTATTTTAGAATCTTTAAGATACATAGGAGAGCAATTTAGCTTTAATTCTAGATATTGAGCCTTTTTCTAATGTTGAGAGTGTAACCACCTCAGAATCTTTATTTTTAGAAAAATTTTTTAAAATTTCTTTCACTTCTTCTTCTTCTAATAAGTCTGTCTTATTTAATACAATTATCTCTTTTTTTTCTAGTAAATCTTTACTGTAACTCCCCAACTCATTTCGAACTTGTTTATACGTATTTTCAAGGTCCTCATCAGTAATATCTATTAAATGCATTAAAGTTTTGCATCTTTCTATGTGTTTTAAAAATTGAATACCCAGACCTACACCCTCGTGCGCACCTTCAACCAATCCAGGAATATCAGCTAGAGTTATTTCTTTATCATCATAACTTGCAACACCAAGATTTGGATTTAATGTTGTAAATTTATAGTTAGCAATTTTAGGCATCGCATTTGTAATGGAAGCTAGTAAGCTTGATTTACCTGCATTAGGTAGTCCAACAATACCAACATCAGCAATAGTTTTTAACTGAAGCCAGATTACATACTCTTCACCAGGCGCACCTTTAGTAAATTTTTTGGGAGCTCTATTAGTGGAACTTTTAAATCGAGTATTTCCTAGACCACCTTTACCACCATTAGCTACAATAAATTCTTCACCTTCTTTTTTAAAATCATAAATTAAGGTTTTATTATCTTCTTCAAAAACTTGCGTACCTATTGGAACTTTTAAAATTAAATCTTCTCCACTGTGACCTGTACGATTTTGTCCAGAGCCATTAACTCCTCTTCCTGCTTTATGGTGTTGTTGAAATCTATAATCGATAAGAGTATTTAAATTTCTTTCTGACCTAAGATATATGGTGCCACCTTTACCTCCATCGCCACCATCAGGTCCGCCGTATTCAATAAATTTTTCTCTACGGAAGCTAGGAGATCCATGTCCTCCATTGCCTGCTTTTACATAAATTTTAACTTGATCTAGAAACTTCATAATACAACTCTTAGTTTTTTAGTTGTACTACTAATTGGGCTTTACTGAAACGAATGTTCTATCTGATTTACCCTTTTTGAAAACAACTTTTCCTTCAACAACAGAAAAAATTGAATGATCTTTACCCATCCCCACGTTTTCACCAGGAAAAATTTTTGTGCCTCTTTGTCTTACAATTATGTTTCCAGGAATTACTACTTCACCACCATACTTTTTAACGCCAAGTCTACGACCGGCACTATCTCGTCCGTTTCTCGATGATCCACCTGCTTTTTTTGTTGCCATAATTTACCTAATTTATTTGCTTGCTACTTCAGTCTCAACTTTTTCAACTTTTTTAGTTGGTTTTACCATTTTCTCAGCTTCTGATAAAACTTTACCATCTTTTGAAAAAATTTTGCTAATTCTAATTAATGAATACTGTTGTCTATGACCATTTTTTCTTCTTGAATTCTGTCTTCTTCTTTTTTTAAATATTAAAATAGTTCTATTTTTACCATTTTCTACAAGGTCGGCTTCAACTTTTGCACCTTCAACTACTGGAGAACCAACTTCAATAGTTTTATCATCTCCATAAGCTAGGATTTCTTTAAATTCGATTTTAGTTTCAGGTTTAGAATCCTCTAATCTTTCAATTTTAAGGATTTCACCAGCTTTAACTTTGTACTGTTTTCCACCTGTTTGTATTATTGCGTATGACATTGTTTAATCTGTTTTTTATAATCAGCAATATAGTCTTGACCAAATTATAGTCAAGCGCGAATAAGCTAAAAATTGTCCTTTAAATCTCTCAATTTTGAAAAGTTTTCCTCTGTACCCGATCTAAGAAAAATATTGCACTCTAATTCCTCTTTAATCGTAGATGGAATAGTAGGTAGGTTTTTTTTTAATTTTTCATCTATAAGTTTAATCTTAACTTTAAGGCTTTCATTGTCTTGGTCATGAGCAATACAAAATTTAGAGTTTTGTTTGGTATATTCATGTCCACAATAGATCTTAGTTTTTTCTGGTAGAGCTTTTATTTTCATTAATGAATTATACATCTGTGAGTATGTTCCTTCAAAAATCTTACCACAACCAAGTGAAAAGAGGGTGTCTCCAGTAAAAACAGACTCTTCATTGTAAAAATAAAAACATATATGGCCAAGGGTATGACCAGGTATATGAAATATTTTAGCCTGGAAATTTTCTTCATGCCAAATGTCCTGATCACCAACAAGTATATCTATTTCTGGAATTCTATCTTTGTCTCCTTTGTATCCAATAACATTAGCTCCATATTTTTCTTTTAATTCTTTATTTCCCCCAACATGATCATAATGATGATGTGTATTTAATATATATTTTAAATGTATATTTTTATCTTCCAAATATTTGATAACAGGTTTTGCTTCACTAGGGTCAATCACACATGCAATATTTTTAGCTTTATCAATAATTAGATAAGAATAATTATCCTGTAGACAGCGTATTATTTGAATTTCCATTTAACTTTCAATTAAAAAAATACCCAATTCTGCAGATAAATTTTTAGTATTTAGATTAAGTCTATTAATAGAAGATATCTTTTCGTTATGTAGAGCTAATGATTTATCTAATTTAATTTTTCTATTTTCACAAAAATTATAAAAATCTTTTATAGTGCACATATGAAGGTTGGGAGTATTGTACCACTCATCAGGTAGATTTTTTGTAATTGGCATTGTTCCTTTAATTAATAGATGAAGTCTAACCTTCCAAAAACCAAAATTAGGTATTGTAACAATAGCTTTTTTGCCAACTCTTAATAGTTCTTTGATAACTATTTCAGGATTTAAAAATGCTTGTAATGTTTGACTTAAAATAACGAAATCAAAGGAACTGTCAGGAAATTGTAATAGATCTTTTTCTGCATCACCTTCGATAACAGTTAGTCCTTTTGATAAACATTTTTGAACATTATCTTTTGAGATTTCTATTCCTCTTATGTCTATTTCTTTATTATACTTAAGATATTCCATTAATATGCCATCTCCACACCCCACATCTAAAACTCTAGTATTTTTTTCAATTAAATCGGAGATTATTTTAAATTCTTGTTTCATGTTTAGTTTTTAGAATAAGCTGTTTTAATATAGTCACCTAGAGTATTTAAAAATTTAGGAACTTTTAAAAGGAATGAATCGTGCCCTTTGTCAGATTCAATTTCAACAAATCCGACCTCAGCACCTATAGCATTTAAGGCTATAACAATTTCTTTATTTTCAGAGGTTGGATAAAGCCAATCAGAAGTAAAAGATATAATAAGAAACTTAGTTTTAGTTTTTTCAAATGCTTTAGATAAATTACCATGATGTTCTTTTACTAGATCAAAATAGTCCATTGCTCTTGTTATGTATAGGTAGCTATTGGCGTCAAATCTATCAACAAATACAGATCCTTGATATCTTAAGTAGCTTTCAATTTGAAAGTCAGCATCAAAACCAAATTTCAAATCATCTCTTTCTTGTAACTTCCTTCCAAATTTTTCCTGAAGACCGTTTTTAGACAAATAAGTTATATGAGCGGCCATTCTTGCAACAGATAATCCTTTATTAGGATTTTTATTTTGATTGGAATAATCACCATTCTCCCAATTAGCATCAGCCATAATTGATTGTCTACCAAGTTCATTAAAGGCAATGTTCTGTGCCGAATGACTAGCTGTACAGGCTATTGGAATAGCAACTTTTGCTTTATCAGGGAAGTTATTAACAAATTGAAGTGTCTGCATACCACCCATTGATCCACCCATAACAGCAAATAATTTTTCAATATTAAAAAAATTTAAGAGATTAAATTGTGCATTAACCATATCATTAATAGTTATGACTGGAAAAGTAGTACCATATTTTTTATTGGTATCAGGGTTAATATCACTAGGACCAAATGAACCCATGCACCCACCAATAACATTTGCACAAATTACAAAGTATTTATCAGTATCAATAGCTTTACCAGACCCAACAGCATAAGACCACCAACCTTCTTTTTTAGTAATTGGATTTATTCCAGATACAAATTGATCACCAGTCAAGGCATGAAAAATAAGAATAGCATTATCTTTATTCTCATTTAGAGAGCCATAAGTCTCATAAGCAAGAGAATAATTATTGATAGTTTGGCCACAATCTAATTTTAATGGTTTATCAATTATAATATTTTTTATGTTCACATTTATATTCATAAGTATTAGCCAAATTTGAATTGTGAGACAAAAAAACTTATTTAGCGGTTTTTTTTAAGCGCTCGCAATTCAGTTAAATCAGCGCATATTTTTTGTACTAGATAGCATTTCTTATGTCAATTTTTTTAAAAAATGACTTATTCTATATGAAAGGATAATATTTTATTTATAAGGTAAATTAAATTAATATAATGACAGTTCCAAAATTTAAAAAATTCAAAATAGAGGCTTATAAACCAGGTAAGTCAAATATAGCAAAAATACGAAATATTATAAAATTATCAGCAAATGAGTCAGCTCTTGGTGTAAGCCCGAGAGTAAAGAAAATTTTACAGAATAAAAAATTGTTAATATCGAAGTATCCAGACGGTAAAGCAAAAAACTTAAGAAAAGAAATTTCAAAGAAATTTAAGTGTGATTTTGAGAGAATAATTTGTGGTGCAGGGTCAGATGAAATTATTCAAATGATTTGTCAGTTATACTTAAAACCCTCTGATGAAGTGATTGTTCCTCAATATAGCTTTTTAATGTACAGGATATATGCACAAATAGTGGGGGCAAAAGTTGTTTTTTCTAAGGAAAAAAATTTTAAAGTTTCGATAAATGAAATTATTAAGAAAGTAACAAGAAAAACCAAGCTAGTATTTATTGCTAATCCAAATAACCCAACAGGAACATACTTAACTAGAGCAGAATTAATAGACTTAAGAAAGAAATTAAATAAAAACATTTTACTAGTTTTAGATGATGCGTATTTTGAATATATGAAAAATAAAGATTATAAATCTGGTTTAGATTTATTTAAAAATAAAGATAATGTTGTTGTGATAAGAACTTTTTCAAAAATATATGGACTGGCCTCCTTAAGAGTTGGCTGGGGTCATGGGCCAAAAAAAATTATATCTGCAATGAACTTAATTAGACCGCCATTTAATGTAAATCAAGTTGCACAGATGGCAGCAATAGAAGCTTTAAAAGATAGAAAATTTATTAATAATTCTGTGAAACACAATATTAGAGAAGCAAATAAAGTTAGAAATGTTTTACAAAAACTAAAAATTTTCTCAAATGAAGTAACGGCTAATTTTTTACTATTAAATTTTGATAGATGTAAATTTTCAGCTAACTATATTTTTAACAAACTGCAGTCAAAAGGAATTATATTAAGATCTACAGAGGATGGGTATAATATTAAAAACAAATTAAGATTAACAATTGGATCAACAAAAGAGAATATGAGATTCATAACAACAATTAAGGCTATCTTTAATTGATTATGAAAAATATTTTAATTATAGGCTGTGGTTTAATTGGTTCTTCATTATTAAGAGCAATTTCTGAGAAAAAAATAGCTAAAAAAATATTTGTCTATGAAAAATCAAAATCAAATATTTTAAAAATCAAAAAATTAAAATTACCATGTGAAATTACAAATGATTTAAAGCAAATTATCCCAAACTTAGATTTGATAATATTTTGTACTCCACTAGGAGAATATGAAAAAATAATTTTAAAGATAAACAGATATTTATTACCCAAAACTATTATTACAGATGTTGGATCATCTAAAGAAAAGTCTATGGACTTAATTAAAAGAAAATTAAAAAAAGGAATTTTTTGGACATCCAGTCACCCTATTGCAGGTTCAGAAGTTAGTGGCCCAGAAAATGGAGTAAAAAATTTATTCCTTAATAAATGGTGCATATTAATAAAAGAAAAAAATACCAACAGAAAACATCTTCTGATACTTACCAAGTTCTGGAAAAAAATTGGTTCAAAAGTTGCAATTATGGACTCAAAAAAACATGATACGATTTTTTCTATGACCAGTCATTTGCCTCATTTAATTGCATATAATTTGGTTAAAACAGCTACAGACTTCGAAAAACAACAAAGATATGAATTAATAAAATTTAGTGCCGGTGGTTTGAGAGATTTTTCAAGAATTGCTGCATCTAATGAAATTATGTGGAGAGATATTTTTTTTAATAATCAAAAAAATATTTCAAAAGTTATTGATCTGTTTATTAAAAATTTACGTTCATTTAAAAGAGATATTCAATTTAAAAATAATAAATCTATTATTAAAAAATTAGTTAATACTAAGAAGGTTAGGAAAAAAATAATTAAGTTAAAACAAGATATTAATAAGCCAGATTTTGGAAGAAATTAGTATTTTATAGGGGATATTTTTTTTACTGTTAATTTTGCTGTTCTTTCAATTCTATTTATTGTCTCTTTTATATTCATAATCAAAACTTTCTTTTCAGGACCATATGCATGAATTAACTTTTGAGCGTTAATACAAACAGCAACATGACCTTTCCAAAAAATAATATCACCTTTTTTAAAAACTTTACTTTTATTTTTTTTTGCTGAATATTTTATTTGGTCTTTTGTGTCTCGTGGATAAAATTTATTATTATAGTAAAAAAATAATTGTAAAATAGCAGAGCAGTCTATACCTCTATAAGTTTTACCACCCCATAGATATTTAATTTTTAAAAACATTTTTAATACTTTTAAATAATCTTTTTCAATATGATTAATTTTTTTTATATCTTTTTTTTTAATCCATTTATCTTTTTCAAACTCTACGAATTTTTTATTTTCATTAATCATTGAAATTCTTGATGCAAAGGGCAAAAAATTTTTTGTTTTATTTTTTTGTTTATTATAAATATTTGCTTTTAGAGTAAATATTTTATGGGTTGGTTGGTGATCTTTTGTGTAATATTTATTTTTTATGTATCCAGTATAATTATCAAATGAAACTTTTATTTTGATCCAATTTTTATTCTTAGATATAATTTTAAATTTTTCCCCATACAAAATTTGAGAAGTAACCTCAGAAAATGCATTAGGCTTTTTATAGATATTTGATAATGGTTTTTTATAAAAATAATTATCTTTCATGAAGTTTTAATTTATCTTTTATAAGCCATAAACAAATCAAAGAAGGTATTACCATGATGGCTGTAATGATAAAAAATACTCCCCAATCTCCATTAAGCCAATCTACTAATGCTCCAGATGATGATGCAAGTGTAGTTCTACCTGCAGTTCCAATTGATGCAAGTAACGCGTATTGGGTTGCAGTATATGTTCGGTCTACTAGTAATGAAATAAATGCTACAAATGCAACTGTTGCAAATGCTGCTGCTATATCATCAAATATGACAGCTACTGCGAATAACAACTCAGATTTATCACTCCACGCTAAGACTGTGAATAATAAGTTAGTTGCAGCCATTAATATTCCTGCAACAAACATTGCTTTTAAAACACCAGATCTAATTACAAAAAGTCCACCCAGCAATGTAAACATAACTGTAGTAATCCAACCTAAAGTTTTAGAATAAATTGCAATATCACCTTTAGAGAAGCCTATTTCTTTATAAAAAACTATCGACATACGTCCAAGAAAGGCCTCACCAATCTTAAATAAAAAAATAAAACTTAAAATTCCAACAGCAATTGTAAAACCATTTTTCCTAAAAAAGCTTATTATAGGGCCACCTAATGTGCTGCTTATCCATGTTATAAAATTAGTTATAATATTTTTTGATCCAAGTTTACTTTCTATAAGTTTATCAGTTTCTTTTTGTTTTTTTTGTCTGTCAGTATAAAGAGGCTCATGGACAAACATCAAACCTATATTCATTAAAATTACTAGAATTCCTAAAATTAAAAATGTAATTTGCCAGTAATTTGTAACACCCATATTCTCTAAATATTCTGCTGTAAATAAAGCTATTACACCACCTAATTTGTATCCACTCCACCAGCCAACAACAGCCATAGCAGCGCCAGCGGCCATTGATTTACTTTCGTGTTCGCCTATTTGTTCAATTCTTAAAGCATCAACTGTAATATCTTGTGTCGCTGATGCTATAGCAATAATTAAACCAACTGTAATTAGTAGCGCAAGGTTTTCGGTAGGATTAATGAAACTCCAAGTAACAAGACAAGCTAAAATTGCAATTTGCATTAAAACTATCCAGCCTCTTCTATGACCAAGTTTTTTTGTTAGGTAGGGTATTTGAAATCTATCAATAAGGGGGGCCCATAAATAATTAAAAGCATAAACAGCAAATATTAGTCCTGCCCAACCAATTGTTGATCTGCTTAAGCCCTCTTCTTTGAGCCATAGACTTAAACTGCTCCCAATTAAAACCCAGGGAAAACCAGAGATTGCACCTAATAATAATATTCTAAGCATTCTCTTATCAAAGTAGACAGCAAAAGTTTCTGATAAGGATTGTTTTTTAATTTCAATCATAGTTAATTTCTCCAAAATGATGGAAGAAACAATACAAGTATAGCAAATAATTCTAACCTACCCAATATCATTCCAAGACTTAAAATCCATTTAGATATTTCCGGTAAGCTTGAAAAATTGCCATTAGGGCCAATTGTAGAGCCCAATCCTGGACCAACATTTGAGATAGAAGTTGCAGCTCCAGAAATTGAAGTAACAAAATCTAGACCACTTAAGGATAAAAATGCAGTTATTAAAAAAAATATAACCAAATAAAGAAAGATAAAAGAAATGATGGAAGCCATAAATTTATCATCAACATTATTTTTATCATATTTTATTATGAATATGCCTTTTGGATAAATAATCTTTTTTAATTGATTAATAATAAAAAGGTATAAAATTTGAATTCTAAAAATTTTAATTCCACATGTGGTAGAACCAGCACAACCACCAATGAACATTAAAGTTAGAAAGAAAATGAGTGGAAAATTACCCCATCCATCAAATTCTCCAGTAACATATCCCGTTCCACTTAATATAGAGATAACATTAAAACAAATAGTCCTAATATTTATTTGAGAAAAATCTTTGTTGTGAAAAAGTAAATAAATAAAAAGTATAATAATTGAAAAAATAATAATTTTTAAAAACGATTTTATTTGAACATCAGAGATAAGAATTTTTCTGTCTCCATTTAAAAATTTTATATAAGCAATAAAAGGTAAACTCCCTAATATGATGAAAACCATGGATGATATTTCGATAGGTAGACTATTAAAATATCCAATAGATTCGTTATAATTTGAAAAGCCACCAGTTGCTATCGTGGTCATTGAATGAGTTAAGCTATCAAAAATATTCATACCAAAAATTTTATATGTAGAAGCACAAAGCACGGTTAGACCTAAATAAACGTAAATTAGTCTAAGTGAAATTTCTTTTGATTTTGGTAATAGTTTTTCAGAAGAATCATTACTTGAAATTTTAAACAATTGCATTCCACCAACATTCATTATTGGCATTAAGGTTATTGCCATTACAATAATACCAATTCCACCTAACCATTGAAGCATTGCTCGCCACAAAAGTATCGATCTTGGAGCACTCTCTAAGTTGGAGATAATTGTCGACCCTGTCGTGGTGATTCCAGACATACTTTCAAAGAAAGAGTCAGTAATTGAAAGTTCAAGAGTAGAAAAAATAAAAGGTAAAGAACCAAATATTGCAATACTTAACCAAGAAAGAGCAGTTAATAAGAACGCTTGTTGTAGATTTAATTTTTTATCATGATTTAAATTTGTTAAAAAAAATAAAACACCAAATATTATAGAAATTATAGAGCCTCCAATAAAAGAGGAGTCAATTTCTGAATATATAAACTGAGCTATAATTGGAATCATCATGGAAATTCCAAGAATAATTTGCAAAACACCCAAGGTAAAAAAAACAGTTTTATAATTAGACATTTTGAAAGAACATTATTTTATGGTAAATAAATTTCAACTCTATAAGAATTAATAAAAACACCAAATATAAGATATTTGTTATTAAACAAAGTGATTGAAAAAGATAATTTAGATAAAACTAACGCATGGCCCTTTGTTGAGGCTAAAAAATTACTGCGTGAAAGAAAGTCCTTTATTGATAAAAAAGGTAAAATAATTTTACAAACTGGTTATGGTCCAAGTGGGCTGCCCCATATAGGTACATTTGGTGAAGTTGCAAGAACATCGATGATGGTTAATGCTTTAAAACAACTCACAGATATACCAACGGAAATCATAACTTTCTCTGATGACATGGATGGCTTTAGAAAAGTTCCAGAAAACGTTCCAAATCAAGAGCTCTTAAATAACAATCTTCATAAGCCTTTAACTCAAGTGCCAGATCCATTTGAAAAATTTTCAAGTTTTGGCGAACACAATAATGAAATGTTAAAAGATTTTTTAAATAAATTTAATTTTGAATATAATTTTCAAAGCTCTTCAGTTCTTTATAAGAGTGGTTTTTTTAATCCCACATTACAGATAATCCTAGAAAATTATCAAGGTATTATGGATATAATTCTTCCAACACTAGGGAAAGAAAGACAAAAAACTTACAGTCCATTTTTACCAATTTGTCCAGACACCGGTAAGGTTTTAGAAATTCCAGTTTTAGAAATACTAAAAGAAAAATCCAAAATTATATTTGATAATAATGGAAAAAAACTTGAGGTAAGTATCTTCGATGGGAATTGCAAATTACAATGGAAAGTAGATTGGGCAATGAGATGGTACGCTCTTGATATAGATTTTGAAATGTATGGAAAAGATCTAATTGAAAGTGCAATATTATCATCAAAAATAATCAAGTTAATTGGAAAAACAAACCCATCTGGGTTTGCTTATGAGCTTTTTTTAGATGAAAAAGGAGAAAAAATATCCAAATCAAAAGGAAATGGAATTACAATTGATCAGTGGCTGGAGTATGCATCACCCGAAAGTCTTTCATTGTATATGTATCAAAATCCCAAAAGAGCAAAAAAACTATATAAAGAAATAGTTCCTAAAACAGTCGATGAGTACTTGGACTTTATAGAAAAAGCTAAAACACAAAATGAGTTACAGCTATTAATGAATCCTGTTTGGCATGTGCATAATGGATTAATTCCTAAAGAAGATACTATTATGAGCTTTTCAATGCTTTTAAATTTAGTAGAAACGAGCAATGCAGACTCTAAGGAGTTACTTTGGAAGTTTGTAAAAAAATATAAAAAAAACCTTTTAGAAAAAGAACACCCAATTTTTGATAATCTTATAGGTTATGCGATTAAGTATTTTAATGACGTAATAAAATTACAAAAAAAATACAAAACCCCTGATGCAAATGAAAAAGTTGCATTAGAAGCACTGGTTAAGTCTCTTGATAGCTGCAATGATAAGATGTTGCCTGAGGATATTCAGACATTAATTTATTCAACGGGAAAAGAAAATGGTTACGCAGAAAACTTGCGTGATTGGTTTAAATTAATTTATGAGGTTGTTTTTGGAGATGAAAATGGACCAAGAATGGGATTTTTTATAAGTTTTTTTGGAGTAAACGAAACTAAAGAGTTAATTAAAGAAAAAATAAAATAATGTTTTCAAAATTCAGATCACTAATTTTCAAAATTGATCCTGAAACTGCTCATAATTTAGCAATTAAGTCTTTAAAACTAAACATATTACCAAACATAGCTGATCAAAATAAAGGAGATCCAATATTTAAGACTAATTTATTTGGTAAGAATATAGATAATCCAATAGGAATGGCTGCCGGGTTTGATAAAAATGCTGAAGTTTATAACCCACTGTTTAAACTTGGGTTTGGTTTTGTTGAAGTAGGAACGGTTACCCCACTTGAGCAATATGGAAATCCAAAGCCAAGAGTTTTTAGGTTGGTTGAAGATCAGGCTCTTATAAATAGGTTAGGTTTTAATAATTTAGGAGCAGAAAATATTAGCCATAGAATTAGATCTAATTCACATAAAGGTTTATTAGGAATCAACATAGGTCCCAATAAAGATAGTGAAGATAGATTAAATGATTATTTGATTGGACTTAGAAACTTTTATGATATCGCTGACTATATTACAGTTAATATTTCTTCGCCTAACACAGAAAATCTAAGAGCTTTTCATGATGAGACTAAATTTGATGAATTGTTGAATGCAATAGAAAAAGAAAAAGTTAAACTTAAATCAAAAATTCCAATTGTAGTAAAAATCTCTCCAGATATTTCAGACGAACAAATTGAACTAATAAGTAAAATTTTAATTAAACATAAAGTTAGTGCAATAATTGTTTCAAACACAACAGCTAAAAATAGAGAAAAATTGAATAATATTTTAAAGCATCAAAAGGGTGGGCTATCAGGCAAGCCACTAGAGGAAGAGGCCAATAAACTAATAAGTAAGTTTTATAAACTGCTTAAGGGCAAGATTGAAATTATAGGTGTAGGAGGTGTGGACTCGGGAGAAAGTGCTTATAAAAAGTTTCAGGCAGGAGCTAGCTATGTTCAGTTATATACAGGAATGGTTTTTCAAGGACCAAACATTGTAGGAAAGATAAAAAAAGAGCTTAAAGAAATATTAATTGACGAAGGTATTAAGAATTTTAAAGAAATAATAGGAAAGAAGCTGACTAATTGATCCTAATAAACTTGACGAGATCATGAACACATCTTATATAGTCACTAAATATTATGTCTAAAAAATGTGAATTAACTGGTAAAATTCCTATGAAAGGTCACAATGTTAGTCACGCTAACAATAAGACTAAAAGAAGATTTCTACCTAATTTAAAAAAAGCTAAATTTACAAGTGAACTTTTGAAAAGAAGTCTAACTTTAACTGTTAGTAATGCTGGTGTTAGAAGCGTTGATAAAAAAGGTACTTTTGATCAGTTTTTAAAGACTGTAAAAAATAAAAATATTTCACCTAGACTAAAAAAATTAAAAAAAAGTATATTAATTAAATCACCTTTTATTAAAAAAGCACCAAAAGCATCTCCTAGTAAATCAGCTTAATGAAAAAGTTTTTTATACTACTCTCATTTATAATGGGAGTTGTTGTCTTAACTTCAAATTATTTAGTACAATTTCCAATCAATTATTATGGTTTAGAAGAAATATTAACTTATGGTGCTTTTAGCTATCCAGTTGCTTTTTTAATTACGGATCTGGCAAATAGATCTTATGGCAAGGTTGTAGCTAGAAAAATTGTTTATGTTGGTTTTATTATAGGGATTGTATTTACTCTTTTCTTTTCAACAAATTTTGCAGACTTAATTTCAGTTAGAATTGCTATAGGTTCAGGTATAGCATTTATGGTTGCACAGTTGTTAGATGTTCAAATTTTTGACTATTTAAGAAAAAAGAAATGGTTTGTTGCTCCATTAACTTCCTCGTTAATTGGGTCTACTGTTGACACATTTTTATTCTTCTCCATCTCATTTTATGCAACGGGAATACCATGGGTCACTTTATCTCTAGGTGATTTAGCTGTTAAAATATTTGTTGCTTTAGCAATGTTAATTCCATTTAGATTATTATTAGGAACTTTTAAAGCTTCAAAAGCTTAGTATAAAAATTTGTACGACAATATTTTATAAGCAAGTTTTGCTACAAGAAAATTGTAAGAATTAAAACCTTTTATAGGTGAAAGTTCATTTATATCTGCACCAACAATATTAGAGTTTTTAGCAGCTATCCGTATGATATCTAAAGTTTCATCCCACAATAGTCCACCTGGTTCAGGTGTGCCTGTTGCGGGCATTATGCTTGAATCTAAACCATCAACATCAAATGTTAAATAAACTGTTTTATTCTTTATCATTTTTTTAAATTTTTTTAGATCCCATTTATTTTTGTCTTTTGCCCAAAAGATATCAATCCTAGATGAGTTTTTTTTTAAGAATGGTATTTCACTTTGAGATATATTTCTGATCCCAAATGAAATTATAGAAACATTTTTATGATCAAGACATCTCTTAATAGCTGAAGCATGTGAAAATTTTTCACCATTATAACTCTCTCTTAAATCTGCATGCGCATCAAAATGTAGTAAACATATATCTTTGTATTTTTTTACAAATGGAGCAATACATCCAGGTGTTATTGAGTGCTCTCCACCAAAAGTGATTGGAAATAATTTTTTATCTAATATTTCTTGATTTATATCAGACATCTTTTTAAGAGCTTTTTTAATGTCTTTATCAATTTTAAATGGTTTTAAAGTTTTGATCCCAATTTTTTTATAGGGCTCACAATGTAACTCTTCATCATACAGCTCTACTTGATGAGATGCTTTGATGATTTCTTTAGGGCCATTACGAGTGCCACCACCATAACTTACAGTTTTTTCTAAACCAAATGGAACAACTACTACTTTTTCTTTAAAATTAACATCATTGTCAATTCCTAGAAAACCATTTTTATTAGAAAGATATTTCAATTTTATTTAAATATTTTTGAGAAGTTTTTTCTCGTTCTATTTTTCCAATCACCTTTATGATAAGCATCGCTTGCAATCAAAGGAAGGACACTAGTTGCTTCTGCAAAAACCATTTGTTCTTTAGCAATATCTACTTTACCCCATGAGCTTGCCTCTTTTAATGTAGAGCTGCTGCAAGCACCATCTCTAGAGTCTGCTACTGTAATTTGAACTGCATATTTATGCATCTCAACTTCTTTTCCTAAAAGTTCAGCACAGATAACAGTATCTTGAACAAAGTTTTTAGGAACTCCTCCACCAATCATAAATAAGCCAGATCCTTTTGATTGAATCTTTATTTCAGTTAATTCACGAAGCTCTCTAATAGAATCTATCGTAATATGGTTTTTAGGATTATTTTCTTGATGAGTGACCAATCCAAAACCAGCACTTGAGTCTGTAAATGCAGGACAAAAAATGGGAACATTATTGTCATATGCAGTTTCAATTAAAGAATCTTTTTTTTTAGAATTTTTCTTTAAATATTTTCCCATTTCATAAATAAATTCTCTTGATGTGTAACTTCTAGGATCAAGTGTATCTGCTATTTCACATATTTTTCGATCACATTCCTGTAATTCATCTTCATCAATATATGTATCGTAAATTCTATCTATATAATTTTTTCTTAATTCAGTGTCATCTTGAAATTGTGAGCCTTGATAATGTTTAAAGCCTAAAGCTTCAAAAAAATCCATATCAACTATTGAAGCTCCTGTAGCAATAATTGCATCAACCATATTATATTTAACTAAATCTTTATAAATATTCATACATCCCGCAGCAGAAGTGGAACCAGCAAGTGTTAAAAAAATTGTACAATCCTTATCTTGAATCATTTCATTAAAAATGTTGGCTGCATTTGCTGTTTCTCTTGAAACAAAAGACATTTTTTCCATTGAGGAAATTATCTTTCTTGCATCAAACGATGTAATATCTATGTGTTCAACTGGATTTTGTAAGAAGCTTTTTTTGCTATTATGAGTTAAATTTTTGTTTTCTGACATTAGGCAACTAGTATAGCCTTATTGCTGTCTTTACCATACATGGTCATTATTGGCTCATCTTCTACTTCATAAATCTCATTAGAATAAAAACCATTAAATTGAGTTCTAAAAGTTAAACCGTAGGCTCCAAGCTGACCTAGTTCAATATAATCATTTTCTTTAATATTATTTGGAAGTAAAAATGGCCCTTTCATGTAATCCATGCTATCGCAGGTGGGGCCATAAAAATCAAAAGCAGTTAATTTTTTTGATATTATCTTGCTAGATTTAATTAAACGAGATGGGTAAACCATATTTGGTGTACCAGCATCAAAAAGAGTTCCGTATGTTCCATCATTTATATAAAGTTTTTGTTTTTTTCTAAGATTTACTCTGACAATTGTAGAACCACTTTCTGCAACTATTGCTCTTCCAGGCTCACATAATAATTCTGGAAGTTTTTCTAGTTCTAAATTAGTTAAACTTTTTTTTATTTCTTCAAAATAATTTTCTAAAGGTTGAGGTACTAAATCAGGATAGATTGCAGGAAATCCACCACCAATATTAATGTAATCAGGAATAATTTTTGTTTTTTTTATTATATTTCCAATCTCTCCAATTCCTTTTGCATAAGAAATTGGGTGCATACATTGAGAGCCAACGTGAAAACTTAAGCCAATTTTTTTTGCATATTGTTTTGTTAGTCTTAATAAACCAGTAGCTTCAGAGGTTAATACACCAAATTTTTTAGATAGATCTATTTGAGCATGTTCATTTGAAACAGCAACTCTTACAAATAGTTCAAGATCTTTTGCTTGATTGGTTGCTTCAATAATTTTTATTAATTCATCTTTAGTATCTAAAGAAAAAGTTTTAATATTATAGTTAAAGTAAGCTTCCTTAATACTTTCTCTACTCTTAACAGTATGCATATATGAGCATTTTGCATCAGGGGAGATAGCTCTTATGTCTTTAATCTCTTGAATTGAAGCTACATCAAAGTTTTCAATTCCACTTTCTACTATTGTTTTTAAAACCTCAGGATGTGAGTTAGTTTTAACAGCATATAGAACTTTACCAGGAAATTTATTTCTAAAATAAGTAGAAGCAGACTGTATAGATTTTTTTCTAATACAATAAATAGGCTTTTCTGGTTTTAGTTGATTTATAAGCTCATCAACTGTTTTAAATTTTTGCATTTCATATGTCCCCAAAAAAAATTTAATAAAAAAAAGTTCTTAAATACTTAAAAACTTTCATATAAATCATGCAATTAAGGCAATACTTAATTAATGTAAAGCAAATAATGGGTGTTGAAATTATCAGATAAGGCACCATATTAATAATATGGTTGAAGCAGCTAATTTAAAAAAATTAAGTGATTTTGATAATAAATCCTTATTAATTGTTGATGATGACAATCCCTTTAGAGACAGGCTTGCAAGAGCCATGGAAAAAAAGGGATTTGAGGTTTTTCAAGCTGAGGGTGTACAAAAAGGAATACTGTCTGTTAAAGAGAAAAAACCAGCTTTTGCAGTTGTCGACCTAAGACTAGCTGATGGAAATGGACTTGAGGTAGTAAAGCAAATTCAAATTTCTAATCCAAGCAGTAGAATTATAATGTTAACAGGATATGGAAATATTCCAACGGCTGTTGCTGCGATTAAAGAAGGTGCAATTGATTATCTAGCAAAGCCAGCAGACGCAGATGATGTTGAAAAAGCATTACTAGCCGATCCAGAGAAAAAAGCTGAACCACCAGAAAACCCCATGTCAGCTGATAGAGTTAAGTGGGAACATATTCATAGAGTTTTTGAATTATGCAATAGAAATGTATCTGAAACTGCTAGAAGACTTAAAATGCACAGAAGAACGTTACAAAGAATTTTATCTAAAAGATCCCCTAGATAAATTTTCTAAATTTGATAATTTTTTTAGCCAATATAGCCAATAAGCAAATTTTAAATAATTCAGCTAATAAAAATGGTGTCACTCCTAATTGAAGAATTGGTTTATCCCATCCAATTAAAGTTCCCAACCAAATAGCTCCAAATACATAGATTACAGAAACAGAAAATATTAATTTTCCAAAAATTATAAAAATATTTTTATTAAGATTTAAATAGCCTGCAAAAAAAGAAGCAAATAAAAATCCAATTAAATATCCCATTGTTGGACCAGTAAAATAAACTATTCCAATACCTTTTTCTGGTGAGTTAGAAAATACAGGCATACCTAGAATACCCTCCAGAAGATAAACAGCTACAGATGCCAGGCCAATTTTATACCCGAAAGCAATTCCTAAAAAAAGAACTACAAAAGTTTGCATTGTCATAGGCACAGGATAAAATGGTATTTTTAATTTAGCTGAAATAGTTAAAGCCATTGTTCCTATAAAAATTAGAATAAATGTTTTTAATACTTTTTGAATTGTATTTGTTTTTAATAGATCCATATCCACAAATTACTATTTATTAATGTGATAATCTAGTTTTTTATTAATCTTAAAAAAACATCCTCTAAATCACCGTCGTCAGTTGAAATATCTATAATTTTGACGTTATTTTTCTTAATTAAATTAATTAATTCTTCCATATTAATTTTACTTTTTTCATAAGAAACACAAACTTCATTATCTAAGTGTGAAACTATTTTTAAAGATTCTAGATCATCATTGTTAATATTTATCTTTATATCAGTTTTAAAGGTTACTTTTTTGGTTTGAATTCTATCTAATAAATTCTTAGTGCTGTCTAGGGCAACAATATTTCCTTTATTTAATATAGCTATTCTTCCACACATTTCCTCAGCCTCCTCGAGGTAATGAGTTGTTAAAATGATTGTTACACCAAGTTCATTTAATAATTTTACATTTTTCCATAAATTTTGTCTTAACTCCACATCAACACCAGCAGTAGGTTCATCTAGAATAACTATTGGTGGCTGATGAACTAAAGCTTTAGCCATTAACAATCTTCTTTTCATTCCACCAGATAAACTTCTAGCATAGCTGTTAGCTTGTTTTTCTAAGGACACTAATTTTAGAATTGTATCTGTAATTCTATCTTTTTCTTTAATTCCATAAAGACCAGCCTGTAATTCTAATAATTTTCTTGGGCTAAAAAATGGATCAAGATTTACTTCTTGAGGAACTATTCCAACCGAAGCTCTAACTTGTCTTGGGTTTTTATCTAAGTCAAAACCCCAGACACTTACTTGTCCTGCTGTTTTAACCACTGTTCCAGCTAAAATATTTATAAATGTTGTTTTCCCAGCACCATTAGGACCAAGAAGACCAAAAATTTCTCCTTCTTTCACGTCTAAGTTTAAATCGTTTAATGCAAGGTTGTCCCCAGCTTGTTTGTTTGAATAAATTTTTTTTAAATTTTTAACAGAAAGTATATTTTTTTGCTCCATGCGTGGTAATACATTTATAGTATTTAAAATATTTAAGATAATATTATTTAATGGATAAAATAAAAAAAACAGATCATTTTTATTTAATAGATGGTTCAGGTTACATTTTTAGAGCTTATTATGCATTACCACCCCTAACTAGAAAAAGTGACGGTCTTCCAGTAGGTGCAGTTAGTGGATTTTGCAGTATGCTATTTAAACTATTAGAGGATTCAAAATCAAATGAAAATCTTCAAAAACCAACACACTTTGCTGTAATATTTGATGCTGCTAGAAAAACTTTTAGAAATGAAATTTATTCAGACTATAAAGCTAATAGATCAGAAGCCCCAGATGATTTAGCACCACAGTTTGAATACATAAGAAAGTCTGTAGTTGCTTTTAATTTACCATCTGTAGATCTTCCAAATTATGAAGCAGATGATTTAATAGCCACTTATGTAGAACAAATTTTAGCAAAGGGTGCAAAGGTGACAATAGTCTCTTCAGATAAAGACTTAATGCAATTGTATAGAAAAGACGTTCGTATATTCGATCCTATGAAAAATAAATTTATAACACCTGAAGATATAGTAACTAAATTTGGAGTGGGCCCAGAAAAAGTTATTGATGTTCAATCCTTAGCTGGAGACAGTAGCGATAATGTTCCGGGAGTACCTGGGATAGGTGTAAAAACTGCAGCAGAACTGATTAATAAGTATGGAACCCTAGAAAAATTATTAGATAACGCTCAAGAAATAAAACAAAATAAACGAAGAGAAACACTTATAGAGAACAAAGATAAAGCGATAATTAGCAAAAAATTAGTGACACTAATGAAGGATGCTCCAGTTGAAAGAAAGTTAGAGGAATTTCATCTAAAGAAGATTGATAAAGATAAACTATATAAATTTTTAAGAGAAATGGAGTTTAATAGACTTCTTAGTTCTGTCATTTCTGCATACGGAGAACCGCTGTTAGAAGAGACAGCAAAAGAGACAAAGCCTGAAAAAAAACATCAAAATATAAGTAAAAAAAATTATCATCTAATTACTAATGAAAAAGAAATAGATGAGTGGATTAACGAAGCAGAAGAAGCTGGAGAGCTAGCAATTGATACAGAAACTAGTTCTTTAGATGCACATCAGACTGATTTAGTGGGAATTTCATTAAGCACTAAAATTGGCAAGGCTTGTTATATTCCAATTGGTCATAAGTTTAAAGGATGTTTAAAAAAAGAAACTGTAATTAAAAAACTCAAACCACTTTTAGAAGACAAGAGTGTAAAAAAAATTGGTCAAAATATTAAGTTTGATTTTATTGTCTTGTATAAACAGGGAATAAATATGAATTCAATGGAGGATACAATGCTGATGTCTTATGTATTAGATGCTGGAAAAAATAGACATAATATGGATACCTTGTCTGAGATTCATCTACAGCATAAAACAATTTCATTTAAAGAAATTGTTGGTACAGGTAAAAAAGAAATAAACTTTAGTGATGTAGAGCTAGATAAGGCAATGGAGTATGCTGCTGAAGATGCTGATATTACTTACAGATTATACAAAATATTTAGTAAAAATTTAAAATTAGAGAAATTAACTAATATTTATGAAATCTTTGAAAAACCTTTAATTAAGATACTAGCATTTATGGAAATTGAAGGAATTAAAATTGATAATAAATTTTTAAAGGTTTTGTCTGAAAAATTTGAAAAAAAAATAAGTAAACTAGAAAAAGAAGTTTTTAAAATTTCAAAAAAAGAATTTAATATTGCATCACCAAAACAATTAGGTGAAATTATTTATAATGATTTAAAAATTGCTGTACTTAAAAAAACTAGAAAAGGTAGTTTTGCCACAAATGCAAGTGTGTTAGAAGACTTAGCATTTAAAGGACATGAATTTCCAAAATTAATTCTAGATTGGAGACAAGTGTCCAAGCTTAAAAACACTTACTCAGATGCTTTACCTGAACACATTAATCCAAATACTAAACGAGTTCACACATCATTTTTATTGGCAGCAACAACAACAGGAAGATTGGCATCCAGTGATCCAAACCTACAAAATATTCCTATTAAATCAGAGGATGGTAAAGATATAAGAAAAGCTTTTATAGCAGAAAAGGGCTTCACATTAATATCTGCAGATTATAATCAGATTGAAATGAGAATTTTAGCTGATTTGGCAGAGGTTAAAGAGCTGAAAAAAGCGTTTAGTAACAATGAAGATATTCACTCTCTTACAGCAAGCCAGGTATTTAATGTTGATATTAAAAAAGTAGACCAAGACATGAGAAGGAAGGCTAAGGCTATTAATTTTGGAATAATTTATGGTATTTCACAATATGGACTTGCAAAACAAATCAACGTTTCAAATCATGAAGCAGATGAATTTTTAAATGCCTATTTCTTAAAATTTCCCGAAATAAAAATTTATATGGATAATACAATTAAGTTTTGCAGAAAAAGTGGATATGTAACCAATATTTTTGGTCGAAGATCTCACTTTAATGGAATTAATGATAAAAATTTCAATGTAAGAAATTTTCAAGAAAGAGCAGCTATTAATGCTCCTATTCAAGGATCAGCATCAGAAATCATGCGACTTGCAATGATTAGACTTAATAAAAAATTTGAAAGTATTAAAAATAATAAATCAAAAATATTATTACAAATTCATGATGAGTTAATTTTTGAGGTTCCAGTAAAAGAAGTCAAAAATATAACTGAAATAATCAAGGATGAAATGACGAGTGTTACAGAAAGTGATTTACACACTTTTTCAACACCATTGACGGTAGACGTGAATACAGGGGACAATTGGGGAATACTTCATTAATTTATCTCCATTGCCTAAATTAGAACAATTTAGTATTTTTAAAGTAGAATATGCAAACTCAAACAATAGCTCTTATTGATGATGATAGAAATATACTCACAAGTATAAGTATAGCTCTTGAAAAAGAAGGCTTTAAAGTTCAAACTTACATTGATGGAGAAAGTGCTCTAATTGGGTTAACTAGAAATCCACCAGACCTTGCTGTTATAGATATAAAGATGCCAAAAATGGATGGTGAAGAGCTTTTAAAAAAGTTAAGAAAAAAAACTTCCTTGCCTGTAATTTTTTTAACTTCAAAAGATGATGAGATAGATGAATTATTAGGCTTAAAATTGGGTGCAGATGATTTTATAAAAAAATCAGGAGGTTTTTCCATTAAAGTTTTAATAGAAAGAATAAGAGTTCAACTTAGAAAAAAAGATATAAACAATAATCTTGAAGACACAAAAAATATTATTTCACATGGGAAGCTAAAACTTGACCCTTCACAACTTGAATGTGAATGGGATAACAAGCAACTACCAGATAAACTAACTACTACAGAATTTTTAATAGTTAAAGAATTAGCAAAGAGACCGGGAATAATAAAAGAAAGAGCTCAGCTTATGGACATTGCCTATCGAGAAGATACTGATATTGAAGATAGAACTATTGATAGTCATGTTAAAAGAATTAGAAAAAAATTTAAAAAAGTTGATCCTGATTTTACAGCTATAGAAACAAGATATGGCAGTGGATACAGATGGAACGTTAGTTAATGTTCAGTAATTTTCTAAAAAGTTTATCTATATTAAAAAAATTTTTATTCATTAATTTGGTTATTTTTTTAATTATAGGAATTTTAACAGCACTTTACATTAGCAATGCAAAACCTAATTTAATAAAAAATAAAACCTCCAAACATATTCAAATAATTAACAATACAATTGAGCATATTTTAAGGTTAAATATAAAATTTGAGGAAGAAGATATTAGAAAATTTTTATTTTCAACAAGATTTTTATTTCAAAACTTAGATAGAGTTATCTTATTTGATAATCAATTTAATTTAGTAGGTGATACTGATACGCTAGATTTAGACCCAAGATCCTTTTCTAGTAGACTAGATATAGTTGAGCTAGAAATATTAGACGAAGAAAAAAGCAAAAAAATTGTTGAAACAAAAAACATAAATAAAGAAAAAACTGTTTCATTCAAAGATGTTCTTACTAATTATTCGTGGTCAAAAGACTATGGAAAGCCCTTTACTTTTATACAGGAAGGCTATGATCAATTTTTACTAACAACAGTTAAAAACATTACACTAAATGGAGTTAATATTGGATACCTAGCAATTTCAGAAAATGCTAATGATGTAAAATCTGCTATTGATGAAAGAAAAACATTTATTCTAAGAACAGCAATATTTATAATTATAGTAATATTTATATTCTCTTTTGTTTTAAATAGATATTTTCTAAAACCTATAAAGAACTTAGTAGCATATACAAAAATTATAAAAGAAAAGAGCAAAAAAAAAACAAATATTAATGAACTTAAAAGTAGAAATGACGAGCTAGGAACTTTGTCAAATTCGTTAGATGATATGACAAGTGAACTTCAAAAAAGAATTTCACATGCAGAAAATTTTTCAACTGATCTTGTTCATGAGATAAGAAACCCCTTAACATCATTAAAAAGTGCTTCAGAAATATTGAATGAGACTGATGATCAATCTCAAAGAAGTAAATTAATTAGTATTCTCAATCATGATGTTCAAAGAATTGAAAGATTGATCACTGATTATTCTCAAATACTAAAAGATGAGGTTGCATTAAGTAAAGAAAAAATGAAAAAAATTAATCTCAAATTAATTGCAAGATCTGTAGTAGATGATTTTAATAATATTTATGAAGCAAAAAGAGGAATTAAAATAATGTTAAATGATCAAGATGATCAAGAAGAATATTTTATTAATGGAATAGAAAATAGAATTGAACAAATTATTGCAAATTTATTAGATAATTCAATTTCATTTAGTGATGATAACAAAAAAATCTTAGTTGAAATTTACAAAGGAGATAAAGATAAAATTATTTTTAAAGTTATTGATGAAGGTAAAGGATTTAAGGAAACAGATACAAAAAAAATATTTAATAGATTTTATAGTAATAGACCGGACACCTTTGGAGAGCATTCTGGTTTAGGCTTAAATATAGTAAAAAACCTTGTTGAACTCCATAGTGCTACCATTAATGCCTCAAACAATGTAACGCAAGAAGGTGCAAATGTTGAGATTGTCTTCCCTAAAGTTTAATCATAAGTTGATTAATTAAATTTTTATTATATAAAACTGAGCAATGGATGATTTTAAAGTCAAAGATATATCGTTAGCAGACTTTGGAAGAAAAGAAATTTCAATAGCTGAAAGTGAAATGCCTGGTCTAATGGCATTAAGAGAAGAATACTCAGGAAAAGCACCCTTAAAAGGAGCAAGAATATTGGGATGTCTTCATATGACAATTCAAACAGCAGTTTTAATTGAAACTTTAGTAGAGCTTGGAGCAGAGGTTAGATGGTCTTCTTGTAATATTTTTTCAACACAAGATCATGCTGCTGCAGCAATAGCTAAAGCAGGAATACCAGTTTTTGCTTGGAAAGGTGAAACTGAAGAGGAAGCTGTATGGTGCATCAGACAAACAATAGAAGGTAAAAAAGACTGGAAAGCAAATATGCTCTTAGATGATGGTGGTGATTTAACTGCAATGATGCACAGTGATTACAAAGATTTGTTAAAGGAAGTAAAAGGTGTTTCAGAAGAAACAACGACTGGAATTAAAGCATTAAACAAAATGGAAAAAGATGGAACATTAATGATTCCAGCAATTAATGTTAATGACTCAGTTACAAAATCAAAATTTGATAACCTATATGGTTGTAGAGAAAGTTTAGTAGATGGAATTAGAAGAGCCACAGATGTAATGATGTCTGGTAAAGTTGCAATTGTAGCAGGCTTTGGGGATGTTGGAAAAGGTAGTGCTGCATCTTTAAGACAAAGTGGTGCTCGAGTAATGGTTACAGAAGCGGATCCAATTTGTGCACTCCAAGCAGCAATGGAAGGCTATGAAGTAGTTTTAATGGATGAAGCTATAAGTAAGGCAGATATTGTTGTTACTGCTACAGGTAATATAGATATTGTTACTGCAGATCATATGAGAAATATGAAAGATAGAGCAATCCTTTGTAATATTGGACACTTCGATAATGAGATTCAAGTAGAAGCCTTAAAAAATTATAAATGGACAGAAGTAAAACCAGAAGTTGATGAAATAGAATTAGTTGATGGAAAGAGAATTATTCTTTTAGCCAAAGGTAGATTGGTAAATTTAGGTTGTGCAACAGGGCATCCAAGTTTTGTAATGAGTGCATCATTTACAAATCAAGTAATGGCTCAAATTGAACTTTGGCATAATCATAAAAATTATGAAAATAAAGTTTATGTATTACCAAAATCATTAGATGAAAAAGTGGCAATGCTTCACTTAAAAAAAGTAGGTGCTAAACTTACGAAACTATCAAAAGACCAAGCTGACTATATAAGTGTTGAAACAGAAGGTCCATTCAAACCAGATGCTTATCGCTACTAATAGCGAAAAAATAGATATCTCCCTAGAAGATAAAACATCTGAGCTAGCTAAAAGTTTTTCAAGAACACTACAAAAAGGAGATGTAGCTTATTTTCATGGAGAAATAGGTGTTGGCAAAACCACATTTATAAGACACCTCATTAATAATCTTCAACAATTAAATAAAATCAATTTAACTGAAGTTACTAGTCCTACCTTTAATTTGGTAAATGAATATGATGTTGGAAATTTTATAATACAGCATTACGATTTGTACAGGTTGACTGACTATAGTGAGATAAAAAACATTGGTTTATTTGAAAATAGAGAAGAAGTTGTGACATTAATTGAATGGCCTGAGAAAATAAAAGAAACTATTGATTCCAAAATTGATTTACATTTTGAATACAATGATGATTTAAGTAAAAGATATTTAACAATTAAGGGCGTTAAAAATAAATAATAGATGTTACAAACTAATAATAAATTAAAAAAAATTAAAGGTGACGCATCATTTAGATCTTTTTATAGAAAGTCATTATTAAAAAAAAAATCAATCATAGTTTTTGCTTCTAAGGAAAAAGAGAAAAATTTGCTAATATATGATGCAATAAATAGTCTTCTAATTAAAAATAAAGTTTTAGCACCTAAACTTTATAGCGAAAATTATAAAAAAAATTATATAGAAATTGAAGATTTTGGAGACGACTCAGTTTTTAGTTTATTAAAAAAAAATAAAAACCAAAAAGAAACTCTCTATAAAAAATCTATTGATTTACTTGGAGTGATTCAAAAAATTAAACAAAATCGATCTAAAAACTTTAAAGGTAAAACTTATAAAATTCCTATTTATGATAATGTTAAATTATTCAATGAGGCAAATTTATTTTGTGAATGGTATGCAAAAAAATTTTTAAAAAAAAATAAACTAACCAAGTTTAAAATTGATATAAAAAAACAAATTAGGTTTTTATTAACAAACCTTCAATCAAAAGAAAAAGTTTTAGTTCATAGAGATTTTCATGCATCGAATTTAATGAAGTACAAAAATAAAATAGGAGTTATCGACTCGCAGGATGCTTTAATTGGAAACAGGGCTTATGATTTAGCTTCCCTAATTGATGATGTTAGATTTAGAACAGATGAAATATTTAAAAATAAAATTTATCGTTATTATCTAAAACTAAATAAAAAAAGAGTTAACAAGGCTACGTTATTAAGTGATTTTGAAATATTATCCATTTTAAGAAATATGAAAATTATTGGAATATTCACAAGATTGGCAATGAGAGATAAGAAAAAGCAATATTTGAAATTAATTCCCTATGCTTGGAAGTTAATTGAATTAAGAATTTCGAACAATAAAAAATTTTCTGAGCTGAAAAGCTTATTAGAGCTTAATTTTTCCAAAAAAATAAGAAATCAGAAATGAAGATTAAAACCGCATTAATTTTATGTGCTGGATATGGTAAGCGCTTAAACCCAATAACACTGACAACCCCGAAGCCTCTACTAAAGATAAACGAAATAACTTTATTAGAAAATTGTATTAATCTAATACATTCTTTGGGAATTGATAAAATTTTAATTAACACATTTTACCTAAGTGAAAAAATTGAACAATTTCTTAATAATAAGAAATTTAATTTAGAAATTAAAATAATAAATGATGGCTCAAATATTTTAGATACGGGAGGTGGAATTTTAAATTTAATAAATTCATCTAATGAAACAGATTTTATGATATTTAATCCAGATACCGTATGGAATGAGAATTACAAAAAATATATTAAAGATATGGAGAAATTTTATTTTTTAAATAAAATTAAAAATATACTTTTATTAGCTAATGAAAACTTGAGTTTTGACAAAAATTTGAAGGGTGATTTCAATCTTAAAAAAAATATTATAAAAAAAGATGAACTTAATCACTTAATTTATACAGGGTGCCAAATCATAAATAAGAGTTTATTTGATTCTTATGAGGTAGGCAATTTTTCCATTTCAAATATTTGGAATAAATTAATTGATAAAGACGATTTATATGGTTTTGAGAGTTTTGAAGACTTTAGACATTTAACAGATCTCAATATTTACAAAAAATTATTAAAAAACTAACAAGTCCTTAGCTCTATCTTGATCTAGGTAAGTGCATTCTTTAATATTTTGCTTTGAATCTAAATTTATCAAAAGTGGATTGCCTGTTGGTATTTCGAGTAATGTTATCCTTTGATTGTCTAATTTAAATAAAAATTTGCATAACGCTCTTATAGAATTCCCATGAGCTGAAATTAAAATGTTTTTATCATTTTTTAGTTTCATTTGAATTTCATCAATATAAAATTTCATTACTCTATCGTAGGTATCTTTAAGGGACTCGGTGTCAGGAATATTTTCTTTTGGAATACTTTTATAAACCTCTATATTTAACGGGTGATACGGATTATTTCTATTTAATGGATCTGGTTTAATATCCCAAGATCTTCTAAAAGCATGTATTTTATCTTCACCAAGCTTTTCTTTCATTTCATCTTTATTTAGCCCCGTTAAAGCTCCATAATGTCTTTCATTTAATTGCCAAGCTTTAACTGGTTCTCTTTTATCTCTTAATGTGTCCTGAATAAATTTTAGTGTATTGATAGCCCTTAACTGAAATGATGAATAAAAATAATCAATATCAATTTTAGTTTCCTTAATATACTCTCCAGCTTTACAGGCTTCCAATTTACCTTGCCCTGTAAGGTCAACATCTACCCAGCCTGTAAATCTTTTTTCAAGATTCCATTCACTTTGACCATGTCTTACTAAAATTAAATGAGTCATTTGATATATTCTGATAACTGATAAAATAAATAAAATAAATAAGATTATTATGAATAAATTAAAAAACTTTTCTAGAATTGGGTTTTATTCTTCTAATATAATATTGATAATATTTTATTTATTCCCAGGCAGTATTCTCGGATGCTTTTTGTATAATGATTGTTATAAACAACCACAAATTACTCAAGATTTTATAATTTCATCAAACCATTTCTATGCTTTTCTTTTACTTACAAGCTTAGGGGTACTTTCTTTTCATAATACAAAAAAGATTAATCTTTTAAGTGTTTATTTAATTCTATTATCAATTTTTTTAGAACTATTTCACATTATCATTCCAAATCGTGGATTTGAGATGAGTGATTTATTTGGAAATATTGTAGGTGTAATATTAGTTATACTTATCTATAAGATTGTAATTAGGTATGTCAAAACTTAAAAATCATTTTTTAATACTATTAATTATTTTTATAGCTGGCTGCTCCTCAATACCTCAAAATACCTCAAATAGTTGCTCAATTTTTAATGAAAGATATCTTTGGTATAAACATGCAAAGAAAACTGAACAAAAATGGGGAACCCCAATTTATATTCAGTTAGCTATAATTAAGATGGAATCAGACTTTGATTGGCTAGCTAAACCGCCAAGGCAAAAATTATTTAAGATTATACCATTTAAGAGGCCCTCTAGTTCATTTGGATATTCACAAGCAGTAAAGGGAACTTGGGAGCAGTATAAAAATGAAACAGGAAATAAATTAGCAACAAGAACAAGATTTAAAGATAGTGTTGATTTTATTGGTTGGTATACCGATAAAACTGAATCTCTTTTAAAAATTTCTAAGAAAGATGCCTTTAGACAGTATCTTGCGTATCATGAAGGGTGGGGTGGTTATAAAGATTATAAGAATAACCAGAAAGTTATAGGCTTAGCTAAAAAAGTAGAAAAACAATCTAATAAATATAAATCACAATTACAAGATTGCCAGAAAAGATTAAATAAAAATAAATATATTATATTTTAACGAAGTTGTTTTTTTAGCTCAATATCAACAGCATTAATTTGTTTAGTATTTTTTGCCAAAGTTAAATACATTACTGGAGTAACATATAATGTTAAGAAAGTTGATATTATCATCCCCCCCAAGATTGTTGATCCTACGGCTAGCCTAGAAGCTTCTCCAGCCCCAGGACCAATATTCCCAATCACTAACGGTATCATAGCAATCATAGTACTAACTGATGTCATTATTATTGGTCTAATTCTTAGGCGGCAAGCCTCTATCACAGCATGCTCTAATTTTTTTCCAGTAGTTCTAAGTTGGTTAGCATAATCAACAATCAAAATACTATTTTTTGTTGATATACCTATTAATATTACAAGAGCTATTTGTGAAAAAATATTAATTGAACTATTTAAAAATAGAATAAAAACTAAACCACCAAAAACTGCTAATGGAACAGTAAGTACAATAATGAATGGATGTATAAAAGAATTAAATGTTGCAGCCATTACAAGATAAGCAGTCAGCAAGGCTAGTGCAAAAATAATAAATATTTCATTGCTTGTTTCTTTTAATTCTTCAGACTCTCCCTTCCAAGTAATTTGGCTAGAAGGAGACAATTCTTCCATAGTATCTTCTAAATATTTAATTGCTTCTGTCAAAGTATAATTTTCAGATATGTCGGCAGAAATTGTAACTGCTCTTTGTCTATTATATCTAGATAAAACTTCAGCTGTTCCTTTCTCTTCAAAATCCACCAAACTAACTATTGAGACTAATTTTCCTGTTTTATCAGAACGTACAAATATTTTTGATAAATCTTCTTTATTTCTTCTATCTGATAAATATTGTTGTAAAATTATTGGGTATTCCTTACCATCTTTGCTAAAGGTAGTAACTCTTTTCCCCCCATAAAGCGTTTCTAAAGTTTTTCCAATAGTTTCAGTAGAAACACCAAGATCTTTTGCTCTATTTTTGTTTGTAATCAATTTTACTTCAGGTTTATTTTTAGAATAATCAGATTCAATTCTTGATAAATTTGAGTTTTTTCTCAAACTTCTGATGACTTCGTTTTGGAGTATTTCTAATTCTTCATAATTAGCTCCATATATAACCATTTGTATTGGTTTTCTAAAATTCGAAACTCTTATTGATTGAGGAGATATTGGAAAAGCCAATGCATTTGGTAAACTTACTATTTTTCCAATAGCCTCTCTCATTACAGTTTGGCTATCTTTTTTTCTATTTTTCCATTCGTCTAATAAAGCTATTATAATAAAGCTATTATATGATGTGCTAGATCTTCCAAAACCTGGCACTCTCATTATAAGTCTCTCATAAGGACTATCTTCAGCTTCAAGTAGTGGTAGTAATCTTTTTTCAATTTCCTTAGCTCTTTCTTGAGTATATTCAAATGAACTACCTTCATCTGTGGAGCCAATAATTAAATATGAACCTCTATCTTCAGTTGGTAGCAATTCTTTTTTTATAAAATTAAAAAGGAAGGCCGAAATTAAAATTATAAAAATTATAAAAATTGATATAGTTTTTTTCTTATTTAACCAAAATTCTAAAGTATTAATATAGAAACTAGAGAATGATTTAAAGGCACTATCAAATTTTGTTACTATAAAATTAGTCTTTGGTTTTTTGGTTAAAAATTTACTAGCCAACATTGGTGATAAAGTTAGAGCCACGAAAGACGAAACTATAATTGAAAAAGATAGCGCAATAGCAGTTTCTTTAAATAAAGTTCCTGCAATCCCTTTTATAAAAATTAAAGGCAAAAATACTGCCACTAAAATTAAAGTTGTTGCAACTATAGCAAAGGTGATTTGTTTAGACCCCTTATAAGCAGCCACTAAAGGGGTTTCTCCATTTTCTATGCGTGTGTAGATAGCATCCGTCATAATAACTGAGTCGTCCGTTATTATTCCAATTGCCAAAATAAAGCTTAGTAAAACAAAAATATTTATTGAAAGGCCAAATATATATAATCCAAGAAAAGACCCAATTAAACTAACAGGTAAAGCTATAGCTGGAACAATTACTGCTTTTAAATTTCCCAAGAATAAATAAATAATAATTACAACCAAAACAAATGCTACAATTAATGTTTTATATACTTCTTCAATTGCTGTACCAACATAAGTTGCTCTATTAAATGCAATTTCTAAATTTAAACCTTCAGGAAGATTTTTGTTAACTTCTATGATTTTTTTTTTTATTTGTTTAGACAACTCTAGAGTTGAAGCTCCACTTTTTGCATAGATACCTATTCCTACAGTTTTTAAATTTAAGGCATTTTTTCTTTGTGCAGTAAATAAAGTTTTTTCAGATACAGGTCCAAACTCTACAACTGCTACATCTGATAAAAGTATTATTTTTTGACCATTTTTTTTGATTGGTAATTGTTTAATTGACTCAACACTCGTGTAAGATTTATCAATATTAAGATTAAGATCTTTATTGTCAGCCTCTAAAGTTCCAGCAGGTAAATTTAAGTTCTCACTTCTAAGGGCTCTTTCTACTTCTTGAATTGTTAAGTTATTTGCTGCAAGTTTTATAGGATCAATCCAAACTCTAACACTTAGTTCTCTTAAACCACCCACTAATATTCGGCCTACATTTTCAACACTTGAAAAAAGATCAACTAAATATCTTTCCGCATAATCTCCAAGCTCTAAATCACTCCATGTAGGAGATGATAAGGCAACCCACATGGTAGTTGTAAACCCAGCCGATTGTTTTAAAATTTGAGGTGGATCTGCTTCAGTGGGCAAATTATCAGCAACCCTTGATACTCGTTCTCTTACGTCATTTGCAGCATTATCTAAATCTATATTAGTATTAAATTCAATATTAATTCTACTTCTGCCATTTAACGAACTAGAATCTATATTTTTTATTCCTTCTGCACCTCCTATAACATCTTCAATTTTTTGAGTAACCTCTTGATCAATTATTTCAGCAGAAGCAGATTTGTAATCAACTTGAACTTGAACAACAGGAGGCTGAAGTCCATCAGGCAATTCTCTAACAGGTAATTCCCAAAAAACAAATATCCCAAATACTATTAGTATTAAAGACATAACCCAAGCAACCACAGGTCTTCTGATACTTATATCTGTAATGAACATATATTATTTAATAATTGGTTTTATTTCAGCATTAGGTCTGACTTTTTTTAATCCTTCAGCTACAATTTTTTCTTCCTCATTAAGTCCTTCAATTACTTCAATGTATCCTTTAGACCTATCACCAATTTTAATTTCTTCTTTTTTAGTTTTATTAGCATCGTCTACTTTATAAATATAAGCTTTATCACCCTCAACCATTACACTAGTGTCGGGTACACCAATTGAATCTCTTAAATTGTATTTGATTGAAATTTCTAACAGTGAACCAGGTAAAATTTCAAAGTTAGAATTATCAATTATTATTCTTGTACTTAGAGATCTCGTGTCTTCATTTATTCGACTAGCAACTGAATCTACCTTTCCAACAAAAATTTTATCTTTATAACCAGAAAATTTTACATCAACAATTAGACCCATTTTAATAAATGGAGAAAAAATTTCTGGAATATCTACATCACAATAAATTTTAGATGCATCTTCAATATTAATCAAAATAGAAGTTCTTGAAACCTCTAAATCTTCAGAGAAGTTTTTCTTGCCTAAAACTCCATCAAATGAAGCTATAATATTTCTATTTTTTAATTTTGCTACTACTTCTCCTTTTTTGACTTTACGATTAAAATCTATTGGAGTTAATATTTCATATTTTTCTACTTTATAAGATTTTGTTTGAAAAGATGTAGCAGTTCCAAAAGTACTAATCTTGTTTTCAAATGGTATTTTTTTAACGATGTTTACAATTATTCCAGGAGGAGGTCTTTTGCTAAATTTTTTTTTAAAATGATTTCCTATCATTGTTCTTCCAACAATTACTATTGTAATGATTAAAAAGAAGGCAAGGATTGCAGTTCCGATTTTTGTAGATCTTTTCATATTTTAATTTTTTCCATATTCACTCCATGATCCGTCGTAAATAGTAGGCATATATTTATTATCTATTAAGGAATAAGCAAGAGCCAAAACTGAAGCGGTAACACCAGAACCACAAGTAAAAACAATGTTTTTACCTATTTCATATCCAGTTGATTTAAACTTTTCATAAATCTTTTCTTTACTAATAAATGTATGATCTTGATTTATAAGTTCAGAGAAGGGCAGACAAAAAGATTTTTTGATAGAGCCACTTCGCAATCCTTTTCTTGGCTCAGGAACTTTACCCTCAAATCTTTCTAAACTTCTTGCATCAATAACATTAAAATTTTTTTCTAAAATATTTTTGTTAATTTGGTTTATATCTTTTACTAACTCTCTTTTTTCATTTGCAATATAGTTAGAGGGAATAATCTTAATTATATCACTAGTGGTTGCTTTATCTTCTTTAATCCATTTTTTTAATCCACCATCTAATACATGGATTAATTCTGGATTGTGACCAAAATAGATAAAATTATACCAACATCTACACGAACTAATTACATCCGAATTATCATAGATAACTATTTGATCATCATTTTTAATTCCCATGTTTGATACAATATCTTCCCATGACTTAGCATCAGTTAACATATGAGGTAGATCAGTATCTTTTTTAGAGTTTTTATCTAAATCAAAAAAAATTGCATTTTTAATATGATTGTTTTTATATTCATCAAAACCATTACGTTCTGTCTGAGGCATGTGCCATGAGCAATCAATAATTTTTACTTTATCTAAATTTTCTTCTAACCAATTTGTATCAACTAAAGACATATTATCTTTTTTCCAAATATCTCTGATGATATTCTTCTGCTGGACAATAATTTTTTAATAAAGAAGATTTTGTTACAACATTTCCTGATAATTTTAAATTTACTTTTTTTATAACACTCTCAGCAATTTCTTTTTGTCTGTCACTTAGGTAAAATATTTCACTTCTATATTGCGTCCCAAAATCAGGTCCTTGTGAATTTAAGGTTGTAGGGTCATGAATTTCAAAGAAGAAATCTAAAATCTTTTCATAAGAGATAATTTTAGGATCAAAATCTAACTTAACAACTTCTGCATGATTTGTATTACCAGTACATACCTCTTTGTAAGTGACTGTTTTGCTGTCACCTCCACAATAGCCAACTTCAGTTTTAATAACTCCCTCAAGTTTACTAAACTTAATTTCTGGCCCCCAAAAACATCCCAATCCTAATACTGCTATTTCCATTGATTATACTTTAATTTGATTTACAAATTATTGCTATGCTAACTAAAAATCAATTAGGTTTTTTGTACATGTTTCTATCTGTATGCACCTTTTCTGTTATGGATTTGCTGGTAAAATGGTCAAGCGACTATCCAACTGGGGAAGTTTTATTTTTTAGGGGTTTTTTTGGTCTGTTGCCCACATATTTTTTAATTCCAAAAGGTAAATTAAAAACTTTTTATACAACTGAAAGATCAAAAGAACATTTATTCAGATGTCTTATAGGTTTAATGGCCTTGATAGCAATAGTTGTTGCGTTAAGAGAACTTCCTTTAGCAGTCGTTGTTAGTTTGTCGTATGCGGCACCATTATTTATTACTGTATTATCAATTTTTCTATTAAGTGAAAAAGTGGGTATTTTTAGATGGTTAGCTGTCTTAATTGGATTTATAGGTGTTATTATAATTGCTGAGCCTGGCTTTAAGGGTATGAATTATCTTTATTTCCTTCCTCTAATATTTTGTATTGGAATGGCTTTTGTAACCATCACAATTAGAAAGCTATCAACAACAGAACCTATTTGGCTTATCTCAATTTTTTTTACAATTACTATTTCAATTGCTGGGTTGGCCACAATTCCAATGGGATGGAAAATGCCAAATTTTCAAGACTTTATTCTTTTAGCTTTAATTGGAGTAACAGGAGGTTCTGCAAATTTATTTTTAACTCAATCATATAAACTTTCCGAAGTATCTTTGGTGGCACCTTTAAAATACTTAGCTTTGGTATTTGCTATATTTTTTGGTTATTTTATTTGGAATGAGATACCAACTATAAAAACACTAATTGGTGCATCGCTTGTAGTTCTTGCATCTCTTATAATTTTTAGAAGAGAAATTTATCATAAACAAAAAATACCATCAACGACTAGACATGAATAAAAAACCAAAATATTGGAATACGGCAAAAAAATATTTATCCAATAAAGATAAAGTAATGTCATCATTGATAAATAAATATAAATCTCCTTCAGAGGCTGTTCTTACTTCTAGAAAAGATATATTTTTTTCATTATGCAAGAGTATCATTGGACAGCAAATCAGTGTTGCAGCAGCTAACTCAGTTTTTTTGAAATTTAAAAAGAAATGTAAAAATAAGATTAATGCAAAAACAGTTTCTAAACTTTCTTCTGCTCAACTTAAAAGCTGTGGATTAAGTGGACAAAAGGTTAGGGGAATAAAAAGTTTAGCTAAACAAATATTAGATAAATCATTTAATCCTAGATTAATTCCCAAGATGTCAGATGAAGAGGCTATTATTTATTTATCTCAGTTAAGACAAATTGGAAGATGGTCAGCTGAAATGATTTTATTGTTTACTTATAATCGGTCAAATATTTGGCCTATACAAGATATTGGTCTTTTAAGAGGAATTTCAAAAAATTATAAAAAAAAATATCTACCACCTGAATCTTATGTAAAATTATTAAACAAAAGATTTAGTCCATACTGTTCAGTTGCAACTTGGTATCTTTGGAGAAGTATAGATCCAGAACCTATTCAGTACTAAAACCTTCTACTATTTGTAGGTTTCGTTCAGTAGTATCTCTAGCTATAGCCCAACCATCTTGATACTCTTTAGAATCGTGACATTTCATAGCTTGCTCATGATTTGGAAATTCCCAAATTACAGTTCTTGGGTAAGTTTCACCCTCTAAAGTTTCAAATTTTCCACCTCTCACAAGAGGCTTTCCTCCATAACTTTTTATTATTCCAGTAACTTTTGCCCCATAATTTTTTAAATTTTCTTGGCTATCTATTCTTTTGTATAAAGCGATCCAGTAGGCTTTCATTATTTCTCCTTTTTAAATAATTTTTTATATGATAATGAATTTTATGGCAGAGAAATTAATTATCACTTTTGATCAGTATACAAAAATTGTAGAAAAACTAGCAATAGAAATTCACAATAATTATAAGCCAACAGTACTAGTAGGCATTATGAGAGGGGCAGCTCCTATACTAGATATCCTCTCTAGAATTTTAAAATTACCTATAGCTTATATAGTTATCCAAAGTTATTCAGGAAAAGGAATGGAAGATAAACAGGGTCAATTAATGTTTGCAAGAGAAATTAGTTCTTTAGCTGAGAATAAAGATTTTAATAAAGTTTTATTAGTAGATGATTTATCTGATACAGGATTAACTTTAAACAAAAGTATTGAGTGGTTAAAGAATTATGAACCAACTAGAAATTATATAAATGAAGTTAAAACAGCCTGTTTGTGGAAAAAAAAATCATCTACATTTGAGCCAGATTTTTGTCCAGTTAAACTTGATTCAGATCCATGGATTGTTCAGCCAACTGAACATTATGAAGAGATGTCTATGGAAGAAATAATTAAGAAAAATAAATAGGGCTGGAATAATTCCAGCCCTAAAAATTATATTTTAAGCAACTGCAAAACTAACAACACTCAAGATTGCAATAATCCATATTGCTGGTGAAGTTGAAGAAAACTTACCAGTAAATAATCTGATTAATGCGTATGATACAAATGCTAAAGCAATACCATTACTAATACTATATGTTAACGGCATAGCAATCATAGCAAGAATAGCAGGAGCTGCTTCACCAATATCATCCCATTCAATATCAGTTATGTTTCTAATAAAAAGAACAGAAACAAATACTAAAGCTGCACCATCAATTTGCTTAGGTAAACTTGTTGCTAAAGGAGCAAAGAATATACAAGCCAAAAACAGAAGACCAATTACTAAAGAGGTCATTCCTGTTTTCCCACCAGCTTTTACACCAGCACCAGACTCAACATAACTTGTTACAGTTGTTGTTCCCATCATTGCACCCGCTACAGTTCCAACACTGTCAGCCATCATCGCTTTTTCAATATCTTTAACTTTACCATTTTTATCAACCTTACCAGCAACGTTTGCTACTGAAGTTAATGTTCCTGCAGTATCAAAGAAATCAACAAATAATAAAGTAAACACTACAGTTGTCATACCAGCTGTTAATGCTGCTGATAAATCAAAATCAAATAGATAAGTCATTGGAGGTGGTGAGCTTGCAATTCCATTAAATTTAGCAAGTCCAGTAGCCCATGCAATAATACTGAATAGTAAAATACCAATAATGATATTTCCCTTAATTTTCATTTTTTCAAGAACAACCATCAAAATAAATGCTGCACAACCCAATAGAACAAGGGGATCACTCAAGTCACCTAATTGAACTAATGTTACTGGGTTATCAACAACAACTTCCATGATCTGAAGTCCAATTATTGCTAAGAATAATCCTATACCAGCGCCAATTCCTAATTTTAAACTTCTTGGAATTGAATTAATTAACCACGCTCTGATAGGTGTTAATGAAATGATTAAGAATAAAACCCCAGCAACTAGTACAGCTCCTAAAGCTTCTTGAGGCGTATAGCCCATTCCAGCACAAACACCAAATGCAACGAATGCATTAATTCCCATACCTGGCGCCAAACCTATCGGCCATGTTTTTCCATAAAATGCCATTATGAAACAAGCAAGCGCTGTTGCAACAATTGTTGCCGTGTATACTGCTCCAAATTCAAAGAACCCTTTTTCTGGTCCAGCAAATTCACCTGATAGTATAAATGGATTTAAAAACATAATGTAAGCCATTGTCAAAAATGTTGTTACACCAGCTATTACTTCTGTTTTAAAATCAGTCTTGTGTTTTTTATAGTCGAAATATTTTTCTAACATTGATCCTCCTAAGATTAAGATGGACTAATATTAGATTAATTAAGAAAATACTCTTAAAAATCTAAGTTTATCAACATATTTCAACTTATAAGTTTATATTTATGCCATATTTTGAGTGTTATCATTGAACCATGCATAAATTAAAATTTATTTTAATAAGCTTATTTCTTTTAACTCTTGTTGCCGGCTGTCAAACAATCAAAAATAAAACAGACGCAATTGTTGAAAAAGAAAATGCTAAGTTAAGTGAATACATTGGAAAAACTTCAAGCAATTTGCAAATGGAATTAGGTAAGCCAGATGAAGATTTTAAAAATGATAAAGGTAACTTAGAGCTTGTTTACAACACCAAAAAATATGGAATACTTTGCGAAAGAAGATTTGAAGTAGATTCTAATTCTATAGTGATTGGTTTTGTTTCAAACGGTTGTTTTTAAAAACTTAATACTTGTGGGGAATGTACCCCACAAGTAAGGTTTTTACTTATTTAATTTCAATAAGTTTTTTCTTTTTATATTCAGGTACAATTCTTTCACAGGCAATTGTTAAAAGACCATCTTTTAATTCAGCACCATTAACTTTCACATCCTCAGCGATTGTAAATGATCTTGCAAATTGTCTTTGTGAAATACCTTTATGAATAATTTCACCATCATCAGATTTGTCCTCAGATTTATCAACTTGTTTAGTTCTTACAGTTAATAAATTGTCTTCAAACTCCACCTCTACATCATTTTTATTAAAACCAGCTAAAGCAACTTCAATAGCGTAGTTGTCTTTTCCAGTTTTTCTAATGTTGTACGGTGGATAATTGGACTGCATGGTTAACCCTCCATTTCCCAGCATATTTTCAAATTGGTCAAACATATCGTCAAATCCAATTGAAAAAGGTCTTAGAGTGTTAAATATAGATAGATCCCTACTTGTCATAGTTTCCTCCTTTGTTAGCAAGGTTAATTTAGTAAGCCCCATTAGGCGACTTACATATGATATTTAGGAATTAAGCTAAAAATTTCAAGATAGGACAACTAAATTTTTTTAGAAATTTTTAATGCAAATGCATAATCTAGTGCAATTTCTTCTATAGCCCCATCTCTACCTGATTTACCACCATGACCTGCGTTCATTTCAGTTTTTAAAAGTAATAAATTATTATCAGTTTTATATTCTCTTAGTTTGGCGGTAAATTTTGCTGGTTCATCAAACAATACTCTGTTGTCGCTTAAACTTGTTGTGATCAACATATGAGGATAATCCATTTTCTTAATATTATTATAGGGAGCATAAGAATAAATATAATCAAAGTGATCTTTTTTATCTTTTGCATTTCCAAACTCATCAAATTCTCCGACTGTTAAAGGTAAAGAGTGATCTAGATTAGTTGTCAAAGAGTCCACAAATGGTACTGCCATTATAATTCCTAGAAATAATTCTGGGGCTTGATTGACTACAGCACCCATAAGAAGACCACCTGCAGAACCACCCATACCTATTATTTGATTTTTTGAAGTATATTTATTTTCAATTAAGTATTTTGCAGAAGCAATATAATCTTCAAAAG